>Ga0190361_1000281_pt1 | contig 21326 bp, 15 predicted proteins | sample 48721845_MG_FD_161273 | JGI IMG/M metagenome (GOLD analysis project Ga0190361, IMG submission 161273) | Hydrothermal vent microbial mat bacterial communities from Southern Trench, Guaymas Basin, Mexico - 4872-18-4-5_MG | ecosystem: Environmental > Aquatic > Marine > Hydrothermal vents >... | reverse complement strand
TTTGGAGTAGAAGGAACGAGTGAGTTTTATGATGGTTTTAGGGCTTATACGTCTCATAGCGAGGGAGATTATATCATCTCCCTCGTTTTATTTTCTATACCTACCTCATTATTTTTGATACAGCCCCTCCATTTTCTTGACAGAGACGTAGAACTTTCAGTAAAATGGTATATATCAATGTAAATATTGTTATATTGAAAATTGGGTTAACGATATTTCAATGTATCTCCAAAGGAGGGATGATCATGAGGGGTATTGGAAAGTTTGTTTATGCAACGCTTCTAATTTCTATTTTAATTTTCGTCGTAGCATGTGTTGGAGGTATGAAGGAAGGAGAAATCGTTTTACCTCCAGACGAGTTGCCAGGAGGTTTTAAAGCGAGTGGTACAGAGCCTACAGAACCTACAGAAGGTTTCTGGGTTGATTTCGAAATATATACCATCGATCAAATCACACCAAAAATTGATTATTTAAAAATCGCTTTTGAATTCGAAGGAGAAACTTATTATTTCTACCTTCCAAAAGTAGATGATAACATTCAGGGAGCGACTCTTTTCAAACGCTGGATATACTTCCCACAGAATTTCGAAGATGAAGAAAAAAAGATACTTTTTGATATTGTGAGACCAGATGGTGTAAAGGCGTCTCTTTATGGACATCGTATGCACTGGTGGTGTGTGGATACGACTAAGGTATATGGTGAAGCATTTTATGCGACTAGAAAATATTCCGAGAATAGTGAGAGAAAATTTCTCATGAGAATCGTTGTTAGAGAATGGGAAGATCAGCCACTTGATCGAAATATTACAATAACCGGTGATGTGGAATTTGAAGTGGATGTTCCAGAAATTCCAATAGAAGTATATATAGAAGTATATAGGAAAGTATGGGGGATTGATAGTGGTAGCTATTTCGGTTATTCATGGGGATTGGGAGTGAAGAACATTTCAATTTCGGAGGGTAGAATAACTGCGAATGCAACAGGTTTACGTTATCTAGATTGTGAAGCAGAAAAGGAGATTGATTCTTTCGAATATGTGAGTCTGTTTATATCAAAAAACTTCTTTGATTATAATATTTTCCGACTTTCTGTTAACAGAGAAAATCTTTGTGATGTTATGAGCGACAATGTATATCTTGGCGAATTAAGGATTTGGGTGAATAGATTCATCTATTTTGAGTATGAAATTTCAGAAAACGGTGTATTTACCAATGACACAAGATATGCTAGTTCAAACAGTGTAAATGTATGGGAAGAGGATCTTCAAAACCCTTCTGATATTGTCAATTTCTACCGACATGTCGATTTTGATCAAGATGGTGAAAACGATATATATTTTTCCCAATATTCCGACGGACTATACATTGAATCAGAAAATGCCCAGGAATTCTATAAAATAGATTCAGAATCCTTAAATTTTGAAGATATAACTGACTATGAAAGTGCAAAAAATTATGGATCAGAGATATACAAATCTGATCTTCCAAAAGAATGGAGAGGGGACTGGGAAGGATGTCAAATTTTCATTTTGAAAACTTCTTCTGGTAAATACGTCAAAATGAGGATTTATAAAATTCATCCAATGACATATGACGAAATTATGTATTATTATTACCATTAATTAAAAAAGCATATCACTGTTCAGACTATATACAGTTTAAATGATTTCTCTATTTTTAACACATCTGGAGATAAAGTTGAAAAAGCGGTGAATTTATCACAAAATAGGTACTGTGGAGTATCCGCCATGTTCAAGAAATTCCTTGAAGGGTTCTCGTATGAGATCATCTTCGAATGAAGGTGAGATATTGAGAGTGAAACTGTCGGAAAAAGCGGATAAAGCGAAAAGCTCTCTCGTCGCCGTTGAAACGACAGTTTTCATTCATGGACTCCCCAAAAAGGAGTCCGTCTCTTTATTCGATAGGCTGAATGATATGGAAAACGTCGTTGTGGTTGGGGTATTGAATGGAGAGATAGTCGTTGGTATGAAAAAAGAGGAAATTCTGAAGATGATGGAAGAAGGAGCGGTAAAGGTAGGAACGAGGGAGTTACCTTACGTCGTCTCAAGAGGAATGAACGGGGCGACCACCGTTAGCTCGACCTTGAGGATTGCGGAGCTGGTTGGAATAAAGGTAGTTGCGACTGGAGGAATAGGAGGAGTTCACAGGAACAACAAGGATATATCCCAGGATCTCATAGAACTTTCCAGAAACAGAAAGATACTCGTATCCTCCGGCGTTAAATCGATACTCGATGTCGAAGCCACTTTCGAGCTTCTAGAAACTCTCGAGATAGTCGCTGTCGGTTACAAAACCGATGAGTTCCCAATATTCTATTCTAGAAAGAGCGGTATGAGACTGAACATGACCGTTGAGACTCCTTCAGAGATCGTGGACATATTCGAAGAGATGTCTGAGATGGGAATGAGGTCTTCCCTTCTGGTCTTGAATCCCATAGATGAAGAATACGAGATACCAAAAGAAGTGGTGGAGAGTATCCTTGAAAAGATCGAGAAAGAGCTACTTGAAAAAGGGATAAGGGGGAAGGAAGTGACACCTTACATGCTCAAGAGGCTCTTTCAAGAGAGTGGAGGTAAGACTTTAGAAGCTAACCTTAAACTTTTGAGTGATAACGTTCTTCTAGCTTCTGAAATCGCTAGAGAACTCTCAAAGAGAAATCACTCATAAGTTCCCGTGTTCTTTTCATCATGATGATACAGAGACCAATGTTCAGGAGATGCTCCTTTTGTATCATCGCTTATAGCATATAGAAATCCATCAACGCTTCCCACATATATTCTTCCTTTAACCACGATCGGGCTCGATGAAAGGATTTTCCCCAACTTCACTTTCCATCGAATCTTACCATCGTAAGTTAGTGAATACAACGTTCCATCAGAACATCCGAAATAGATGTAACCTTCCTTAGATATGGCTGGTGAAGAGTTTATAGGAGAAGGTGTTTTGAATTTCCAGAGAAGCTTCCCTTCTTTGTTAAGTACGTAAAGAAAACCATCCTTTCCACCAAACGCAATTATATTTTCATTCATGACGGGAGAGGATATTATTTCCTCACCAACGTCGAAAACCCACAAGAGCTTTCCATTGGATTTCTTAACGACGAAAAATTTTCCATTCACGTTTCCAAAGTAAACATTTTCAGCATCCAGAGAAGGGCCAGATGATATCCAACCACCACTTTTGAACTTCCATCTCAGTTTCCCCTCGGATGTGAGAGAGTAGAGATATCCATCCGCACCACCGAAATATACGTTTCCGAACTCATCTATCACAGGTTTGGAAGGTATCCAATCGTTGATCGTATACGTCCATAGAACCTTATCCTCGTAATTCAGAGCGTAAACGTATCCACTCTCATTACAAACCACGATGAAATCATCATGCAGAGCAACAACTTGCGAGATATCACCGGATGTTCTATGCCTCCAGACAAGCTTTCCCCCTTTGTTCACGGCGTAGAGGTAATCATCCCATCCACCAAAGAATACTAGATCGTTCCTCAGAGATGGACCGGCTGTGATTAAGAAACTGGTCTTGAACTTCCATTTGATGTTTCCAAAGGGATCGATAGCGTAGAGATATCCGTTTATGTCCGTGATATACACGTTTCCCTCTTCATCTACAGCCGGTGTTGATCTTATCTCACCTTCACATTTCACCTTCCATATCACTTTACCGGGCTCTCCAATGGATATCAAAGCTTTTTTCTTCACAGTTATTCCATCTGATTCGACATCGGGGATCGCTCCAACTATCTTCGGCTTATTCGATACATCGATCACGATAATTCCCTTGTTCCCCAATCCCAGATACACCTCGTTACCGGAGAATTCAATATCCTTGACTTTTCCCATCATAGTGATGCTCTTTATAATCTCGGGATTCGCTGGATCCGATATATCCAGGAAATACGTCTGCCCCTTATCATCAGAGACTACAGCGTACTTATCGCTGACTTTCACTTTTTTAAGGCCTTCAGATATGAAAATGTATGAGAGGATCTTGGGCTTACTCACGTTGGATATGTCCGCTATGAAGAAAAGGCCATCCTCACCGACGGCTGCAAGTATCCCTTTATCGATGTCCAAACTCGTGAGATCACTATCTACCTCTATTCTCCAAATCCATTTCATCGTGGAAGGATCCACAGCGTAAAGTCCTTTTTCCCCACAAGCGATGAAAATCATCGAACCGTTGGTAACGGCATCATTTATGAAACCTTCGATATCGATTTTTCCTTTTTCTTTCAAATTTTTCGAATCCATGAATACAAGCCTTTTATCGCCGACTCCCACTAACGTTTCATCTTTCAGAAGAAGCAACTTGGATAACGTTATTTTCTTCTTGAATGTCACAGTCCTTTCTCTGAAATCGTACCTCAGCAAGGAATCCTCGGTCAGAACGAAGGCCATGTTCTCAAAAAATATCCCGTCTTTGATAACGCCTCCAAGAGAAAATCTATCCCTTATCAAAGGAAAAAATGGATCTGAAAGATCCAAAATGTATACTCTACCTCCATCGAAAGAAATCAGTTCTTCTTTCGAGAAAGCGATAGAAAGGGATATCACTATAAGAAAAAAAACGATCATCCTCATGAACGCTTCCTCCTTGTAACCTCGAGCATGATATAATCCTGAGCGAGGTGTTTCCAGGGAATGAGTATACCATCTGCATTCAATGTGAGTAAAGATTGGGGGTATGCATTACTATGAAAAGGGTGGCTATAGTCGTTGCTTACGATGGAACCGATTTCTACGGTTATCAGGGACAACCCAACGTTAGAACCGTACAGGCCGTATTAGAAGATGCTCTGGAAAGAATATTTAAAAAAAGGATATTCACACACGCTGCGGGTAGAACCGATGCTGGTGTTCACGCATTTGGCCAGGTCGTTGCATTCGATTGTCCAAACGATAACATGTCACTCGAAGATATAAAAAACGCACTCAACGCCAATTTACCTTCTGATGTTTACGTAAGGCGTGTTTTCTTCGTTCATAAAAATTTCAATCCAAGGTTTGAAGCCAAAAGAAGAATATACCATTACTACATTTTAAATACGAAAACCCCCAACATATTTTTGAGAAAATACTTGTGGTGGTTCCCTTACGATCTTGATATCGAGGCTATGAGGAGAGCTTCCAGATTTCTTGAAGGAGAGCATGATTTCTCTTCCTTCAGAACGGGTGGAGGAGAGGATGAAAGGAATCCTGTGAGAACCATCTACAGGATAAGGATACTGAGACTCAAGGGAAACGTAATACTTGTAAGGGTCGAAGGAAGATCGTTTCTGAGAAGAATGGTCAGAAACATTGTGGGAGTACTCGTGAAGGTTGGTGTTGGTCAATGGCAACCAGAAAAAGTGAAAGAGGTACTGGAAGCCAGGGACAGATCAAAAGCTCCTGGAAGTGCTCCTGCACACGGTCTTTACTTATACAGTGTTCATTTCTGATGATGTTTGTTGTCTCCTTTTCGAACACGTTCCTCGTCTCAAATTCTGGCGTCCTCTACTATCTGGGAGATTCAACACCAACATCCGTGGATATGGATGTTATAAACGATTGGAAAAAACTCCCAGTTTTGTTTCTGATGTATGATGGGCCCTACGAGTATAAAGAGATTGTGGAGAGTATATTGAAAAAACGAGGATACCTTCTTGGATACGGTGAAAAATTGGTTGTTAAAATCAGAATCCATAGAAACGTGTTCGTGTATCAGATAATCTATAGAGATACTGAAAGCGACAACTTTCTCTCGCCTTCCCCTTTGGAAGAAATGAATGAGATCCTAGATAAGGTAATATCTGAAATTCTCCCAAAAATTGAATTGCCCAAAAAACTTTTCTTGGTTTATTACGATCCAAAATCTGGTAGGTTTGTGAAAATGATAGAAAGGACTGAAAAGGTAATGAAAGAGGGTTTTACCCCTTCACCAGTAATAATCAAGATTTCAGGAGAAAAATTTTACAAGGTGAAAATTGGTGACGTGGAGAAGGAATTAGAGGAAGGTTTCCACATAGTATCGGGAAAACTGATCTATGTTGGAAAGAATTTGAAGTTGAAGAGCCTCATGAATTTTTTTCCAGGCGTTGAAGGAGCTTTCCCAAGGGAGAATGATATGATTTTCTATCAGAAAGGTTTCCTGATCTTTCCCGATGGGAATGTTCTGAAAGCGGAAAGACCCGTTGATGTGGTAAAAGATAGTATTATCCTCCCCACCGGCGTTTTAGAGAACGAGAAGTTGAAAAGAGTAGAGGGAACGATTCTCTGGGTGGAGGATGGTTTCATTTTAACGTCCTGTGGTGAGTTGAAAGATCTGGCCTTGACATGGAGTTTCAAAGTCTCAAGTGTTCCGAAGGAATGGTATTTCAAAGGAAACTTTTTCTATATCCTGGATATATGTGGATTTCTCAGAAAATACGATTTGAAGCAAAGAAAATTGATTTGGGAGAAGAAGGTAGAGGGTGCTTGGGGAATGGATGTTTCAAACGGGGGTGTTGTGGTAGGTGCTAAAAATGGTATTCTCGTTTTGAACAATCAAAATGGAAGTTTGATCAAAAAGATAGACGGTGAGGATTTCGGTTATTGGGAAGATGAAGGGCTCTTGATTTATAAAGATAAAATGATCAATGGAGAGTACGTTGGAAAGGGTTATTTTTTGAGATACGAAGGAATACCTGTCTTTGTCCGAGAAGATGGTTCCGTTGTAGTGTATGGGGATAGAAAATACGAACTACAGAAAGTGAAGGAAGTTATAGGATTTTCTTGGGGAGTTGAGATCGTCACGGAGGAAGGGACATGGCTGATAGGAAAAAGAAGATGAGGTTGGATCTGTTGATGGTGGAAAAAGGTGTTGTGGAGTCAAGGGAGAAAGCCAAAGTTCTGATAATGGCAGGAGAGGTCATGGTCAATGGAGAGACTGTTACAAAACCCTCTAAACAATTTCCCACAGATGTGAAGATACATTTGAAAGAGAGGTTAAAATATGTTAGCAGAGGTGGGTATAAAATAGAAGGTGCTTTTGAGGATTTCAAACTGAATGTGAAAGGAAAGGTGGTCTGCGACCTGGGATCTTCTACTGGTGGTTTTGTGGATTTTCTAATAAAAAACGGTGCGAAAAGGGTTTACGCCGTCGATGTAGGCAAAGGGCAGCTTCACTGGAAATTAAGAAATGACCCAAGAGTGATAGTCAAAGAAGGAATCAATGCAAGGTATCTGAAAGTTGATGATTTGGGCGAGAGAGTGGATTTTTTAACTTGCGATCTTTCCTTCATATCTGTGAAAAAGATTTTGAAAGCCATATACGATGTGTTGAAAGATGATGGAAAAGCATTAATACTGATCAAGCCCCAGTTTGAAGCACTTCGCTCAGAGGTTAAAAAAGGTGTTGTGAGAGATGAACGTGTTCACATAAGGATTTTAAAGGAAGTGACGGAAGAAGCTAAAAAAAAGGGATTTGGTATAAAGGGACTCACTTCCTCCAAACTGAAGGGGCCTAAAGGGAATATAGAATTTTTTATTCTTCTTGAGAAGGGAACATCGGAAGATTTTACTGATATTGAAAACGTTGTGAAGGAAGCCTGGAATTTTTTCAAAAATGATGAGGGGAGGAAATGTTGACATGAAGATATCACTTTCAATATTGGTGTTTCTGCTGATTTCCTGCGTTTCACTTGGCCTCATAACAGATTTTGTCCCAGAAGATTACGATTTCTTCATTCTCTTCAGGAATTTTTATACTCATCTAGAGGACCTGAAGAACGTTCCTCTCTTCGATTTCATCTTGAAGAAAGAAGGGCTCGGTTTAGAACCCACGATCATTTCTGTACTCACGGATACCGAGGAAAAGACAGGAGTCAGTAAGGATATACTTCTGGATTCTCTATCGAAAAACGTCTTGCTCTCCGCAAAAGGTGTCACTCTCAACTTCGATACGATGTTGTCCTTGGATGTGAATTACTATCTTGAAATATTGAAGAACATAGGAACATCCTCATTCCTCGTTCTTGAAACGGATCATCCTCTGGAGCTTTCCAAGTTCATAGCTGGTCTCACAGAAACCAAATTAGTTGAGGATGGAGAGTTTTTCATATTTCAGGATGATAGTATATCGATCTTCGCAAAGAATGTGGACAATTTTTTGGTTTTAGGAGGTAGTAAACTCGCTGTTGAATCGGCAGTCGCAGCTTACACCAACAAGAATTACAGGTTAGTCCAGAACGAAGTGGTTCAAAACCTCCTGAAGGAGGATAAACCTCTCCTTGGCTTCTTTAAAGGAGACTCTTTCAAAATGAACATGGGAATGGATTTGGAGAAGGCGAAGAAAACGGAATACGTCACCCTTAAAGGATGGATTGAAGAAAGTAGCCTAAGATTCGATGTTTTACAAAGGGTAGATGGAAATTTTGAAAAGTACGAATCGGATTCCTCTGACATGAAATCCATACCCTACGCTGGAAATTATTTCTTAGGAGTTTCGGTCTCTGGAGGTATGGAAGCTGCCCGTAAGGTCACTGAATGGTTCTCTGGAAAGAGTGAAGAAGTTGAGAAATTCGCTGAAATAATGAAAGATATCCTTGAAAAATCGACAGGGAAAGTTTACATAGTTGGTGAGATAAATCAGGAGACCACTATAAGTTTCGTTGCTCTGTTCAATGCCGTTAAAAGGGATCCAATTGAAAATATCCTTGGAAAATATGGGAAAGTGGAGGATGGTATTCGCATAATGGAGATCGCCAACACAAAATTGAGATTTTTCTGGAGCGACGATAGATTAATTATGACGAATCTGACGAAGCAAGAGTATGATAGGATCTTTGGGAGGGGAAAACTCTCAGATGATCCAGCATACACTTACATAACAGGGAAGTGCGGCGTGAAAAAAGATGTTTTGAGGATATACGTTGATTTGGGTGACATAATAGAGAAGATGGTTGGTATCAAAGTCTCCTCAAAGCTTCTTTTCATCCAATATTATGATGACGGTTTCTTTAAATACAGATTGGAGGTAATGTGATGCTGAAGATTTTTGATAGAAACGAGCGAATATTGAGAAGGTACAAGAGAATCGTCAAGGAGATAAACTCCCTAGAAAAGAGATTCCGCTCCATGAAAAACGAGGAGCTGAGAAGATACAGCTTTGACATCAAAGAGCGTGTTAGGTCCGAGGGAACTGAAAAGGCGCTGAGAGAAGCCTTCGCCTTGGCAAGAGAGGTCGCAAGAAGAACCATAGGGATGAGGCCTTTCGATGTCCAGGTGATGGGAGGACTTGCCCTTCACGAAGGAAAAGTTGCTGAGATGAAAACAGGTGAGGGGAAGACCCTTGCTGCGACCATGCCCATATACCTGAACGCTCTCTTAGGAAAAGGTGTGCATCTTGTAACCGTGAACGACTACCTTGCAAGAAGAGACGCTCTATGGATGGGACCCATATACCTTTTCCTTGGTTTAAGAGTTGGTGTGATAAATTCTCTTGGAAAATCTTACGAGGTTGTCTGGGAGAATCCTGATGAGTTTGAAAGAGCGCTGAAAGAGAACCTCTCCATATGGCCCGACGATTTTGAAGAGGAAGTTCTTCCAGATGATAAAAAAGTGGAGGATGCATTGAAAGCTTTTTCAGTTAAATTAGTGGAAGTTGAGAGAAAGGAAGCGTATATGTGTGATGTTACCTACGGAACTAACAACGAATTCGGCTTTGATTATCTAAGGGACAATCTTGTTCTGGATCTGAATGATAAAGTCCAGAGAGGGCATTTCTACGCCATCGTTGATGAAGCCGATAGTGTTCTCATAGATGAAGCGAGAACACCTCTGATCATATCTGGACCATCGAAAGAAAGTCCCGCACTGTATAGAAAGTTTGCACATCTTGCAAAGAGATTCAAAAAAGATGAAGATTTCGTGTTAGATGAGAAATCCAGAACAGTTTCTTTAACGGAGAAGGGAATGAACAAAGCAGAAAAGCTCTTGGGAGTTGGGAATCTCTATGACCCATCGAACGTGCATCTTCTGTATCATCTTCTCAACGCCTTAAAGGCCCTTCATCTTTTCAAAAAAGACGTTGATTACATAGTTATGAACGGTGAGGTCATAATAGTCGATGAGTTCACAGGGCGTCTCCTTCCTGGGAGAAGGTACAGTGGGGGGCTTCATCAAGCCATCGAAGCGAAGGAAGGAGTCCCAATAAGAGAAGAGACGATAACCTACGCTACGATCACTTTTCAGAATTACTTCAGAATGTACGAAAAACTGGCTGGTATGACGGGAACGGCCAAAACGGAAGAACAGGAATTCATCCAGGTTTACGGTATGGAAGTAGTTGTTATACCCACACACAAGCCCATGATAAGGGTGGATCACGATGATCTCATATTCAGAACACAAGAAGAAAAATTCGAAGCCGTTGTTAAGGAGATCGAGGAGAGGTACAAAAAAGGTCAGCCAGTTCTTGTGGGTACAACTTCCATAGAAAAGAGTGAACTGCTCAGCAGAATGCTGAAGAAGAAGGGAATACCTCATGAGGTTTTGAATGCCAAACATCACGAGAAAGAAGCAGAGATCGTTGCGAAAGCTGGCCAGAAAGGTGCAGTGACCATCGCAACGAACATGGCGGGAAGAGGAACGGATATAAAACTGGGACCTGGTGTTGCTGAACTTGGAGGACTGTACGTCATAGGAACGGAAAGACATGAAAGTAGAAGGATCGATAATCAGCTGAGAGGAAGATCCGGAAGGCAGGGCGATCCCGGTGAGTCTAGATTCTTCATATCCCTAGAAGATGATCTTTTAAGGATCTTTGGAGGAGAGCAAATAGGAAAAATAATGAACGTTTTGAAGATAAAAAAGGGAGAGCCCATTTATCATCCAATGCTCACGAAACTGATTGAAAACATACAGAAAAAGGTGGAGGGTATAAACTTCTCGATCAGAAAAACACTCATGGAGATGGATAGCGTCTTAGACAAACAAAGAAATGCCATATATTCTTTCAGAGATTGGATACTGGCCCAAGAAGAGATAGATGATCATATGAGAGATATCTTCGAAGACGTTGTGGACAGAAGGATGGAAATGTTCTGCTCTGGAAAGAATTGGGATCTGGATGGATTGTCCCTTTCGTTCTCCATGTTCCCAAAAGACGTGGTGAGTCTGGACGGTAAGAGATTCACTTCTCACGAGGAATTGAGGGAACATCTGATATCATCTTTATGGAGCGCTTACGAGCAGAAGAAAAAAGACATAGGAGAAGAGGAATACTTCAAAGTGGTTAAATTTCTGATGCTCAGAATAATCGATGATAATTGGAGAAGGTATCTGGAAGAAGTGGAACATGTCAAAGAATCCGTCCAGCTCAGATCCTACGGTCAAAGGGATCCGATAATAGAGTTCAAGAAGGAAACTTACAGAATGTTCGATGAGATGATGGCCAGCATATACGATACCATTGCAAATTACGTCTTGAGGGTTATAAAGGTCGATGAAAAAGCTGAAAAGGAGGCTAAGAAAGAGATATCGAGAATAAAGCTGGTTCATGAAGATTTCAGCCTTGTGAACAGAGCTCTCAGAAGGAAGATGGAAAGGAAGAAAGGCAGTGTCAAAGGACTCGGAGGTATAAAGGTTAAAAGGTGAGGTGATGGACATGATAGGCTACGAATTAAGAACCAAAATAGAAGAAGTGAAAAAGAAATTTGAAGATGCAAAGAAAGTTTTCGAACCTGATTTGAAAAGAAAGGAATTGGAGGAATACGAAAAAATCATGTCTCAACCATCGTTCTGGGATGATTCCAAAAAGGCTCAAGATATCATCAAAAAATCTCAAAGGATTAGGAAGCTCCTTGGAGAGATGGAAGAGATAGAAAGGTTAATGGAGGATCTGGAGATAGGGCTGGAACTTGCTGATGAGGATCCTGAGATCGCTTCTCAGGTAGAAAAGATCGTCAAAGACATCGAAACGAAGGTTAAATCTTTCGAATTGGAGATGATACTCAACGGAAAATACGATCAAAACAACGCGTATCTCTCGGTTCACCCAGGAGCAGGGGGGACTGAATCTCATGACTGGGCTCAGATGCTTCTCAGGATGTACATGAGATGGGCTGAAAGAAAAGGATTCGATATTGAGATGATAGATTACCAGCCAGGAGAAGAAGCTGGAGTAAAGAGCGCGACGATTCATATAAAAGGAGATTTCGCCTATGGTTATCTGAAACATGAAAGTGGCGTTCACAGACTCGTCAGGATCTCTCCGTTTGACGCTTCTCACAGGAGACATACATCTTTCGCATCTGTGAGCGTCATTCCTGAGATAGAAGACGATGTCGAGATCGATATAAAACCTGAGGATCTTAGGATAGAAACTTTCAGAGCTTCAGGAAAGGGAGGTCAATACGTTAACAAAACAGAATCCGCTGTGAGGATAACTCACATTCCAACGGGTATCGTTGTCTCATGTCAAAACGAACGATCACAATATCAGAATAAACAGACCGCTTTGAAGATATTGAAGGCGAAGTTAGTTCAACTCGAGATGGAAAAGAAAAGGAAGGAGATACAGCAGATACAAGGGGAGCTGAAGGACATCTCATGGGGTAACCAGATAAGATCGTACGTTTTCCACCCGTACAACATGGTGAAGGATCACAGAACCGGTGTGGAAACAGGAAACGTTGAGACCGTTATGGACGGGGACATCGACATTTTCATAGAAGCAGAGCTGGTTTACTTTGCTAAGAACCAGGTTTCGTAAGTCCATATTTTTTCATCTTGTAAGACAGGGTCTTATAGTTTAACTTGAGGATTTCGCACGCTTTCTTCCTGTCCCATTTTACTTTTTCCAAGGTTTCTTTTATTATGTTCCTTTCAACGTATTCCATTAAATTCTTCACATATTTTTTAAAATTCAGATCTTCCAGATGCTTCAGAGGATTCAATCTCATGATTAACTTCTCAGGATTGCTACCGGATGCGTATTCATGAAGAAATACTATTAATTCATCCGTGTTTCCAGGCCATGAGTATTGTTTTATAACCTCCATCAATCTCTCCTCAGGATACCTGGGCTTGAACTCCTTGTACCTCTGATATATGGATGACAATACCCTATCGACCATGTAAGGTATATCTTCCCTTCTATTCCTGAGAGATGGAATTTCAACGAAAGGAACATCTGGTCTCTTTCCATCCCTGATGCCTAAGATGAGCTTCCCTTCATGTCTGGGGATCGTTTCGTCTCCCGGAAACTCATCTATGAATATCGTTCCATTGAAGGGTATACCAGGATTGTTTCTGTCATAAGTGACACTTTTGTATTTCCCACCTGTAACGAAATCAACGTAAACATGCAGGTGAACCCCCTTCTCCCCCAAGAGAGCGATTGTGTCGTATGTATTGAAGAATTTTTCCACTTCAAATATGTATTTCTTTATAACGGGTCCTTGAAGTTCGGGGGATCCGAAGAGGAGATCATACTTTGTTTTTAAACTCTCACTCTCCAACTTCAAGTTCAGGTAATTAACAGCCAGGTGTAGTGCCTCATCGCTCTTCACGAAGAGAGTCCCTTCAAAATATTCAGAAGGCTTTTCCCCAAAAACAAGGTGCCAGTGATCCGAGAACAATTTTTCCTCATAGTTGCTTTCCTCGTAGAACTCCACAAAAGCGTTCTGCAGCTTTTCTACGAACTTTTGAAAATCGCTGAACTTCTCACGGGGAATCAGGATTCTTATCATCCTTTAAACCTCCGGAACGATTCTCGTACCCGTTTTCCCTTCTAGAGCTTGTTTTAATTTCCTCATATCCGTTATCAAACATTGCTTTCCTGTTTTTTTAACAAAATCTATGGCGGACTCTATTTTAGGCCCCATGCTCCCTGGAGGAAAATGCCCTTCCTTTAGATACCTTTCAGCGTCTCCAACGGTCAGCTTATCGAGAGGTATCTGATCGGATTTGTTGAAGTTCAAATAAACTTTTTCAACACCTGTCAGTATTATGAACATATCGGCATCCAATTCTCGTGCAAGGAGGGAAGAAGCTCTATCTTTATCTATGACAGCCTCCACACCTTTCAGGGTACCATCTTTGAGCCTTATGACAGGGATTCCCCCTCCACCAGCGGCGATGACGATAAAACCGTTATCAACGAGGAATCTTATAACATCCTTCTCTATTATATCAACAGGTATGGGTGAAGGGACAACTCTTCTCCAACCTCTTCCAGCATCTTCCACCATGGCCCATTTCTTCTCTTCCATAATCCTTTTCGCCTCTTCCTCACTGTAAAATGGTCCAATGGGTTTCGTGGGGTTTTGAAATGCAGGATCTTCAGGATCGACCACTATCTGAGTGACAACAGCCGCTATCTCTTTTTTTACATTCTTCTCAATCAAAGAGTTGTAGAGAGTTTGACATATCATGTATCCCAAGCTCCCTTGAGTTTGTGCATCGTTCACATCTATGGGAAAAGGTGGTACTATATCTCTTGCTGCTTCTTGTTGAAGAAGCAAATTTCCGACTTGTGGGCCATTTCCATGGGTTATAACCACGCTGTGGTCTTTGATGATATCGATCAAGTACTCCATTGTTTCTTTGAGATTCTTCATCATGTTCTCAGCAGTTGGCTTTTCTCCTGGCCTGTTGACAGCATTTCCACCAATAGCTATCACGAATTTCATACGTCGTACACCTCCTGCGAAGATTTTTTGGGAAGGGCAAGTATTAGAATATCATAAAAGTGATGATGAAAAGGAGTGATATGTCTGAGAATATTTCGTTTGCCCGATGAGATAGTGTTGAAGATAGCGGCAGGTGAGGTCATAACCAACATCTCTTCGGTCGTTAAGGAACTGGTTGAGAATTCCCTGGATGCTGGCTCGAGCAGAATAGAGGTCATATTGAAAAATGGAGGAAAAGAATCGATTGTGGTGAAAGATGATGGAGAAGGTATGACAGAGGAAGACATACTTCTTGCAATAGAGCCCCACACGACCAGCAAATTGAGGAGTTTGGAAGATCTCCTCCATTTGAAGACATTCGGCTTCAGAGGAGAAGCTCTATCCTCGATAGTGAGAGTGAGTAGAACCAGAATAGTTTCCAAGACGGAGACGGAAGATGTTGGAACGGAAGTCGAGGTGATAGGAGGAAAGGTCATCAGCACCAAAAAGGTCGGTATAGGTAGAGGTACCTTTGTTGAGGTGAGGGATATCTTCTTCAACTTTCCGGTTCGAAGGAGAGGGTTGAAATCCCCTAAAATAGAAGCGAGGATGGCCACAGAAAGATTTCAAAAATACCTTCTTTCCAACCCAAAGGTTCATTTCATCCTGAACGTTGATGGAAAAATCATCTACAACTGTCCACCTGTTGAGGATATTCATGAAAGAATCCCTATCATCTTTCCAGAACTCAGCGATAGGAACATCATGTACATTGAAAAAGATTTGGAAAACATGTCTTTGAAGGGTTACGTAACGTTTCCAGAAATAACAAGGCCAAACAGAACAGGAGAAGTGTTCTTCGTGAATGGTAGAAACATAATATCCGATCTTTTACATGAAGCCGTCATGGAAGCCTATGAAGAGTTGTTAAAAAAGAGGAGGTATCCTATCGTCGTTCTATTCCTCGAAGCTCCCGGTAATGAGATCGATATAAACGTACACCCTCAAAAATTGGAAGTGAAGTTTTTGAAAGAAGAAACCATTAGAAATTTCGTTAGAAATGCCATAAAAGAAGTGTTGAGTAAGGAGTGGTACAGAAAGATAGTCTTCATATCGGATTCCTACAAGATAAAGGAAAAGGTACATGAAGTGAAAGAAGCTTTTCCAACCAGACTGTTCCACATTCTCAAAGGAAGATACACCATCTTTGAAGAAACGAATGGAATCGTTATAATGGATTTTCATGCCGCTCATGAACGCCTCTTGTATGAAGACATAATCGAGTTCATGAACAAAGAAAAAAGGAGGAGAAAGTTAAAAAGACCTCTTAAGATTCCTTTATCCCCTGATGAAATCCTTTTAGTTGAGAAGAGGGAAAAAGACTTAAAAAGAATTGGATTCGATTGGGAGACTCTCACAGATGGGGTAAACATCACAGCTTTCCCTCCTTTCATACCCGCAACCGATCTGACAAATGTTTTCAAAGATCTCGTTGAGGATCTCAAAGTGAGAAGATCTTCAAAATTGATGGAAACTGTGGCTAGAATATCCTGCAAATATGCCATAAAATCCGGTATGAACGTTGGTTTTGAAGAAATCCTCACCATGTATGAGAACTTGAAAAAAAGGGGAATAAATGTGTGTCCCCACGGTCGTCCCATATATTACCTTATAACCTACGACGAACTGGATAGATTCTTTGAGAGGAAATGATCACTCTTCAGAAAATTTTGCATAGGCATAAGGTATCCAAAGCATCATGAGGAAAGTTGAGATGTATGACCCAACTACCGGTATGAAAGCGACCACGAACACGAAAATCAACAAAACTATTGTTTGAACCAGATTTCCCCTTTTGAAAACGAAATCAAAACTCTCTTTAATCGCCTCAGATGCTCCCATGTTTTTAGCGACAACAGCGCTGGGAGAATAAACCAACATGATAGCAAGGATCAGACCAGGTATAACAAACGCCAGAGTTCCAAGACCAACTAGAAAACCTACCACTATGGCAACTATCACAACGTCTATGAATTTTCCTGAAACTTCCGAGAAACTCTCGCTCAGATCTTCCTCACCATACTTCTTAAAAAGGATCGTTTGCCACGCAAGGAGAAAATAGGTTATTATCTCTAAAATTATAAGTACAAAAAATTTAGCTGTACCAAAACCAATACCCCAGAGCCTTCTACCAGCGAATCTCACGGAAACGTCCAGAATCAACTGTATGGCTAATGCGATGAAGATAGGTACAAGAATCGTCCACTTCTCTGAAAGGATTTTAAAGGGTGTTACGAGAACGTCTCCAAGATCGATTTTCATACCTGTTCCCCCTTTTTGACTTTTGAAAGATTATACCATTCTTTTCAAAAAATCACGTACCTTTAACCATGTTCATTATCTCCTTCAGATTCACATTTTTCTTCTTAGCTTCCTCTCCAACCATCTTTAAGAATTCTTCCTCACTTATCGTTTTCACTTTGTACTTTTTCGCCTTCTCATACTTGGAGCCAGGATTTTCACCAACAACCAAGTAATCTGTTTTTCTCGATACACTCTCACTCACTCTTCCTCCCAATATCTCGATGAATTCTTTTACCTGCTCCCTCGAAAAATTCTTCAAAGAACCGGTTACAACGAAGCTTAGACCTTTTAAAACATCGAACCTTTTTTCTTTGGATTTCATGTTCACTCCTGCTTTTTTCAACTTTTCGATTATTTCCTTGGATTTTGGATTTCTGAAGTATTCCACTATACTTCTTGCTACCTCTTCTCCAATTCCTTCTATCTTCTTCAAACGCTCGATGGTTGCGCTGGATAGCTCCTCAAGAGAATCGAAATTCTCCGCGAGGATCTTAGCTGTTTTTGTTCCAACCATCGGTATGCCGAGTCCTGTTATCAATTTGTGAAGAGGCCTTTTCTTCGCTTCTTCTATTTCAGAGAGGAGTTTCGCTATCATTCTCTGACCGATCCCTGATCCAAGTTGAGCAAGATCGAAGGGGGTCAAGTAGAAAAGATCTGCTATGTCCTTAACCAAACCCGCATCGACGAGCCTCTCTATCAACTTCTCCCCAAAGCCTTCTATATCCAGGGCATCTCTCGACACAAAGGTTTCAAGGGCCCTTTTGAGTTTAGCAGGGCAATGTGGATTCAAACATCTCAATGCAACTTCTTCTGGCCTCAATTTCCCGACTTTTCCCCCGCAAACAGGGCATTTATCTGGTGGTTTTATTTTCTTCTCATCGCCTGTCCTGAGCTCCGGTATTGATTTTACGACCTGCGGTATTATTCCCCCTGCTTTTTCTATGAAGACGCTATCACCTATCCTTATATCCTTCTCCTTTATGTAGTCGAAATTATGAAGAGACGCTCTCTTCACGACAGTTCCGGCGAGTTGAACAGGCTCCAGTTCGGCAACAGGAGTTAGAACACCTGTCCTTCCCACTTGAATCGTCACGTCCAGTATCTTCGTTCTAGCTTGTTCAGCGGGGAATTTAAAGGCGATCGCCCATCTGGGAGCTTTGGCTGTCGCTCCTAAAACTCTCTGATATTCGAAATTGTTGACTTTAACAACGATTCCATCGACCCAATAGTCCAGTTCTTTCCTTCTCTCTATCCATTCTCTCCAGTAATCGATCACTTCGTCTATATTCTTACACAACCTGGAATGAGGGTTCACCTTGAAACCTGTCTCTTTGAGAAATTGAAGGGCTTCCCACTGACTCTTCACCCCGTACTTTTCAGGGTTTATGAGGTAATACATGAAGGAATCCAATCTTCTTGAAGCCACCACTTTGGTATCGAGTTGTCTTAAAGTACCGGCTGCTGCATTCCTGGGGTTTGCAAATAGGGGTAATCCTTCTTCTTGCCTCTCTTCGTTTATTCTTTTGAACTCTTCAACAGGCATGTAGATTTCTCCTCTCACTTCGAGTGTTAAAGGCTTTCTGAGCCGTAGAGGAACACTCCTCACGGTTTTCACGTTCTCTGTTATGTCTTCCCCTTCAACTCCATCACCTCTGGTAGCTCCAAGAACTAACCTTCCATTTTCGTATCTCAGGGCTATGGACACGCCATCTATCTTGAGTTCAACAACGTACTCAACATCCGAGACCATCAAGGTTTTTTTGACCCTTTTATCAAATTCTCTGATGTCCTCTTCGTTGTACGTGTTATCTAAACTGTACATAGGTTGAGAGTGTCTGACCGTTTTGAAACCCTCTAGAACCTTCCCTCCAACTCTTTGAGTTGGGGAATCTGGTGTTACAAGCTCTGGATACTTCTTCTCAAGCTCTATCAGCCTTTTCATTAATTTGTCATATTCCTCGTCCGTTATGACGGGATCGTTGAGAACGTAATACCTGTAATTGTGGTATTCTATCTCCTCTCTCAATTTCTCTACCTCTTCTATGACACTCTTCGGAATATTCCTCATACTCCCAACCCCCATTTCATCCCAGTATCCTCTCTTCACTCATCACTACGGGCAAAACTTCATTTACGAATATCTTAACAAGTCTTGGATCGAATTGCTTCCCCGCGTTCTTCAAAAGCTCTCTCTTTACCTCCTCAAGGCTCAAAGCTTTTCTGTAAGGTCTTTCACTCATCATAGCATCAAAAGCATCGACAATCGCCAATATCCTTGCTCCCAGTGGTATCTCCTCACCTTTCAGACCATCTGGATATCCGTTTCCGTTCCATCTTTCATGATGGGATCTTATTATAGGTTTCAAACTCTCCAGAAATTCGAGACCTGAAAGGGCAAGCTCGCTAAGCACGGGATGGTTCTTTATAATCTCGTATTCCTCATCGTCCAGCTTACCGGGTTTGTTCAATACTGATTCGGGTATTCCGATCTTACCGATATCATGTAAGATACCTGCCCAAAAGATTCTATCTACTTCTTCCTGGGAGAAACCTAAAATCTTCGCGAATCGAGTGGATATCATAGCAACACGTTCCGAATGACCCTTGGTGTAGGGGTCTCTCATCTCAAGAAGATTTATCATGGCCCTTATGGCAGCTATCCTGTACTTTTGCTCTCTTTCTTGATACCTTTTAACACTCACAAAGGCCGACGCAAGTTTCCCTATGCTTCTCATTATCTCGAGAGATTGGTCAGGTATCTCAACATCCTTCGTTGCATCGAGGAATATACTCCCCACTATCGTGTTGTCAACTTTTATACCAACAGCAATCGACCTTACTATATCCAAAGAACCTATCTCCTCGTAGAATCTGGCGATGTCCTTTGGTAAAAATTGTCTATCGTACTCTCCAATCTTCTCTATGATTTTAGGCTCTTCATCTGCGTAATAAAGGTATATGGGATCGATTCTGAAACCTTTCAGCTTTTCTTTGTAACCTCTCACGGCAACGTACTCCCACATGTTCTCTCTAGACAGAATGACGCTCCCTCTGTCACACTCCGGTATCAGCTTCAGAGATATATCCAAAAGTTCTTCCATGAATTCATCGACATTTACGGAAGGTGATATGCTTGAGTAGAGATTTATGAGGAGCTGAAACTTTTTCGTTTGATCTTCAAGAGATTTCCTAGTGTTCTCCAGTTTTTCATTCAACGCTTTCAATTCTTCGGCGTATTCTTCCAGTTTCTCTTTTCCTTTCTTCAGTTTCAAAATCAGTATGGAGAATATGATAGACAGTACAGCCCCAACTATTACCCCCCCTACTATCATGTAAAACAGCACTCTCTGTATCCTTTGGAAACGATATATCTCCTCTCCAAACCATTTCATGTATATCTTGTCGAAGATCCCACTTTTTTTCAACTCTCGAAGAGCCTTGTTGAAACGAGTCAAGAGTTCCTTGTTTCCCTTTTTGACAGCGAACGTGTAAGGAGCAGGGTTTATCCTATCTTCCGTGATTCTCAACTCGTTCTGCCAGCCGTTTTTCATAATGATCCATCTTGCCGTGTTCACATCCCCAATCGCCGCTATATCAGCTTCCCCCATCAGAACCAGTTTTATGGCTTCCTCATAGTCATCAACCGGTATGAGATTCTTGAAACCGTTTTTAAGTAACCATGAATGAGTGGCCGTTGCCATCTGGACAGCTATCTTTTTGTCTTTCGCTTTCAAGATACTTTTTATTGGAGAATCGATCCTCACGACTCCAACTGTGTATATCTTGAAGTACTCTTCCCCAAAATCGTATACGATTTTCCTCTCCTCCGTCACCTTCATCCCTTCAAGAACATCCGCTTTTCCTTCTAAAAGGGCTTTTTGTGCATCCACCCATCTCATGAGGGTTATGTCGAAAGGGACTCCCACTTCATTCGAGATGGCCCTCATTATATCCACGAGAAAGCCATCAGGTTGGCCTTTTTCATTCATGAATTCGTAAGGTGGAAAATTCTCATCCCCGACTACCCTTATAATCCTCGAGGAAAAGGCCACTGTACCCAGTATTAAGAGTGATATGATGAAAAATATCATCCACTTCGTCTTCTCAGCTGCACCTTTCATAACAGTAATAATTATAAACTTTTCATTCGTTTATAAAAATTGCGTTGCTAAGCCCCATCCTCTTTAGGGGATTGGGATACAGCGGTGCGAAATATGATACAATAAATTTGCCGTGCAAGCGATAAGAGTACTAACCATCGACATAACGCGTAAACTTTCAAGAGAGCAACAAATCA
>Ga0190361_1000279_pt1 | contig 21348 bp, 17 predicted proteins | sample 48721845_MG_FD_161273 | JGI IMG/M metagenome (GOLD analysis project Ga0190361, IMG submission 161273) | Hydrothermal vent microbial mat bacterial communities from Southern Trench, Guaymas Basin, Mexico - 4872-18-4-5_MG | ecosystem: Environmental > Aquatic > Marine > Hydrothermal vents >... | reverse complement strand
GATTATATTTCATCTAAGCTGAATAAAGATCGATTGAAGCTTAGAGATTTCAATATGTGGAGATATTGGGAACTCATTCCAATCGAAGATAAATCCTACATTATCAGTTTAGGTGAGGGGGGAACTCCACTAATTAAAAGTAGAAGAATTGGAAAACTTATGGGATTAAAAAATCTTTACTTCAAATTGGACTTCCTTAATCCAACGGGATCATTTAAGGATCGTGGTGCATCTGCTGCTGCTTCAAGAGCCTTAGAACTTAAAGTTTCAGCCATGGTGGGTTTCTCAACTGGAAATGCTGGTGTTGCACAAGCAGCCTACTCTGCTGCAGCTGGAATTAAAAGTATAGTTTTTGTCCCTAAATCTGCAAGTTTAGAGAAGATTGCTTCTATGATGATCTACGGAACAAAAGTTTTTGTTGTTGACGGTACCTTCGATGATGCTGGAAGAATAGCAAGAAAAGTTGCAAGTAGAATGGGATGGATGTATAATGGAGGAGTAATTAATCCAATAAGGCAGGAGGGCAAAAAGACCCTTGCATTTGAAGTTTGCGAACAGCTTAACTGGTCGCCGCCAGACTGGTATATTCAATCTGTAGGTGTTGGAACAGCAGCTATAGGAGCCTATAAAGGTTTCAGAGAATTATTATTTTTCGGATGGATAAGCAAGATTCCCCGCATGGCATGTGTTCAAGCTGAAGGCTGTGCACCCATGGCAAAAGCATTCAAAACCGGTAGCATCAGGATAATTCCTGTTAATAATCCGAAAACCATAGCTAGCGCAATAGCTGTAGGTAATCCTGCAGGCTGGCCTCTTCTACGTAAAGCTGTAATTGAGAGTGACGGTTTGATAGAGGCTGTAAGTGACGAAGCCATATTGGATGCATATAAAAAGTTAGCTAAATTGGAAGGCATATATGCTGAGCCTGCTGGTGCAGCTCCCCTAGCCTTAACAGTAAAGTTGAAGGATCAAGGTTTACTTGATAAAGATGACGTGGTCGTATGTGTTATTTCAGGAATAGGATTAAAAGATACAGGTGTAACTTTGAAGATGGTTGGAAAACCGATAAATATTCCTGTAGATGTTGATGAAGCGTTAAAGGTTCTGAGTTATAATCGATTTTAAAACTTCCATCATTCTATGAGTAACTTCATCTATGGTTCCCTCACCATTTATCTCAAAAAGTTTTCCAGTTCTCCTATAGTATTGTAGAACGGGTTTCGTCTTCAAGTAATATTCTCTAAATCTATTTCTTATAACTTCTTCTTTGTCATCTTCCCTCTGTATGAGTTTTGCCCCGCAGAGATCGCATATTTCATCCTTTTTAGGTGGTTTGAAGATCAAATTGTATGTTGCTCCACACTTAGTACAATATCTTCTATTGGATAATCTTCTTACACATTCATCTTCAGATACCTTTATGCTAAGTATTATTTCTGGAGCAACTTCGCTTTTATCGAGGACTTCGGCCTGTTTAAGGGTTCTAGGATAACCATCTAAAACATATCCTCCAAAGGTTCCACATGATTCCATGAGTTTTCTAATGGTCAATTTTATGACTATTTCGTCTGGAACCAGTTCTCCACTTTCAACATACTTTTGAACTTTCAGTCCCAACTCCGTTCTTCTTCTAATATTTTCACGAAATATTTCTCCTACCGATAAATGTGGTATTCCATACTTTTTTGATATTATTTCTGCCTGGGTTCCCTTACCTGCTCCAGGAGGTCCGAGAATTATTATCTTCATATAACATCACCATTTCAATCAATTATAAGAGTGATTTTCCAAATAGATTTGTGACAAGTAAATACATGCTTCCAGATAGAAATGCCGTTACCGGCACTGTTAAAATCCATGTCATAACTAGTCTTGCAACAGTTCTAAAGTTTATGGATTTATAGCTTTTTGCCAGTCCTACTCCTATTATGGATCCGTTGCTTGCAACGGATGTTGAGATTGGAAGTCCAAATCCGAAGAGCATGTATGGTATCGTTGTAAATATGTAGATGACAAGTGCATTGCTCAATTCAGCTGCAAATCCCATTAAAATGTCAATTCTCGTAATTCTGAAGGCTACTGTTTCTATTACATTCTTGCCCCAGATGAATCCCCCAACTGCTATGCCAACAGCTCCAAGCATTGCAAGCATAAACATTGCTGTTTGATCGGGCATTCTTCCAACCTTTTCGGCTACGGTTACATAGACTCCTGTGGCATTGCCAACATCATTTGCACCGAAAGAGTATGCTGAGAAGCAGAGTGACATTATCAACAATGCTGAAAATATTTTTTGAATTCTTTCACTCCAAGCTTTATTATATAAAATTTTTAAGATTATCTTATATATCGTGTATGAAACTGTCATGGAACAGAATGGTGAAAACAGCCAACTTAACAGTATATTCTGTATAATACTCTTATTTATTCCCTCTATCCCATATTCTGCTATACCATATCCTATTACACTTCCAATGGATGCATAGGTTACTGAGATGTCTAGTCCTCTCCAAGAACAGAAGATCACCCAGCTTCCAGCTACGATTGAAGATATTAATGCTCCAATCAAGTTTACTGACGGTGTTATCCCCTTTCCAATAGTCTTTATGACCATGTATCCTTGTAGACCTGCACCTAAACCTGTGAAGATTGCAAATAGCAGTATAGCTTTTCTAACTGATATTATTCCTGCTCCCACTGCACAATCGGTTGGAGTGGCTGCATCGTTTGCTCCGAGAGCCATAGCCACGAAAAAAGATATGGCTAGTCCAATGCCCAGCAGTATCATGCTTGTGTCCAGCATTCAGTTTGCCCCTCCACAGTCAGTGATACTTTACTTAAGTTAACCTTAAAACATTTACTGGAATGTGTATTAAATCTCTAGTGAAAATATAAATTTTATATATTTCAATATTCATTAACAGACTTCTATATATTTAACTTTTAAATAGTCGTTGGAAAATCTCCTTCCACTGTGAAATCATAAAAAAGATTATATTTTTAGTCTTCAATATCATACTTCTAGAAGTCAGGGTGATTGAATGTTTAAACCCACATATTCAGCCATATGGTTTGGAAGGAAAAGAGAGATAGAAATCCTTCACATAGTGCATGTACATTTCGAAAGCATATTGTCGGTAGTTGCAGCTTTGAGAGATCTGGTTCATGCAGCTTGCGAAGAAAATTTCGAAAAGATTGATGAAATATTCAAATTGATTTTTGAGAGGGAGAGAGAAGCTGACAATGTTAAAGAAAGCATTTTAAATGAGCTTGCTAAAGGGCCTTTCCATCCGATTGATAGAGAGGATCTAATACAATTAGTTTTAACCGCTGATGATATAGCGTCCAATGCGAAGTCTGCTGGAAGAAAAATATCCCTAGCAAAGCCTTTTAAATTGCCTGAAAATGTCAAGGAAGGATTAAAAGAAATATCAGATATGGTTTACCAGATCACCTATAAGTTAAAGGAGAATTTTGAAATCCTTATTCAAGATCCCAAAAAGGCTATTGAAGTGGCGGACAAAGTGGAGAGGTTAGAGGAGAAGATAGATGATCGAAGAGTCAAGCTGATAGTTGACATTTTAAAGTGGGGTGACACATTAAATAAGGTAAGTTCATGGCTTATGATAAAGGAGGCTGTGGAAAATATGGAGATGATAGCTGATAAAGCAGAGGATACTGCTGACGTTATACGAGCAATATCAATAGTTAGAATATAGTTTAGCCTTACACTTTTAGGAATTAATTTATATATTAGTTGTCACCTCACTTTCAAGGTGTTATTCCTTGGAGAAGATCGTACCTGATACTAGTATTCTTATCGACGGAAAGCTCTCAAAGCAGATTAGAAAAGGCCTATTGGAAAATGTTGAGATCATAGTTCCACGTGTAGTTGTTGATGAACTTCAAGCTCAAGCTTCCATGGGCCGAGATATCGGTTTCATGGGTTTAGAGGAGATAATTAAAATTAGACATTTAAGTAGAAGTAAAAATGTAAATTTAAGATTTGTTGGTGATAGGCCATCTTTAGAAGAAATAAAGCTTGCAGGTAAAGGTAGAATAGATGCTCTGATAAGGGATGTTGCGAGAAATTTCGATGCAACTTTGATGACAATGGATTATGTTCAAGCTCTCGTAGCGGAGGCTGAGGGGATAAAAGTTAAATTTATTGAGCCGGAGCAACCTAAGATTAAAACTAGATTAGAAGATTTCTTTACATCGAACACTATGAGTATACATTTGAAGGAGGATGTTCCCCCCTATGCGAAGAGGGGATATCCTGGAAATTGGAGTTTAATTAAAATTAGGGATGAACCATGCACCAAATCGGAGTTAGAATATATTATTAGAGATATCCTTAGGAGGGTTCGTTCAAGAAGCGATTCATTCGTCGAGATAAACAGGCGGGGAGCAATGGTTATTCAGCTAGGTGATTATCGTATAGCTATTGCGAGGCCGCCTTTCTCAGATGGAATTGAAATCACCGCCGTTAAACCCATAGTTAAAGTTACCCTTGAAGATTATAAGCTTTCAGATAGGTTGAGGAAGCGATTGTTAGAGAAAGCTGAAGGCATACTGATATGTGGTCCACCCGGTGCAGGAAAATCTACTTTCGCTTCTGCTCTAGCAGAATTTTATCATGAATCTAAACAGGCCATCGTTAAAACCATGGAGTCTCCAAGAGATTTACAGGTTGGTCCGGAGATAACGCAATATGCCCCATTAGAAGGCGATTTCGTTAAAACTGCAGATGTACTGTTACTTGTTAGACCTGACTATACCATCTTTGATGAGTTGAGAAAGCATAGTGACTTCCAAGTCTTCGTCGATATGCGTCTTGCAGGTGTAGGCATGGTGGGTGTTGTACACTCTTCAAGTCCAATTGATGCTATTCAAAGATTTATAGGTAGAGTTGATCTAGGCGTCATTCCACAAGTGATCGACACAGTTATTTTCATCAAAGATGGAGAAATAAGAAAGGTTTATGATCTCCATTTAACGGTTAAAGTGCCAACTGGAATGATGGATGAAGATTTAGCTAGACCAGTTGTAGAGATAAGAGATTTCGAAGATGGTTCAGTCGAATATGAAATTTACACATTTGGAGAAGAGACTGTAATAGTTCCAATAAGAACGTTAACCGCAAAAGAATCTAGCAAAATTTCCAATAGAATATTATCGCTTGTAAGAAATTTCGATCCGGAAGCTGAGGTTGAAGTAATCTCAGATAGACTTGCAGTAGTTAAAGTTAGACGTGAAGTTCTTCCACAGATCATTGGAAGAAGCGGCAAGGTTGTCAGCAAGCTTGAAAGGCGGCTTGGAATCCGATTAAAAATAGTTCCATATGAGGGGAAGCTTCCCACTTTAAATGAATTGACCGATTACACTATAAGCGAAGGTAAAAGCAGTATCTCATTTAACTTCGGGAAGGATTATGGAAAATTAAGGATTAAAATTTATATTGATGGCAAATTTATAGCTGAAAGAAAATTGGATAGACGGGGCCGTTTAAGGCTGAATCCATCCTCAAAACTCGGAGAAACAATTTTAAACGCGCTTGAAAATGGAAAATCCGTCAAATTCTTTATTTAATTCAACCGTAAACTCTTAATATTCACCGATATATTTAAGATAGAGTGGTGTTGGAATGTCGCTTCATATAAGCACAAATGAACGTATATTCCCTGAAATTCTAGATAAAAATGCTTTCATAGAGGTCTTCTCCAAAGAAATGTCCAAAAGGGGATATGGGCTTAAACAATCAAGGGAAAGCGGCTTTGATATTATATACAGCGACTTCTTCGGAGAGGCGAAGATCTATCTAACCCAGGACAGCGGTTTTCTAAGATTTGGATATAGGTTAGGTGTCTCCTTTCTTCTCTTCGCATTTATAATAATCTTTCCATTGCTTGATTTCACCTATATTGTTTTAAGTGCCGGCGTTCTCGCCCTATGGATCTTAAAACTTATTCTTTTGAAATCGGTTATTAACGAGTGTGCCACTAATACCTATATGCTGTTAAAACATGGCTACCATACTGGCACAGAAGAAAAGAAAGGTGAAGAAGAGGAGAAATCCAAATCTTAATGATAAAGTTTTTATATAGTTATATCAAATTCAGTGAGTAGAATATTATACCAAATGATAAGACTTAAATTTAAAAAATGGGTTATGAGCTTTAGGTTTAGATTGATTTAAAGGTGCTGATGAAATATGGGAAGTAGTTACGATCTCTCAAAGATAGATGTAGAAAAAATGCAGGTAGCTCTAGCCACCGATGTAGGTAGCACTACCACAAAGGCAAGATTCTTCAAGAAGATCGATGGCCACTGGAGATTCATATGTGCAGGTGAAGCTCCCACCACGGTTGAAAAACCCTTCGAAGACGTCACTATGGGACTAAGAAATGCCATACGGGAGGTTGAAGAGCTAACTGGACATAAACTGTTAAAGCCTGACGGTTCAGGGCTTATAATACCCTACCAAGGCAACAATGTAGGAGTAGATCTATATGTTTCAACTAGCAGTGCTGGTGGAGGTTTACAGATGATGGTAGCAGGCGTCGTCAAGACGATGACTGCCGAAAGCGCTGAGAGAGCAGCTCTAGGTGCAGGTGCCATAGTGATGGATGTAATGGCCATAGATGATGGTAGACCTCCCTACAAGAAGATTGAGAGAATGCGTTTCCTAAGGCCAGATATGATATTATTGGCTGGGGGCACTGATGGTGGAACTGTAAAACATGTGGTTGAAATCGCAGAACTCATTAAAGCAGCTGAACCGAGACCCCGCTTCGGTTTAGGATATAAACTTCCAATAGTGTATGCTGGAAATAAGAATGCCAGAGAACATATTAAAAATATCTTAGGGGAAAAATTCACATTAACAATAGTTGACAATATTAGACCTGTCTTAGAAGTTGAAATTGTCGAACCGGCTAGAAACGCCATACATAGACTCTTCATGGAACATGTTATGGCTCACGCTCCAGGCTACCACAAATTAACTGAATGGGTTATGGCTCCAGTAATGCCTACACCTGCCGGTGAAGGAATGATGTTCAGAACTATAGCTAGAATGTGGAAAATAAATGTTCTAGGTGTCGGGTTAGGTGGAGCAACCACCAACGTTTACTCCGTCTATGAAGGTAAATTTGTGAGAACTGTAAGTGCAAATCTAGGGATGAGCTACAGCATATGTAATGTGCTGAAGGAAGCTGGCGTAGAAAACATAATGAGATGGCTCCCATTCAAGATGAGTGAACGAGAACTTAGAAATAGACTTGCAAATAAAATGATTAGACCGACAACACTTCCACAGACACTTGATGATTTAATGGTGGAACATGCTGTAGCTAGAGAAGCAATTAGAATGGGATTTGAACACCATAAACTATTAGCTAGAGGTTTAAGAGGCGTACAAAGAAAGAGAACAATAGCAGATATATTTGAACAGTCGATGGAAGAAGAGACATACATAGATATGATGAATGTGCATTTTGTGGGAGGAACCGGCGGCCTCTTATCCCATACGCCTAGAAGACAGCAGGCAGCACTCATATTGATCGATGCGTTCCAAGTTAAAGGTGTAACAAGATTAATGTGTGACAGCATCTTCATGATGCCTCATCTGGGAGTTATGTCCACTGTTCATCCAAAAGCAGCCATGGAGATCTTTGAGAGAGATTGCATAGTTAAACTTGGAACAGCAATAGCTTTAGACGGCCATTCAAAGAGCTCTGGACCAGCCGTTAAAGTTACAGCTCATATGCCTGATGGTTCAACAGTTGAGAAAGTTGTAAATTATGGTGAAATAGCCAGTATTCCTCTATCTGCAGATCAAACGGCAAAAATTGTGATTGAACCTTCATCAGACTTCGATGTGGGAACAGGTAAAGGAAAGAAAAGAGAGGCTGAAGTTTGGGGTGGTGCTGGAGGAATCATTATCGATGCCAGGGGAAGACCTTTACATCTACCAGAAGACTTTGAAACTAGAAGAGAGATGCTTCTCAAATGGTTTAGAGCGTTAGACGCATATCCTGAAAGTATTCTAAGCAAGGAGAAAATTTAGGAGGTGTAAAAATGTCTGGTTCTGTAAGTTCCGGAAAGAAAGCGCAATCTGCACATGCATATACTCCCGGTCTTAGAGTATCTCCTCTTTCACGAGTTTGGAAAATAAGACGTCTACCACTTCCAGGAGAAGTTTTAGTAAACAAAGATGATAAAGTTTCATATGATACTATAGTAGCTAGAACAAATATGCCCGGCGATATTAGAGTTGTAAGTGCTGCAGCAATTTTAGGAGTAGAACCTGAAGAGCTTCCAATATATATGAAGAAGAAGGTTGGAGATCCTGTTAAAAAAGATGAAATAATAGCCATGTATAAAGCTTTCTTCGGCCTTCTAAAATCTGAGATTAAATCCCCCGTTGACGGATATATTGAACATATCTCTGAGGTTACAGGACAAGTCATAATTAGAGAGCCTCCAATACCTGTAGAAGTGGATGCCTACATACCTGGAATAGTCACAGAGAGCATTGAGAAGGAGGGTGTAAGAATCGATTGTGCAGCAACATTCATAGAGGGAATATTCGGTATAGGCGGAGAGAGACATGGAGCCGTCTATGTTGCTGTGGATTCACCTGACGATGAATTAACTGTAGACATGGTTTCATCAAAGTGGAAGGATAAAATAGTTATTGGAGGTTCATATGCTTCGGCGGAGGTTATGAAGAAGGCTATGAGTGTTGGGGCAAAGGGTCTAGTTGTAGGGGGAATGGACTTTAAAGATTTCTCAGATTTCTTGGGATATGAAATAGGTGTTGCAATAACTGGGAGAGAGGATATTCCAATGACCGTTATAATTACAGAGGGTTTCGGAAAGATGAGAATGGCTAAAAAAACCTTTGATCTTCTCAAGCAGAATGAGGGTGAATTAGCTTGTATTGATGGAGCCACTCAGATTAGAGCTGGTGTAATTAGGCCGGAAGTGATCATTCCAAAACTTGATGTCGATCCTTTAAGCCTTCCAGAAGAGGCTGAAATCTATGTTGGAGGCATGCAGCCTGGAACAAAAGTGAGAGTTATCAGGGCACCCTACTTTGGAGCATTAGCGAAAGTGGTTAGTTTACCAGTTGAATTACAGAAGGTTGAAACAGAATCTCCTGTTAGAGTGGTTGAAATAGAGCTGCAAGATGGTAAAAGAGTGATAGTTCCAAGAGCCAACGTGGAATTATTCGAATGGTAATACGATTATCTCCTAATTTTCCTCTTTTAAAGTATCTATAATTTTATTCAATATGCTGATTGTTGCTGAATATTATCTTATTCGGTTTGAAAGATTAGTCTAGAAATTTATTCACCGATGAAATTAAAATGCCTTAACATTATATAATGGTTTTAAACGCTATTATATTGAGTCTAAATCTATATGTCTAGGTGGACTTAATGATCTCCAATATGTTTACAAAATTTATCCATGATTTCGATGTGGATTTTAAGAGACTTGTAGACAAATATGGCACGCCACTCTATTTTTTGGATGCTGAGAGGGTGAGAGAAAACTATTTGAATCTCCACAGTAATATTACAAATTTATGGAAGAACAGTTTGATATGCTACGCATATAAAGCTAATTCAACTCTAGCTTTACTGAAAGTTTTACGCGATATGGGAGCTGGAGCTGAAGTTGTCTCAGGTGGAGAATTATATGCAGCTAAACTTGTAAATATGCCTCCAGAGAGAATAGTATTCGATGGAGTGTCGAAATCACCTCTAGAATTAGCTGAGGCGATACGTGAAAATATTCTTTTAATCAATGTGGAAAGTATGGAAGAACTCTCCTTAATAGACAAATTTGCTTCAAAATTTAATGTTAAAGTTTCGCTTGGAATTAGAATTAACTTCGATGTTAAAGTGGATACACACCACTACATAACTACGGGTAGACGATTCAATAAATTCGGTATGGATCCGGACAGTGCGTACACTGCCTATAAGAAAGCACAAAAAATGAAAAATGTCAATGTTAAAGGAATTCACATCCATATAGGTTCCCAAATATTAGATATATTTCCATATGTTGAAGTGAAAGAGAAGCTTGTAAATTTCTGTAGAAAATTGAAGTCAACTTTAAAATTGGCATTAAAATATGTGGATCTCGGCGGAGGCTTCGGAATATCCTATAGGGAATATGAAAAATCTTTCCCTATCTCTGATTACTGTGAAACTGTGGTTAAGCCTTTAACCAGCTATGCCGGTTCAATCTTTGATGACGATTTTAAAATTATCTTGGAGCCAGGCCGCTTTATAGTGGGCGATGCAGGAATATTGATAACAAGGGTGAACTATGTTAAGGAGAGCGGCGGCTATAAGTGGGTTCTTGTAGATGCTGGAATGAACGACCTTATACGCCCAGCATTATATGGTGCTTTTCATCCGATAATCCCCCTTTCAAAGGTTAAAGATGAATATGAAATTTACAATATAGCCGGCCCAATCTGCGAAAGTTCGGATATATTTTATATTGGTTTTAAAGCTCCACTTATAAGGCCGGGAGATCTCTTGGCAATTCTAAATGTAGGTGCATATGGTATATCCATGTCAAGTCAATATAATTGTCGGCCTAGAGCTGCGGTGGTTATGCGAGATAACGGTGAAATCAAGCTTGTGAGGAGACGGGAAAATTACAATGACATATTCAGATGCGACATCCTAGAAAAAAGTTAAATTGAATGTTGCTTTATCATAGCTTGGTGATCCCTTGAATATTAGAATAATATCTTATGGTAAAATATCCTCTTCACTTAAAGAGAGAGTGGAGCAAGTGGCAAACATATGGATCCCTAAAATCGTGGAAGAATTTAGATGTGAAACAGAGCTACCTTTCATCGCAGATGTGGAGGTTCATGAGGCAAATTGGATTAAACGGATCGATAAAAAGCTTAAATTAATCTTCTCTTCAGGATTCTCTTATAAATATAATTCTGATTTAAAGCTTCTTGTTCCTACTGTACAGTTGGCGGCAGCAAAAATATTGACTTATCCTTATACTGGTCTAAAAGCTATAATTTACCATGAATACTTTAACTTTCTCTACGATTGCTATCATGGCTATGATGAACCTGTAAAGCGTATATGGAATCCAAGGAAGGAAAATGCTGAACTATACTATAAGGTTTATAGAGATCTGGAAAGGGTTTTTGAAATGGCTTTGAGATGCTTTAAGGATGAAGAGCCACTAATATCATTTCTAGAGCGTGAGATAGACAGAACTTTATCCATGTTCGATAAGAAGCTGAAGCCTAAAGTTGTATCAGGCTTCTTGGAGATTGAAGAGAAAGTTTTCAGAGGCATTCCTGAAAGCATTCGTTGTGAAATGGCTTTAACTATAAGACCGAATATTTTAATCACAAAAATATTTACTGGAAGCGAGCTTCCAAACATCAAAGAGATTCTTTCTAAAAGAAAATTATTGTTGGAGAAGTATCTTTTAATGAATAGACTGTTTAGGGAGAAAGCTTTTTAACAATTAAATTCTTAACATTTCAACTTTAACATCGTTCTCCGAAATTTCTATTTTAGAGTAGTATCCCTGCATAGCTGGCCCGGGATTAACGATTAACGTTTCTTTTATTTTATCTTTACCTCTCGCCTCATGTATATGTCCACAAATATTTATTATTGGTTCTTTTTCTTCAATAATCTTCCTTAGAGCCTTACTTCCAACATGTTCACCCCAACTTAACCTATCTACATTGGTGTTAAATGGTGGAGTATGAGTCACTAAGATCACTTTATTCCATTCATCCATATTTGGAGTTGATTTAAGAATCTCCATGATCTCCTCCTCCGCATACTCTAATGGTGTTCTGAAGGGGCCTTTTAAAGCTCCTCCAACTCCTATGAGAATATATCCTTTAAAGTTTAAAGATCTTCCATGTATACAATATGTGTCATTAACGTTTACTCCCTCTATCAGTTTGGGGTTATCCATGTTTCCTGGAACATAGATTACCGGTAACTCTAATTTTTTTATTTCGCTTAGAATTTCTGCAGCCTCTTCAATCGACATGTATTTTGCTATGTCCCCCGCGATTATTATGCAGTCTGCTTCAATCGTTTGCAGTTTCCAATTAATTTTTTGGATAATTCTTTTTCTTCCATGAATATCGGCTAAAGCTATAATTTTCATTTTATTTCACCTGGAGAGGGGCCAAATAATATTTCCAATTTCCTTTGAAGGCTTCATTCCCATTTCATTTAGGAGTTTTCTAACTTCTTCACTTTTCAACATTTCTATAAATTTTCTTACAGCTTCTCTTTTTAAACTTCTCCTTTTCACCAGAAAGTCATATTCTTCTTCCTTTAAAGGTATGAATTCTAAGCCATACTGTTTAGCTATAAATTCTACGCCTACACCTACATCTGCTCTTCCCATTTTTATTGCCGTTGCTACGGAAGCATGGGTTTTCACTTCTAAATTATAGCCTTTCAACATTTTTCTAGCTTCCTCCATGCTTATCCCCATTTCTTCAGAGACTTTTTTAATTAGATTTTCTATTAAAATTCTGGTTCCTGAACCTCTATTTCTATTTATGAATCTCAATCCACTCTTCAAGATATCCTTGAAATTTTCAACCTTATCTTTACAGTCTTTTCTTAACATTATTCCCTGCCTTCTCCTATAACCCTTAACTAATACTGCTCCTTCAATGTTAAACTTCGCTAAATACGGTACATTATACGTTAAACTATCTTCGTCTAATAGATGTATACCGGCTATATCTGCTTCTCCATTTTTTATCGATATAAGTCCTGCCATTGATCCTGCTGCAATAATTCTCACCTTAAAATTGTTTGTTTCCTCGAAGATTTCAACAATCTTTTCCAATGCTGGACAGTGACTTCCAATTATAGTTAAATCCGGTATTTTAAGATCTTCTGTGAAGAGCCTTATCGGAATTACCTCCCCTTCATATACAATTTCTCTTTTCTCCCCTATTATGGCATATCCGTCGGCTCTCTTCAATGTAGCTATTGCTCCGCTATGTGCAATGAGAGGATAGGCTCTCAGTTCGTCTCCTTCTCCACGAATCAAGCTTACAGGTATAAGGTTTACTCTTCCTTTAGACGGAATAATTCTTCTAGCTATAGGTACTTTAATCGCCTCTTCTTCGTTAATCTTCTTTCCAAGCATTCTTTTGATTATAGGTTCAACTATTATTTTAAAAATCATCAATGCTGATACTGGCCATCCTGGTAACCCTATGATCGGTTTGCCTTTCACTTTAGCCACTATGGTAGGTTTTCCAGGTTTAATTTTTAATCCGTGAATTATAATTCCAGGTTTACCGAGTTTTTCAATAACCCGGTATACGATGTCTCCTACCCCTGCTGATGTTCCACCTGATATTAAAATTATATCTGCCTTTTCAACAGCTTCCTCTAAACTTTTTCTAATATCTTCTTCTCTATCTCTAATCATTATTGGTTTTAGTGGTTCTCCTCCAATCTCTGAAACTGCAGCATATAAACTATATGAATTTACATCATAAACTTTATAATCTTCTAATTTTAAGCCGGGCTTTTCCAGTTCGTCTCCTGTGGATATTATGGCTACTCTCGGCTTCCTATAAACCTTAACTCTTCTAACCCCTATGGCTGCCAATACCCCTATCTCTCTTCTAGTTAAAATTTCACCTTTCCTCAATATTCTCTCACCTATATTCAGGTCGGAGCCTGAAAAAACTATATTTTCCCCTATTGCAACAGGCCTATAAATTTCCACTTTATCCCCTTTTCTCTCCGTATATTCAACCATGACTACTGCATTAGCACCTTTAGGTATTGGGGCGCCTGTGGAGATTTCAACTGCACTTCCCTTAGAAACCTCGATTTTAGGCATCTTTCCTGGTTTAGCTGAACCTATAACGTTTAATTCTATGGGGTTATCATAGTCAGCTCCATATGTATCTTCAGCTCTTACGGCATAACCGTCCATTTTAGATCGATCATAAGGTGGCAAATTCAATATGGAATATATGTCTTCGGATAACACTCTTCCTGATGCTTCAAGAATATCTACTTCTTCTTCTCCGAGCGGTTTCACCTCGAAATTTCTTTCAATTATTTGTTTTGCTTCTTTAAGTGACACCAAATTATGAAATATTCTTCTCATTATTATTCCTCCAATGGTTTAAATATTATAACATCTACTTCCTCTTCATGTTCTAAACCTTCCTTTTCTTCCGAAATTATTACAAGTCCATTTGATTTTATTATTGAAGATAATACTCCTGACCCTGTAATTTTTAATGGTTCAGCTATCAATCCATTTGGAGTTTTGTAGATCTTAACTCTAAGAAAGTCAATTATTCCCGGTCTAGATGCAACCCTTCTACTGATCTTAGCCTTTACTTTAGGTAAAGGTGGATCTTTTGTTCCACAAATTCTATTCATTATTTTTCTTCCAAAGAGATGGAACCCTATAAGTGCTGCCACAGGATATCCCGATAACATTAGAATGGGTTTTCCATTTAAAATTGCCAGTGCTGTTGGTTTTCCTGGACGCATGGCAACTCCGTGAAAAATTATTTTCCCACCCGCTTTCATTACAGCTTCTATCGTATAGTCTCTTTTTCCAACTGATGTTCCTCCAGTTACCACTATGAAATCGTTAAATCTGATGCTTTTCATAATTTTTTTAGAAATCAAATTTGTGTCGTCACTTACGTTTCCATAATAAACTGGTTCTCCTCCAACTTCACATATTAATGCTTTTAGCATTGCTCCTGTACTGTTAATTATCTCTTTTTCTCCAAGTTTTTCTCCAAGTTCTTTCAGTTCGTTTCCTGTGGATATTATGGCTACTCTCGGCTTCCTATAAACCTTAACTTTTACCTTATTGATGGATGCTAATACCCCTATATTCCATGATTTAATTTTTTCTCCTCTCCTCAACACTACCTCTCCTCTTCTTATATCCTCTCCTTTTTTCGAAATATTTCTTCCAGGTGGAATTGCCGAGTAAACTTCAATGTATTCGCCAGTCCTTCTGGTTTCCTCGTAAGGTATAACGGTATCTGCACCTTTAGGTATTGGGGCGCCTGTGGAGATTTCAACTGCACTTCTCTCCGTCAATATCATCTCCTTCTTATCTCCAGCTTCAATATATCCTATCACTTTCAAAATAGCAGGATTTCTCATACTGGCTCCAGTAATATCTTTAGCTTTAGCAGCATAACCGTCCATAGCAGCCCTGTCGAATGGTGGAACATCGATGGGTGACATTACATTCTCGAAACTTATTCTTCCGAGACTTTCTAGAAGATCAACCTCTTCATACTCTCTAATATTATATGCTATTTTTTCATCTATTAATCGTTTAGCTTCTTCCACTTTTATCAGCTTTGTAAAACCTTTCTCTCTAACTTTCATTTAGCCTTCTCCTCCCATTATGAATTTAATATATCTACTCTTTCAACTCGATTTGAATATAGCCTATACTCTTCTCCACTCTCAGTTATTATGGTTAATGATCCATCACTATTTATTTTGGTTCTTCCAATAAGTGTTTGCCCCTCTAAACTAATCTTCACTTTTCTTCCAGCTAAATAATCATGGGCTTTCCATTTTTCAATTATTTTTTCAGATTTTTCATTCATCAATGAATATATTTTATTTACTATTTCAAATAGAATTTCATTGATGTTGTGGGTTTTATTTGTTTCAATCATCAGTGATGTTGCTTTATCTTTAAGTTCCTTTAAAAGTTCCCGTTCAGAAATGTTTATGTTAACTCCTATTCCAATGAACATGTTTTTTACCTTTTTCTCCTCGATTTCTGCTTCACACAGTATTCCTCCTATTTTCTTATCTCCAATAATCAAATCGTTAGGCCATTTAAGTTTGACATGCATATTAATATATTTTTGGAGGGTTTCCGCTGCAGCTATACCTGCAATCATGGGCATCATCGTTAATCTTTCTATCGAAATATTCCTAATTGTTAAAGTTGCCCAAAGTCCCCCTTCAGGTGAAAACCATTTTCTTCCATATCTTCCATAACCTTTATACTGTGTCTTCGCTATAACTATAAAGTCCCCCTCTATAATATGGGATAATCTTTTGGCAAGTGTCTGAGTTGAATCCGTGACATCTACCCTTATCTCTTTCATTCACTTTACAATTTCCGCCATATGCTTTATTTCTATTCCTATTTCGATCAATTTCTTTCTAAGTATTTTAGCTATCTCAACGGCTCTCGGATTATCTCCATGTACACATATGGTATGTATTTCTCCTAACTTTATTTTTTCTCCATTTATCGTCTCTACTTCACCTTTCTCTACAATTTCTACCGCTCTCTTCACGATGTGGTTTGGATCTGTGATTACTGCTCCCGGCAGTTTTCTGGACACTAATCTTCCTCTTTTATCATAGGCTCTGTCGGCAAAGGCTTCTACAGCATATCTCAGATCATACTTCTTAGAGATTTCTATCAACTTTGAGTTTGCCAATCCAACCAGTATCAAATTTTCATCATATTCTTTGATAGCTTTAATTATAGCTTCCGCTATTCTTTCATCATCTGCAGCCTTATTATATAATGCTCCATGAGGTTTAACATGTAAAAGCTTCACTCTTTCAACCTTTGCAAACGCTTCTAAGGCTCCTATCTGATAAATTATGTAATTCTCTATCTCTTCAGGAGTGGTTTCAATCCATCTTCTTCCAAATCCAAGTAGATCTGGAAGTCCAGGATGGGCGCCTATTTCAACATTATTTTCAACAGCTAATCTCACAGTTCTCCTTATAGTTACTGGATCCCCAGCATGAAAGCCGCATGCAATGTTTGCAGATGAAATATACTTCATTACTTCTTCATCTAAACTCAACTTAAACCTGCCATAACTTTCGCCGAGATCGCAATTTAAATCTATTTTGCCCACCATTTCTCTCAATTTTAATTATCCAAAGTAAAATTAAATATTTGTTTTCATAGTGTTATTTATGTGAAGAATTTTCACTATGAAAAAAGTTATGAGTTAGGCTTCTACATTTCCCGTGAAGATTATGAAAAATATTTCTCTTTTATTGAGGGTAAATGTCTTGAATGGTTCTCCAACAGTGTAGATTCCATAAATCTTCTCCATGAAAAGGATAGATGTATTTTGCAGATATCTTTCAATTTTCCAATAAATTTTACGATAAATTTAAATTTAGATGAGCAACTGAAGATGACTATTAGATCATGTGAAAAATTATCTACGGAATATGTTCTGAACTTAGTTATTCTTTTTCAATATTTTACCCATCAATTCGTTTCTTCTAGAAGGGAGGGAAATGTAATCCTAGTTTACATTCCAGGATTACCGATAACCCCCATGAAAGAATTTTCGCCAGTTAAAAAATTTTTAAATGCTCTGTTTACTGGAAGTTTCACGGCCTTCTTCTTTTCCTTCCTCTTGATAGGTCTTCTCTTCTTCTCATTTATGGGTAGTTTAGCTCCACTTGGAATTATAGGTTTTCAAACAGTTCTCTTCCTTCTTTCTTCTAGGATAATTTCATTTATCGGTGATTGGCAACTTTCCTATGATCATGGAGACGTATATATAGTCTCATGTCGCATTCCCATACTTCAATTTACAGGTCTCGTTAAGAGAAAATGGACTGACATAATGTCGATTAAGAAGGAGATTTATGATGCCTCTTTAGGATTAGGTAAATCTTTATCTTCTAAATTGATCAGCGAAAAGTTCAGGGAGCATGGCATTATCTGTCCGGAAACGAGAATACAAGTTAAACATATCCGGCTTTACGATTTAATTAAAGATTTATGTGAAAAATATTCTATTGAAGTGCCTAGAATAAATGTACTTAACACAATAGTACCTAATGCTGCTTCCTCCGGCCCCTCATTAAAGTTTGCAACTTTACTCGTTAACTCTGGACTCATCTATATGCTTAATGAGGATGAGGTGAAAGCAGTTATAGGCCATGAATTAAGTCATACAGTTAATCGTGATCCATTGGTCTTATTTGCAATGGCCTCCTGCGAATATCTGTTAAGAGTATATGTATTGCAATATCTCACTTGGCCTCTTGACTTAATATATCTTCTAGTTTCAGTTTCATCCCTATATTTTATGGCTAAATTTTTAGAGGCTAGAGCCGACCTAGAAGCTTCATATAGATTGAAGTCTCCATCAGCCTTAGTCAACGCTCTTCTCAAACTTTCCTTTCCAAGAACTTTTTATGAAAGAAGCGCTTTCAATAGATTTTTAAGATGGTTCAGTTGGAATCCTCATCCTCCAACCTACTTTAGAATCTTAAGATTAGAGCAGATTGATATTTCTAAAAAACCTAAATCTTTTCTTTTAGAATCCATTAAAGATTGTTTAAGGGGTTTTGTTCACTCATTTATTTAGCATTTAACCACTTTCATCTAATCTTTAATCCATTTCTTACGAATCATATTCTTTTCAGTTAAAATCTGGTTTTGAAATCTTTCTCAGCCAGTTTCAACTTTATATATGAAGAACAAGCAAAGTTTGAGTGAATTTCTCTCTGTAGACTTCCATAACAGCTCGTTCAATTTCTGATCTATTTGAATAGTCCTTTTCTCTTTTTGCCAATTCCACCAGTCCTTATCCTGCTAGAATTTATTGTTACAGCAGTTTCAATTGGACATTTCACCCTTATTTTTCTTCTCCAATCCTTTCCAATCTCCATTAAAACGAATATTCCTTCAATCTTTCCCTTTGACTTTTTAATTAGATTTATTAGGGCATTTAAAGTTCTCCCCGTCCTTACGATGTCATCAACTACTAATACTTCATCTGAACTTTTTATAATCCCCTTAGGAATATAGAGCGTTCTAAGTTCCGCTGAGCTTTCCGATGGATATGCTTCTTCCAGATAATCCCGTATTCCAACCTCCTTATTTCTTTTTGCTATAACCAATGATTTTTCCAATGTTACCGAGATCGCCGTAGCTAAAGTTATGCCATTTATTTCTGCCGTCATTATTTTACTTATCCTTCTACCTGCAAATTTCATAGCCGCATATTGAGCTGCATGTGAAAGGATGTAAGGATCGCAGATTATCTCAGTTACATCTATGAATCCGTCTGGTGTAAATCTCACCTTCTTCTTAATTAGCGAACTTAAACTCTCAATATTTTCCAGCTTATTCCATAAATCTATAGCTGTTTCTTCGCTTGGCAAAACAGATCCCTTTACATATCTACAGAGAACTGCTTCAGGCAGCCCAGTATACTTTGCTAATTCACTATAGGCATAGGATTTTTTTATCAGTCTCAGTTTTTGAACCGTTAAAAGTCTCAATTTTATGCTGTCATATCTCGATGACATGTTTTCACCATTGTTTCAGGGAAGATGCCATTATAAAATTATATTGCTCCGAATTATTTTAATTGTTTCCATCAAGAAATTTATATTGGAAAGTTTCAATCTGCTAAATTATCTTTTTATTCTTTAAATTTTCCTTTTAATTTTTCATTAAGTTTTTCGGAGACGTTTTCACTATATTATTTGGAGAGCATTGACTTCCAATTTAGGCATCCTATTTCCCAGAAAGCAAATACGCTTTAAAAGTCTGATTGGAAGTGTAGTTTCCATAGATGCATTCAACATGCTTTATCAGTTTCTTTCGATAATAAGATTGCCTACAGGAATTCCCCTTCTAGATTCCAAAGGAAATGTGACCTCTCATTTAGCCGGCATCTTCTATAGACTGATAAATCTGTTGGAGAGTAAAATTACACCTATACTTGTATTTGATGGTTTCCCGCCAAACTTGAAGCGGAAAGAGATTCTCCATAGAAAAGTTGTAAGAAGACGATATTTCAAGGAGTGGAGAAAAGCCTTAGAACAAGGTGACTTGGTTAGAGCGTTTAAAAAGTCAGTTATGACCGCTAAAGTGAACAGCAAAATAATATGTGAATCGAAGAAACTTCTTTCCCTTATGGGTATTCCATATGTTCAAGCTCCATCTGAAGGTGAAGCTCAAGCAGCATACATGACCGCTAAGGATGATACATATTTTACAGCTTCTCAAGATTACGATTCGCTTCTCTTTGGTTCTCCGCGTTTAATTAGAAATCTCGCAGTGGAGAGTAGACGTTTCTACCCGAAAAAAGGTATATTTAAAAAGTTGAGCCCTGAACTTATAGAATTGGAAGAGGTTTTAACATTTTTAAAAGTGGATAGATGTCAACTAATAGATATAGCTATCCTTACTGGAACTGATTATAATGTAGGTGTTAAAGGTATAGGCCCTCTAAAGGCTCATAAATTGATAAGAAAGTATGGTTCATTGGAAAAAGTTTTATCAAATTTAGGAATTGAAGTTAAATTTGACATTGAAGCTGTAAGAGAATTCTATTTAAACCCTCCTGTAACGGACAATTATAAAATCACCGTTTCCGAACCTAAATTAAAGGATCTGAGAGATTTTCTCCTTTCTAAAAATTTCAATTCTAAACGTGTCGATCGAGGTTTGGAGCGGCTTCGTCTAGCCTACAACAGGTTAGATAAATTTAAAGTTCAAAGGTTGCTTTATGAATGGTTTAAATAATCGATCTTTTACATTATTAAGGTTTTAAATTTCAGCTTTTTAATTTCCATTAAAACATCGATTAAATCTTTATATTCTCTTTCAGGTATTCTCTTTAAAATCTCTTTCAACTTTACTTCTCTATTCTCCTTCCAAACTATCACTTTCCATCCCTGCTTTTCTATAAGATTTTTTCTTGTTGCTGGAAATTTAGCATCTTCAGATAAAACCTCCACAATTGCCTGTAACCCCTCCTTTCTAGTTGGTTTAATTGTTCTACCTGTTTCGAAATATCTTTTAATTCTTGCAGCATCCAAATACATCTTCTTAGTATGCGTTATGATGTATGCTTTTTCAGCTTTCCCCATTAATTCCATTATTCTCTTATATATTTCTCTTATCTCAGCATCAGTAAATTGATATAGATTGTATTTTCCCTTGCCGAATAGTCTTGTATATATTGTCTTATTTATTTTTGCTGGCTTTTCTTTCGAAATATCTGTGCAATGAATTATTTTTCTTTCCTTTATTAAATTTCTCAACATTTCTTTTGATTCAATTCTTCTCCACTCTTCACCTCTAGGTTCCCATACTGCGTTTATATCCGATTTCTTTAAAATTTTAATTATCTTCTCCATTTTCTTTAAATTTTCTTTTGACGGCTTGATCGATGGAGGCGTCTGTAATATTAACATTCGGCTTCCCAACACTATACATATATCGATCATTCTTTCTAAGATTCTTCTCGTCTGTAAATTCAATTCC
>Ga0190361_1000277_pt1 | contig 21434 bp, 23 predicted proteins | sample 48721845_MG_FD_161273 | JGI IMG/M metagenome (GOLD analysis project Ga0190361, IMG submission 161273) | Hydrothermal vent microbial mat bacterial communities from Southern Trench, Guaymas Basin, Mexico - 4872-18-4-5_MG | ecosystem: Environmental > Aquatic > Marine > Hydrothermal vents >... | reverse complement strand
GCTTTTAAAATATAAAAGCTTTATTTTCTTTTTTTTCCAAATATTCTTATTTCTTTTCCAAAATACTTATAAATAATTTTGGTTGTTCAATAGTTTATGAGCAGGAAAAAGCAAAGACAGGCAAGGATTGAAGCTTTAGAGGCACAAATAGCGAGGATTAAGCTACCTAAAGGAAACGAATGTTTTGGAATAGTAGAACAGCGCCTTGGTGGTGCAAGAATGCGTGTTAGGTGTCTTGATGGTAAGACTAGGATTTGCAGAATTCCCGGCAGCAAAAGAAGATACCTCTGGGTGAGGGAAGGTGATGTTGTCGTGGTCAAGCCTTGGGAATTTGGCGGTGAGGAAAAAGGTGATATTATTCTGAAATACACAAAAGCACAAATAGCTTGGTTGAAAGAAAAAGGTTATCTTGAAAAGATAAAAGAATTTGATGAGTTCTGATTAGTTTCAAAAAACTTTTGTAAAAATATTAAACATTACCACTCAAGAATAGAAATATTTAAAAAATCTTGAATTGGAAATGATAAGATAAAAATGGCACGAAAAGAGACTGCTGGTATGTTTGTTGCTTCGATGATCGCTCTTGGAAGCATTGTTCCGGTGTTGTTCAAAGAAGGTTTCAGTGAGTTATTTAGAAGATTTGAGTTTGCTGCTTTCGGTTTCTTCTTGATTTATGCACTGGTTTGCTTTGGATTAGGGATCGGTGGTAAAACACGATGGAGGGGTCTTTTTATTTACAACGTTCTTTTCACGATAAACTTATTTATGATCTATTCTAGATCATTGCAGTTAAGTTTGGTTCTTGTTGGATTAATAATCACAACAGGAGCTTTGCTTTATTCTGCATTGAACATTGAGGAAGAATTTGAAACTGGAACTGAAGAAGAGTTTGAAGAGAAATACATAGCAAAGAGGGGTGGCAAGGTTTATCATGAAGAATGGTGTGATAAAGTAGATAAGATAAAGGACGAAGACAAAATAGAGTTTAAGAGTAAGAAAGAAGCAGAGGAAGCTGGATTCAAGCCTTGTAAGGAGTGCGTAGTTGAATAAACAGCAACAATATCACACCAAAAGTAATGGCGGCATCGGCTATATTAAAGGTGGGCCATATTCTCAAATTAATATAATCAATTACATAGCCTAGAGCTAATCGGTCAATCAAATTAGATACGATTCCAGAAAGTAGAATGCTAAATGCAAAAGGATTTATTTTGTCAAAAAAGATCAAGAGCAGACCTATCGCGATAAAACTGAGGTAGATAAAAGCATGTGTTTGTCCTTGAAAAAGGCCAAACAAAGAACCTGTGTTTTTAATTGGGTTTTTAATTGAGTGTTTTATGATTTGATCTAAAATTATAATAAAGAAAAAGAGAAGAACCGCAATTATTTTTATGGTTTTTTTTGATTTAATAATACTTGTATTCATGTTCTTTGCTTTCTTGGGCAAGCCGTTCGAGAGCTGCCAGTCTTTGATGAATACTTTCAAGCAAGGCTTTCAGTGCATCAAGTTTTGCATTTAAAATTTCGATGTCTTTGCTTGTAGCAACGCCTACTTCTGCTCTTTGCATTAAAGGTGCAAGCTCTGTTGAAGCTTGTGCAGGTGCTGGAGCTGGATGCGATGGCAACCCAAATTCCTCTGTTGCTGGCGGCAATCCTGTTGGGTATTCTGGCATTGTAGCAGGAGATATCTCTTCTTTTTTCTTTTTCTTTTTTCCGAACAGACCGAAAAATGCCATTTTACAAATTTTAACTGAATGTCTTAGCGAACTTGTTTAGTACAGCATTTGGAATGAATTTTATTGCTTTGAAAGCAGGCGTTTCTGGGTAAACAGTTAATTTTTTTTCTTTTATTGCTTCAAATATATAACTTTTATCTCCTTTAAATACCTGCTGGACAGCTAATGCAAATAGCAATCCTTTGAATGCAGTCTTGTCCTGAACATCCTTTGTTAATTCATCTCGCATTCTGTTACGAGCTTCTTCTATGTCGGGGATTTGCTTTGTTGAGATTAAGTATGCGATTGTGTCGTTGACTGGATCTACGCTTTCAAATAAAGCAATGAATGGTTGTTTTTCAAAATTAAAATCATTAAAAGAAATTGTGCTTGGTAGATCATCCAATGCTTTTCTGGACAAAACGAAAACCTTGTAATTATTTTCAGCTAGTTTTTTGTAATCACTGTTTGCTTCTTTGATATCATCTTCTGAGAATAGGATTGGCTTTTCAGCGCTAGAAAAAGCTGTGCTGAATCCTGCGATAAAATTATCATTTTTTGATAGGAGAAATGCATTTTGACTTGTTCCTAGATGCTGCTGAAGATCGAGTATGTCTTTATAGACAAGGTAACCATTGTATCCTAAAAAGAGCACGGACAACAGAAGGAGAAAAATGATAACCAGAAGAATCTTTTTTATGAATTTAATAATAATTACGGCAAGCAGTATGATAATTGCTAAGGCAATGGCGTATGGAATCATAGAATTGAAATAAAAAAAGAGTTATATAAATCTTTTGCAGAACTTGCATAGTCTTCTTATTGGACAAGAAGCGCATCTCGGTTTTTTTCTGCAGAATTGTTTTGCTAGTTCAACAAGCAAGGCGTGATATTCTTTAAAAAGTTCCTGATCGAGTGGGAGATATTTATGAAAGAAATTTTGAAGTTCTGTATAGTTTTCATTGCCTTTGATTAGACCGAATCTTGATAAGATTCTTCGTGTATAGGCATCAATGACAAAGTATGGTTTGTTGAATGCATATAGCAGAATTGAATCTGCTGTTTCAGGACCAATTCCTTTTATAGCCAGTAACTGTTCTCGTGTTGGAAGTGAATTAGTTTTTGTGAAAAATCTTGCTGCCAAAATCAATCGTTCTGCTTTTTGGTTATAATAGCCTGCCGACCGAATAAGTTTTGCCAAAATTTCTTTTTTTGTCTTTGCAATTTTTTCTGGATCAAGGAGATTTTTTGCTATGAGGTTATCGATTGCCCTCTCGACATTTCGCCATGCCGTGTTTTGTGTTAGGATGGCTCCTATTATTATTTCAAATCGTCTGTTCTTTGTTTTTGTAGGCCACCATTTCTGAGGTCCAAAATGTTTTAAGAGTTGACTGTATAGGGTAAGGAGTTTTTTCTTCATGTCTATTGTAGAAAATAAATTATTTTAAAAGAATTTCTCAAGCTTTTCTTTGATGTATGTTGTGGCTGATGTTTTCTCGAGGCGAGGGAATGTTTGCTTGATATTAAGGGACAAACAGAAAACTGTTTGCAGGGTGTGTTTTCCTTTTTACAGAGCATTCGACTGCCGTCTTGACAAAATCGATGGCGATGCGCTTGAGAACTTAGGCAATGATTTTCGATATGCTACTGGTAATTACAGGTATGATAAGGATGGTAGAATCACTCTAAAAAATTGCAAAGGATGGGTGGTTGCGAGAAGCAATGCAAAAGCAAAAGCATTGCTAAGAAAACAGGGAATTAAAACAGCGCATGATTTAGACTTAATAAGGTGGTTTGTAGCAGACCAATGTATTAAAGTGCAATTCGATGGCGAAGTTCATTCTGTTTTAGAAGAGCTTGTTAAAGGAGATCTTGATAAAGCCAGAGAGATGCTTATAGGTTGTGGTGAAGTTAGAAAAAGAAAAGGAATGTATGAAGTTATACTTGAAAGTGAAGGACGTTTGAAAGAAAAAGCATATTTAACGCCTGATGAATTTTTAGCTATGCCAAGTTTGTTTATAGATATTGAAGTTCCCTTGTTCATGGAAGGGGATCATACAATAAGGTGGGTTGGTTGTCTTTATGCTTTTGGAAACCAACACGAATATAGAATATTTACATTAAACGATATAAAAGGCATAAATTGTTCTAACTTAGATTTAGAAAATTTAGTTATCCAAAGAGCAGGAAACGAAAAGGAGATGATAGGGCTAGTTAGAGATTATATTCTTGAAAAAGATCCTTTTGTAGTTTATGTTTATAATGCTGCTTTTGACCTCATCGAGTTGCGTGATAGAGGTGATTTTAGGCCTGGCTGGGAAAAAAGCAAACCCAGCTATCAGAGCAGGATTAAATTTTTTGAGCGCTTCAAAATTAGAGGAAGATTAATTATAGATTTACTTTCTTGGGCAAAGATTGCACTTGGTTTTTTGCCCGATAAAAAGCTCGATACAGCAGCTCGATATTTCAAGATAGGAAAAAAAGGATTAAACTACGAAGAGCTTGCAGAATGCGAGAAGGCATTAATTATTGGAGATTTAGAAAAAGGAGATATTATTACTAGATACTTGCTTGAAGACGTCGAAGTGCTAAAAAGATTAGTTGAAACAGAAGATTATAGGAGTTATCTTGATTTTGCTTTCAGAGTTGCGCCTTTTGGTCCTACATTGAGCAAATTGATGCACTCGCACGAAGCTTTATTTGATTGCATCAAAAAAGAATTTTATGAAAGGGAAGGAAGATTTTTCGAAGAGGTATTTAGACGAACAAAGTATGATTTTGAATCGATGAAAGAAAACAAGCAAAAATTTGCAAGAATCTTTTCAGGTATGTTTAAATTAAGGCCCGGTGTTTATAAATCGGTGTTTTTATGTTATGCTCCGATTGGTATAGAACTAACAAAAGAATTAATTAAGAGGTATCCCAAGTTAGAAAAGCTATTGGAAATATACAAAAATGCTGAAGATTGGAGAGAACGCTATTTCCTTTCTTTGCAGCTTTACGGCGCTTGCAAGCATCTTGTAGATGATTACATTAGAGCTGTCTTTGGAAAGCTCTCGCATGAAAGGTTTAACAGAAGATATTTCACATCCGTAAGAAAGGTAAATCAGATTTTGAGGGAATTTGCTGAGAAACTTGAAAAAGCTGTACTGTATGCACGGGGATTTTATTGCATTTGTGAAAAGCCGAGCAAGGAGTTAGAAGTTATTCCTTTGCGTGAATTGAGAAATGTTGTAATAACAAAAAAAGGAATTGTTTATTACATTGATGATAAAGGGGTGTTTAGAGGAAGAAGAAGGTTGGAAGGAGAATTAAACGAATGTATTATGGAAGTGATAAATTACTTGGCGGATGGAAAGTTAAGGGAGGCTGCTCTTTCAGCTTTTGATTGGATTGATTATTTTAGAAGCAAGATTTTAAACGAAGAAGATCTATACGAAATAAGAGAGGATGTTGTGCAAAAAATGAAGGAGGAATTTGAGCGCGCATATCTCCTCTTGAATGAAATTCTCGAAGTTGTATTTCCTAAAAAGCTTTTAAAAAAGATATTTGATGAAAACACGATTAAAGAAGATCTTGAAAAATTGCTTCATGCATACAAGCTAAACCAGAAAACGCTTTTTAACGCTCAATAACATCGAGAAGATGCACTCTTCTTCTGTATCTTTCTCTTACGATTTGTGCGTTGATTCCTTTTCTTTTCAGGTGTGGAACCTCGACTTCATCGAGGCGATCATAAATAGAATCATAATCTTCCCAGGGGATATAATCCCATCCAACCGCTCTTTTTCCGACCCTAAAGATTACTTCAGCGTATTTTCTTTCGAATTCAGAATGTGCCAGTTCGCGTGAGACTACAATTGTTAAATCATTTCTTTTCGAATCTAGCTTGTTTACTGCTTCTTTTAAGGTTAAATGAGGTAGCTTAGGAAAGGTGAAATGCTTATCCATTTTCAAATTAAAACAGCATTTATTGTTCCTTCTTGACTTGGCCTGTTTGTTACTCTGGCTTTTCCAAGCTCTGTTTCGATTATTGCTCCTTTTGTAATTATGTTCCTTCTGACGAAGTGAGGGTTTGCTTTGTTTTCAAGAATAGACAGAATTTTTGCTTTTTTTGCTTTTTTTGCTTTGGGATCGTAAAGGTTTGCAAAATTAAGTGAAACTACTTTTAGTTTCAGACTTCCTCCACGTACCCTAACGGTTTTAATTTTTTTGTCGCCGAGTTTTGTAAAAGAAGGTCTATTGCCCAGTTCGGTTTTTCTTTTCTTTTTATCCTTTTTATACCTTCCTCCTGTCGGTTTTCTTCTACTTCGACGCTGTGAAATCATTTGAAAACGGAAACTTTAAATACAAATAAAAATTTTTTGGTTTCATAGTTTAAATAGGGGGTTGGAATGGCCGAACAAATGAGACCTTTAGATGCGCTTAACAAAGCGTTGGGAAAAAGAACGATGGTAGAATTGAAGAATGGACGACGGTATACTGGCGTACTTAGGGCATTTGATATACATATAAACATTGTGCTAGAAAATGCAGAAGAGTTTATTGAAGGTGAGCTGCAAAGAAAATTGGGAACTGTATTTATAAGAGGTGATACAATTACAATCATATCACCAAGCGGAGAATAAAGAGCCAAGTTTCTTTTAGTTAAAATGGTAAAGGGAACTCCAAGCATGGGTAAGAGAAGCAAAGGAAAAACGCATATCAGATGTAGAAGATGCGGTAGAAGGGCATACCATATTAGGAAAAAGAAATGCGCCAGCTGCGGTTATCCAAATAAAAGAATAAGAACGTATAACTGGAAAAAAGAGAAATAAAGATAAGTTCTGATAAATTTTATATAAGACTGGGTTTTCTCACCTTTTGGAATGACTGAAGAAGCGCTAATAAAAGAACGCTTAAAAAAGCTTGAAGCAATTAGAAAGCTCGGGATAAATCCTTATCCGTACAAATTTCTTGTAAACGGGAAGGCTGCTGAACTGAAAAAAGAATATGAACGATTGAAGGAAGGCGAAAGAAGCGAAGAAATCTATTCTGTTGCTGGAAGGATTATGTCTTTAAGAATAATGGGAGGTGCTAGCTTTGGGCATATTGAAGATTTTAGCGGAAAAATTCAATTTTATATCAAAAAGGATGAAGGTAAAAAGCAATATAAACTTCTTAATTTGCTAGATGTGGGTGATATCATTGGCGTTGAAGGTCCTGTCTTTAAAACAAAGACAGGAGAAGTAACTGTTTGGACAAAAAAGCTGATACTTTTAGCTAAAGGCTTGAGGCCCCTGCCAGAAAAATGGCACGGATTAAAAGATCCAGAAATAAGATACAGGCAAAGATATTTGGACTTGATTATGAACAAAGATGTGAAAGAAAGATTTGTAAAGAGAACGCAGATCATAAATGCAGTGAGGGAATTTCTGAATCTTCAGGGCTTTCATGAGGTCGAAACGCCAATACTACAAACTGCTTATGGGGGTGCCGCAGCAGAGCCTTTTATTACGCATTTAAATGCACTTGATATGGACCTCTTTCTGAGCATTTCACCAGAGCTTTATTTAAAGCGCTTGCTTGTCGGCGGATACGAAAAGGTTTATACCATATGCAAAAATTTTAGAAATGAAGGTATTGACAGGACGCATAATCCTGAATTCACAATGATGGAATGTTATCAGGCATATGCTGATTATGAAGATATGATGAAGTTGACTGAGGAAATGATAGAATATGTTGTAAAGAAAATAAATGATGGAAAAACGAAAGTTAAGTACGGAGATTATAATCTCGATTTTAAAACACCCTGGAAAAGAATGCACATGGCTGCTGCGATCAAAAAGCTTACTAAAGTAGATGTAAGTAAATTGAAGGACAAGGAATTAAAAGATATTGCAGCAGAAATGGGTGTGCAGTTTGAGCGAAATGCCACGAGAGATGAAATTGTTGATGAGATATTTCAGCAGAAGGTTCAGGAACATCTGATTCAACCAACGTTCATAACAGATTATCCAAAAAGCATTTGTCCATTAACAAAGGCACATAGGAAGAATCCTGCTCTTGCTGAAAGGTTTGAAAGTTTTGTTTGTGGAATGGAATTAGCTAATGCGTATAGCGAGTTAAATGACCCTGTCGAGCAAAGAAAACGATTTGAAGAGCAAGAAAAAGAACGAAAGAAAGGAAAGACAGAAGTTTATCCAGCTGATTATGATTTTATAACAGCACTTGAATACGGAATGCCTCCTACCGGTGGATTGGGTATAGGAGTCGATAGATTGGTTATGCTATTGACTAATGCGTCCAGCATCAGGGAAGTTATTTTCTTTCCTTTGCTCAAACCGAAAAAATAGAACAAATGCAAAAGCATGAATTAGTTTCTTTGCCTGGGGCTGAAAAAATAAAATTTAAGCAAGCATTCGCTGAAAGGTATTCTGCACTTACTGATTGGAATGTGTTTAGAAAATATTCGCTTTCTTACTTAAGAAAAAGCATAAGGGTAAATCTGCTGAAAACCACTGTTAAGCGCGTAAAAGAGCTTTTAGTTGATTGGGAACTTGAAGCAATTCCTTGGTGCAAAGAAGGATTTTTTATTGAGCATAAAAAAGAAAAGAGATTCGATATAGGAAATACAAAAGCGCATTTTCTTGGATATATTTTTGTTCAAGAAGCAGCTTCTATGATTCCGCCGATTGTGCTGGATCCAAAGCCACGAGAGTTTGTGCTTGATATGTGTGCTGCTCCTGGTAGCAAGACAACGCAAATGGCTGCAATGATGCATAACACTGGATTGATAATTGCAAATGATGTAACAGTAGACAGAATAAAGTTGCTTGGAATGAATCTGCAACGCTGTGGTGTAGGCAACCACACAATTACAATAATGCCTGGGCAGTCGATAAGAGGTGTTGAATTTGATAGGATTCTTGTTGATGCGCCATGTTCGGCTACCGGTGCTATACGAAAGAGTTTGAGGGTTATTAAGGAATGGAATCCAAAAGCAATTAAGAGGCTGGGCGGTTTGCAGAAAAAACTTATTTGCAATGCATTTCAGCTATTAAAGCCAAATGGAACCCTTGTTTATAGCACGTGTTCTGTTGAACCCGAGGAAAACGAAGAGGTTGTTGATTTTTTGCTGAAACGATTTTCTAATGCAGAAGTTGAACGGATAAAGTTGAAAATAAACAAAAGCGAACCGATTACAAAGTTTGAAAATAAAGAATATGGCGATGAAGTAAAAAAGTGCCTGAGGATATGGCCTCAGGATAATGACACAGAAGGGTTTTTTGTTGCTAAGATCGTGAAGAAGTAAAATCCTTTAGGCGTTCTGCAAGTACTCTTTTTCCACGCTCTGCGTTTTCTTTTATTGCTTTTTTGTCTATAGGCGGTATTGCTTGCATGAACAGAGAGCAAAATTCATCAAAACTTAAACCGTTTTTTCTAAATGTTTTAGTTATTGCTTTTGCTCTTTCAGTTGAAGATTCTCTGATTTCATCAATTACTTCTTCTGCACGCTGCTGCAAATCTTTATGAAGTTCTGCTATGCAACTTTGAAGACTTCTGTAATAAGGAATGGCGCTTTTGAGTTCAGGCATTCCTTCTTGTTTGAATTGCTCGACTATTTCCCAATGCGGATATGTTTCAGGAGAAAGCAAGGCTTCGGCTAAGGCAAGATCATACCAGCTGTCTATGTCCATTAATCTTGTAACGTCGTTGTGCCTTGCTTTTACTATGATTGGTTTTTTCGTTAGTACTTTTCCTGCTATTTGAAGCGGTGCTCTTGAGATTGGAACTTTTGCAACGCCAAGGTATGAAAAGAGTATGCCTGTTAAAGTTGGTAGAACTCCTATTAAATTTAATGGACTTCTAAGTAGGGCTTTTGTGGTAGCAAGAATATATTTTCCGTGTTTTCTGTTTGAATACATTAAATCAAATGCATTTATGTTTATTTCCTTAAACTTTCCTATAATCAGATTTGGCTCTTTTGTTATGTATATGCGTTTATCTCTAAAAGGAAAGTAATAGTTTCTTGGCCAGAAATTGTTTTCTGGTTCAAAATTTTCTTTTGCATTGAAGTCCAGGACTATGTATGCTTTTTTGATGTCTGGATCTTGGAATGCTAAAGGGTGGTTATAGAAAAAGGGTAAGTCTGCTGGAACGAAAGCAAATAATGCATCCTTTGGAAAATCTTGCGATGCTAAGTGAATGTTTTCGCCAATTGATTTTCCTTCCTGGATATGCTTGTAGTTTGTTCCGAATAATTCGTTTAAAACATCAACAACGGCTTTAACATGTTTATTTCCAACGATACGACATTCAATGCCTTCTTTGTTCAAATCAGCAAAATTGCAGAGCGCATAAACGATAAGTGGTACACTGTGGAGCAAGCAGTCGGTAAATTTATTGCAACCAAATCCATTTTCTTCTGGTCTGAAGCGATATATGTTTGCGCTTATACATTTCTTTCCTTTTGCAGCATACCAAGCTGCACCCCAAACAGCTTCTTCTATTGCACCTTCTCGCGATGGAAATTGGTCGTAGCCTGCGCTTATGATCACGCAGTCTATTTTTGCTGGGTCTCTCTTTGAAGAGGTCAATAAATCAGAAAGTTCATATGTATCTTCAGGAGGAAAACAAAACATTGAACCACCTCACGCTGGCTGAAGACAAATCTATATAAATTATATTTTTTATATTTTTTGGAGAAATATTTAAAAAGTAAAGCGCTTAATTTTTGGGTCGTGATTAAAATGAGTATGTTTGGCTTTGGATATGAGGAAATTAATGGCAAAAAGCTCAGTGAGTGCGGTATTAAATTAGGTAAGTATGAGGGCTTGCTCGGAGACTCTGTGGTTGAAAGTTATCATGATGGTTCAATTCTTAATTTAGGCACTGATGAAGATATAGAAACTAATCCAACAATTTATGCGAAGAAACCTAACGGAGAGTTATATGAGGTTATACTTTCGCAGAGTGAAGATGGCATACATGTTGAAGAAGTCCTACCAGTCGAAAAACGACCCTCAAATATTGACCATGTTGTAGGTTCTGAAGAAGGGATAGAAAGTTTCCTTTAGGATTTTTCTTTTTTTCACTTTTTTGATATTAAATGGGCCCGCCCGGAATCGAACCGGGGACCTTCTCCGCGTGAGGGAGACGTCATAGCCACTAGACTACGGGCCCTTGAAAAGAAAGCAGGAACAAAGTTTAAAAATTTTCTTCTGAATATTTAGTTTATGACCAAAACTGAATGCGTAAATAAAGAAAAGAACTTAGAAAACTGTCCGTGTAGTTATCCAGATTGTGATAAAAAAGGTGTTTGCTGTGAATGTATTAGATATCACCTGAGCAGAAATGAGCTACCTGCGTGTTGTTTTTCAGCAGAGGTTGAAAAAACATGGGATAGAAGCTTTAAAAGATTTTGCAAGCAATTTTAATGATAGAGGAAGTATCCAATAAGCACAAGCAAAACACCGATTATACCGATGCTAAAACTGATAGCAATGACAAATAATTGATTTACAATACCGTAGATTAGCCATATTACTCCACCAAGAAACAAGAGAAAAAATGTTATTGGTGAAATGTCTTTGCATTGCTTTCTCTTAAATATTTTAAATGCTTGAGGATAATAGGATAATGACATTATTATTCCGATTATTAAAGTGATGATCGATAACAAATCCATTTTTCTATGGTGAAAATCTGATTTCTTTTAAAATCTGATTAAAATTCTTTTTTGTTGGATTGTGCTTATATTCTCTTGCTCTGTGAAGCATGATTCCTTTATCTATGAAAATGCCCTTTTCTTCAAGCAATCTTATCATTTTAGTAGAGATGAGATACTGACAGAATTGCGTTACATTTTTTGGTTTTTGTGTTTTATGTGCGCGTTCAAAATCTATTAACGTAACAATCGGCTTCTTTTTTCTTAATCCTACGATAATATGCTTTCGCGGATGATGCATTTCTTCTTTATTTATTTTGAGTTGATCCAATTTTCTGCATTTCTTAAAAATAATGAAAAGTACTTTTTTGATAAGTTCTGCATCGTTGGTTGATCTTATAAACTCTTCTATCGGTTTTCCATCAACAAATTCAATAACAAGATATTTTTTTGTTTTAAAATAGAATTTCGGTCCAATGTTGTAGCGATTGAGCAATTTTAGATACTTTGCTTCATTTTCTATTGTTTTCAAAGCAGCTGATTGAGAAATCTTGCGCTTTATGCAAATTTTCTTTCCTTTATAGTAGGCTTTGTATACCCAGCCTCTTTTTCCCTTTGCAAAGTAAATTACTTGTTTCAAACCATGTTTTTCTGCGTCTTTTAAGAACCTGCTTTTAATGATTTTGTAGAGGAAAAGGGTTTCAAAGAATAGCTTTTTGCGATCGAGTTCATTTGCAATAAAACAATGCTCTTCAATGAGCTTATCGATTTTATGTTTTTTTGTGAGTGTTGAAAACACAAGAAGTATTACGCCGTTTGGATTAAGAAAAGAACTTACATCTTGGAGAAATCTTTTTATAAGTTCGTATCCATGTTTTCCGCCGGCAATTTGTAGTGCAAGTTCTTTTGGTTCTGACGGATGGGCTGGTAGATATGGAGGATTGAATAAGATCAGGTCAAATCTGAGCTTATTTTTAGCTTTTTGTTTAAACGCTGAAAAAAGATCTGAGCGTAAGAAAACAATGTTTTTTGCATTGACTTTCTTCGCATTTTGTTTTGCTACTACAAAGGCTTTCTTTGAAATGTCAACAGCGTAAACTTTTTTTGCATATTTCGCGGCTTCGATTGCAAGGATCCCTGTTCCTGTGCCTAAGTCGAGAACTATTTTGTTTTTAGCGAAATCTTTGATATGCTTTAAGATCAAAAAAGTATCTTCTCTTGGTTCATAAACGTCAATTCCAGTCATTTTTCAATTAAAATCGCTTTTTTGATTTTTAATTCTGCAACATGCGCTGATTCTTCGATTATTTCATATTCTAGTATTTTTATTCTCTTTTTGAAAAGAGGACAATCCAGTACAAAGGTTTCGAATTCGCCTCCTTCGCCAGCAACATTTATTGCAAATCTTTCTTTTAGCTCAAGCAGACGTTCAATCGTTTTAGTTGAAATTTTTTTTCCTAACCAATTTTTATTAAGACCTTCTGCTGCTACTTTAGTTATTATAACATCAAATCCCTCTTTAAGCAGTTCCCTCATTTCGGTTTCCTGATTTATGTGCCATAGTGGTGGAAACATCTTTAAGCCGAGTGCATTGCATATGCGTTCTATCCTATTGCGTTGATATCTGCTGTACAAAGCACCCAGCACTACGCCTTTGATGTCAAATTTTTTCTGTGCTTCTTTTAGTGCTGAAAATAAATCCTCTAATTCTTCTTCGGGTTTGCCTTTGGTTAGTTTGAAGATTATAGGGGCACTGGCTGCTTTTGCCTGAAGCCTTACCCATTTTGTATTTGGCGTATGATACATAAAAGAATCTGGATTCTCGCTTTGGATTGTTACAAAGCATTTTATGTTATAATTTAACTTGTGCATGAGGTAAGCTGCATATAAGCTATCTTTTCCTCCACTTATTAATGCAGCGAGAGGTAAATTTTCACGGCGGTGGATGCTTTTCAAATAGTCTCTCATGTATTTGAAGTTATGCTTTTTTGCAAGTTTATTTATGGCTTTTAAGAATAATGAACCGTACTGAGTCGCTCTTTTCTTTCGCCATACAACAAAATCAGGCAGTATATTCTGATACGCTTTTCTTAAAATATATTTTTCAATATTGTTTTTTAGTTTAAGTTTTCCAGGAATTCTTAGTGCAAAACGAATAAGTGCTTGGTCGAGAAAAGGAAGTCTTAGCTTAAGATTGTGATACACAGAAATTACATCATCTCTATACAGGTCACGTTCGTAAGTATTAATTAAACCTAAAAGGCATTCTATATTAATGTTCGCAGCGCTTTTGACTCTTTTATGTCGCGCATAACCAGCAAAGATTTCTTCGCTGCCTAAACCAGAAAAAATAACTTTGCAGCCATCTGTTTTCGCTTTCTTGCATGCTGCATAGAAAGTTAATCCTACTGCATTTTTTGTAACATTCGAGTCTTCGATCAGAGGGACGCTATGCTTTAACACGTTTTCTACCTGAGCTAGATTCAAAGAAATCACTTTTAATTTCAGGTCGAGATTGGTAGCGACTTTTTTTGCAAAGATAAGATCTTCTGGTGTTTTGAGCGATTTGTGCTTAAAGTAAGCGCAGTAGCACTCGAAATCATACCCTGCATCTAGAAGTTCTTTCGCGATTATAGTTGAATCTATACCTCCTGAAAAAAGCAAGCCAAATTTTGTTTCTGGTACTCTTTTTTTAATTGCTTTTCTTATAAGCTTGCGTAGTTTTTTGGCTATGGCTTCTTCAGAAGCTTTTATTTCTGGCTTTACTGAAAAAAATTTTCTTTCATAAAATTGTATTCTGTCATTTACAAGATCGTAGATTAGAATTTTTTTAGGATCAAGTTCATTGACATCAAAATAGTTGTTTTTTTCAAGTGCCTTTTTTTCAGAAGCAAATGCAAAACCTTCGCTATGACTAAACCAGAGTGGCTTTACGCCTATGATGTCGCGGACCAGGATAAGGCGATTGTTTCTCAGATAGCAAAAAGCATAAATGCCGTCAAGCATGGCAAGTACCTTTTTAACAGGAAAGCGTTCTAGCAGGAGAAAGATTGTTTCTGCGTCGTTTCTTGCATTAAGCTGGAATTGTTGATTTAGCTCTTTCCAGTTATATATTTCACAGTCAGCTGCAAATATACCTTTGCCAATAAAAGGCTGTTTTATTTTTCTGCCAGTGATTGAATGAAGGCAATGTGCTATGGAAATTTTATTTGAATGCCAAAAGCCAATAGCATCTTTTCCACGGTAAAAGATTATTTTTATTGCCTTCTTGCTAATTTCTTCTGCATTAATTCTATTTAGAATCCCAACTATTCCACACATTTTCTGATGTTTTTATCTATCACTTCCGCATATTCTAGTATTCTGTTATAAGTTTGTTCTAGGAGTATTGGTTTTATTCGTTGAAGCAAGATCTCTCTTAAACTTGTGTTTTCAGTTATTCTGTAACCCTCATTTTTTTTCTCGATTAGATAAAGATTCTTTAATCTTAGAAGTTGTCTCCTGATATTTGAATGGGCTATGCCTGTTAGAGGAAGGTTCATAAGCTTTCTGTATTCTATTACCTTACCTCTCAATTCATCGCTTTTTATTGGTTTTTCTGATTTTAGAAGTATCAGCAAAATATCTATAATTATATCCCTGCTATCGCCGGGTTGAAGCAGCCCTAAGCTGAGGCAGAATTTTTTAACAAGATCTCTTTCGTTTTCGGCGCTTGGTTTTTCATATTTTCGCAGTGTGATTTCAGTTAAAGGAAGTTCTTTGAAAGTATTTGCCATAAGTATTGAATATGGCTTGTTATATAAAAATTATGCGGGGGATGGGATTCGAACCCATGAAGGCGCTAAGCCACACGGCCCTGAACCGTGCCCCTTTGGCCGCTCGGGCACCCCCGCATGCTATTGAAGCTCAAGACCAAAATAATTAAAAAGAGATTAAAAAGGTTTGCAAAAATGAAAAAGAAATACAGGAAAGTAGCGGTACTTGGTGCTGGAAGGATTGGAAGACGGCACTGTGAGATTTATGGCGAGCTTTCTCGAGATTATGGAATAGAAGAAATAATTTTTAGCAGAAGAACACGAAAAAAAGTTGCACTGACAGAGGCGGCGCTTGAGGAATATTTTAAAGAAAGAAATATAGGGGTTGTTGTACGAGGATTTACTGAGATTGATGATGTTCTTGAACAAAAACCTGATGCTATTAGCATTTGCACGCCAACTGATTTTCATGCAGCGCATTTAGAAACTGTTTTGGGAAGGTGTGAAAAAACAATAGTTTATTGTGAAAAACCGTTGTGTCGGCCTGACCAAATAAGTCGTGCAAAGGAATTAATAAAGTTGGCAAAGGAACGGATTTCTGTTGGACTGCAGTTGTTCCATTGCTATCCGCTAATAAAACAATATATTGAAGACTATGAAAACTATGGAATAGATATTGTATGGAGTAGTATTCCAAGCAAAGAAGAAAATACTATGAAAGAGCTTATAGTGGATCTTGCGCCTCATGTTGTTTGTCTAGTTCAAGAAGCTATAATAAAAGATGAGTTTAGATTGGTGAATGTTGTTCGTTCAAGGACAAAGCCCGTGGTTTGTTTTGAAAACGGAGATATTAGAATAGAATTTTCTTATAAACAAAACAGAGCGGACGTTGAAAGATACGTTAAAGTGAAGAACGAAGATGGTGAAGTTAAAATAGCTTATGGAGGGTATAATACAGATGAGGGCTGGAAAAGTTGTTTGTTCGTTGAAAGAAAAGAGCAGGAAAAGGTTGTTAAATATAGTGTTCTCTTGGACGACCTGCTCAAAATAGCTATTGAAAAATTCCTCTCAAGAAAAGGTTTTGTAAGCGGTAGGAAAGGACTGAGGAATGTGGAATTGGTGGGTAAGCTTTGTAGTCTTCTTTAACTTTTTTCAAAGCTTCTTCAACTTCGACAAATATTTAAAACTAAAAAATTTTTCCTTGGAAAATGATCATAGCCATAAGCGGAAAGCCTGGCAGTGGTAAAAGTACAGTAGCAAAAGAGCTTGCAAAAAAACTTGGAGTAAAGCATTATTCTGCTGGAGATTTTATGAGAAAACTCGCTGCTGAAAAAGGAATGGATTTGATTGAGCTTAGCAAGATTGCAGAAAAGGATTTTTCCATTGACGATGCTATAGACAGTTGGTTAAGAAGACTAGCAAAGCAAGAAAAGAATTTTGTGATTGATAGCAGGCTTGCGTTTCACTTTATTCCCGATGCTGTGAAAATCTATCTTGATGTTGATTTGGATATCGCTGCTAAGAGAATTTTTTCTGGTCCTGTGCGGGAAACTGAAACTAAAAAAATCGAGAAGGTTGAAGCTCTTAAAGAAGAATTAAAACGAAGGATGGAAAGTGAAAGAAAAAGGTACATGAAATACTATAACGTAGATATCGATGACAAATCTAACTATGATTTAATCATAGATACATCAAACATTTCTGCTGAAGAAGTTATTGAAAAAATAATCCAGTTTTTGGAAACTAATAAGAAAAAGTTTAAAAAGTAAGTAAGATGCAACTTAAGAATGGCTTTGAAGAAAGGCGATTTTATAGAACTGGAATATACTGGGAGAATAAAAGACGGTGAGGTATTTGACACTACTGATGAAAAGATTGCGAAGGAGGCAGGCATTTACAAAAAGGAATTTTCTTACGGTCCTATTATAATTTGTCTTGGCGAAGGACATATATTAGAGGGTATTGATCATGCTTTGATTGGAAAAGAAATTGGTGAATATAAGATAGAATTACCTCCTGAAAAAGCATTTGGCAAGAGAGATGCCAGATTATTGAAACTTGTTCCCCTTTCTGCTTTTAAAGAGCACAAAATCGAACCTGTGCCCGGAATGCAGGTTATTGTTGACGGAGTTTTAGCAACGATTAAAACAGTTAGTGGTGGCAGGTGTTTAGTTGATTTTAATCATCCCTTGGCTGGAAGATTTGTTGAGTACGATGTGAAAATTTTAAGGAAGATCGAAGATGCTAAGGAGAAAATTGAAGGTTTACTGAAATTATATAAGATTGATGCTGAAGTTTACAAAAAGGATGAAAAATATGAAATAAAATTAAAGACTAAGCCAAAAGAATTCTCATCAGAAGCAAAGGATAAAATAAAAAGTGAGATAAAACGATTAATCGGAGTTGAAGCTACTTTTCAAGAATAATTTATTGAGTTGAGGAATATAATTTTCTAGAGAAGGTATTAATAAGTGTAGTATGTGATCTAAAGTGTGTAGCCTAGCACCAAAAAAAATAAAAAAAAAGTAATCGCTGCTTTTTACGCATGCGATCATCTGACATTATAGCATATATTATAGGTGGATTCACTAATACGGATCTTAAGGAAACTAAAGAGATATTAAAAAATTTAGAAAATGTTGACGATAATGTTTTGAAACAAATAGAGGAACATGGAGAGTTAGCGCCTAAGGTGGCTGAGGGGTTTGGTGAAATACTTAGAAAGAGAGATCTTGAAGCTGCGAGAAATTATACTAGGGCTCTTAGTGGATATAAAGGATTTTGCGGCTTAGTGGAAGGAATTTGTGACGCTTTTGTTAAGTGGCCTGAGGACCGCCCACTTAAAAGTAGGAGAATCGCAGAAACGTTAGAAGAAAAATTAGTTATTGATGTTCTCAAAACTGTGGAACGGAAATATGATGAGCAAGTAGGTTACAGAGTAGGTTTTAGCCTCCCATCTATTGTTGCATGGTCGCCTGAAGCTGCAAAGGAAGTTATTAAAACTGTTAAAGAGTATGCAGAATTTGGGTGGGATGGCGTTGATAGTTTGGTGGAAACTATCAGATTTTTCTTATTTACTCCCGTACTGTTTACTAATAGATATTTTAATGACTTCTTTTATAGATATGAAGATTTAAAACCGGAAAATGTCATCGAAGCCGCGAGGATATTAAGAAAGAAAGAGATTATTGAAATAATTACTAAGGAATACAGAAAAAGGGTAGAATCCGACATCATATATGGACACAACACAATCCTTCATCTACCTACTATAGTAGGCATTGCTCTAGGTTTGCCTGGCGCTGTTGAAAGTACTGTCAAATATCTCAAAGAATTTAAATTTGAAAATGTAGACGATGTAGGTATTTCTCTTCTATATATAGCTTATCGCTTAAAGGACCCTACAGTTGTTGAGGAGTGTTTAAAAACTTTAAGAGCGTATAATAAAAAACATGGTTCTAAAACAGTAGGGAAAATACTTGATGCTTTGACAGGAATAACATATTTTACAAAGAAAGCTGAAACTGTTAAAGAAGTTGCTAAATTTTTAAGATCTTATATAGAATCAAAAGAAATAGCAAAAGAAATTGTACATTCATTCGTACTTGTAAGTAGATTACATCCACGGTCTGAAGATATTCAGAATTTAGTGAGCATTTTAAACAGTAAAAACTCAGAAATCCTTTTAAGCGTGGCGGGAAGTATCAAATATATGAAGAATCCTAGAGTTTTTAGAGAAGTAATTAAAATCTTTAAAACATACAAAGATAATGGATTAGAAGATATCATTCCGTACCTTCGGCTCCCGATATGTGAAATTCCGGGGGAAATTCTAAGGGAAGAAGAGGTGCTTGATGCACTTCCGCAATTGCGTAGTAAGAAAGTTATTGCCTACCTAAAGGAACTCATGAAAGATGAAAAAAGAAAGGATAGTGTGTATAGCTTTATAATGGATATTATCCCAGTACTTAAAGCTGCTGATTATGTGATCGAGCTTGTGAATGAGTATGGGGATAAAATAATGAAAATGCTTAGTGGACTGGAAATAAGGGATGTCTGGAGCTTAGAAGGAGGTCAATTGAAAAAAATCCTAGAATACCTTCTAAAAAGTGAGATGGGGTTTTTAAACATTGCGATGGAACTCCGAAAAGACTATTATGCGTTAGACGCATTTGAAGCATTGGTGAAGTCTATTCGAAAGAGGGGTACTGAGCTAAGAGCTAAAGAACTGGAAAATATAAAAAAGAGCGAAGAGCTGAAAGCTAGAGAAATATTGAGAGCACTGAGCGGACGAGTATTTTTACGAAAGTGACGTAAGTTGATGTATATCATTACTACGTTTCCTTTGCCTATATTAGCGATTAACTATATCCTATTACTTTTGTGAGTTGTATGCACTTATCCATTTCTCAAAGAATTTACGTTAACAACTCGGCGCTTTTTGCAAAACACAACTACCGTAGAATAACAATATTTATATATCAGGCTTCGTTATCAAAAAAGTTAAGAGAGGTGGTAAGATGGATTATTCTAATGATAGCTATGCTCAAGTCCAACCTTCTGCAGGACCCAGGATAGAAGAAAAAAATAATAGCAATGTTGTTGATGCCGAGCTCGAAGCAATGCTTGCACAGCAAAGAGCAAAGATAAAGGTTGTTGGTGCTGGCGGGGCTGGAAATAATACAATTACCAGAATGAAAGAAGTTGGCATCGTGGGCGTTGAAATGATTGCTGTTAATACTGATGCCCAAGACCTTCTTTATACAAGTGCGGACAAAAAGATTCTTATTGGAAAAGAGGTTACTAGTGGACTTGGTGCTGGAAGTAATCCCAAGCTCGGAGAAGAAGCTGCGCGGGAAAGCGAACTTGAGCTGAAAAAAATGCTTTCTGGCTCTGATATGGTCTTTATTACCTGCGGGCTCGGTGGCGGAACAGGAACAGGCAGTGCTCCTGTAATAGCTGAGATCGCAAAGAAGATGGGAGCACTAACTGTTGCAGTTGTAACTTTGCCTTTTAAAATGGAAGGCTATGTGCGTTATGAAAATGCTATGATTGGTTTGGAAAAGCTTGAACAATTAGTCGATACGCTGATTGTAATTCCAAATGAAAAGCTGCTTGAACTTGCTCCAGACTTACCATTGCACACAGCATTTAAAGTTGCTGATGAAATATTAACTAACGCTGTTAAAGGTATTGCTGAATTGGTTACTAAGGCAGGCTTGATTAATTTGGATTTCGCAGATATACGAACTATAATGTCTAATGGTGGTGTTGCACTGATTGGTGTCGGCGAAAGCGATACTGAAAACAGAGCTATTGAAGCTGTTGAAAAAGCTATTGCCAATCCATTGCTTGACGTAGATGTTAGCGGGGCTAATGGTGCATTAATAAATGTTAGCGGTGGTGAAGATTTAACATTGGACGAAGCAAGAAAGGTTGTTGAGGCAATAAGTGAAAGGCTTGATGAAAGTGCAAAAATAATCTGGGGAGCTCAGATCTATAAGGATTTGCAAAAAACAATTAGGGTTATGCTAATTGTCACAGGAGTAAAGAGCAGCCAAATATTTGGAAGAGATTACAAGTTTACTGACAAGAAAAAGAAAGAAATCCAAGATGAGCTTGGAATAGAATTTGTGGATTGAAACGAGAACTGCTAAATTTGCTGAGGTTTTTCTTTGACGAGTGGATTAAAGGACAGAAATCTTTTATATATGTTTCTAATCATTATGTTCATGGTTATAATAAAAAGAATACAAGATGAGAGAAAATTTTCGAAATTTGGTGATTGGGTTTATATTTGTGGAAGAAGAAAAACAGGGAAGACTTTTTTTGTGAAAAATTTCACTAGGTAGGATGAATATTTCTTTGTGCGAAAGGACAGGACTGTTTTTGACAAGGAGGGGAATCATCTTGGCTATGAAACTTTCTTTGAATTATTTAAAAGAGATCTTGGAAAAAAAGAATAATCATTGATGAATTTCATAGATTGCCACCGGCTTTTTTTGATTATCTGCATTATTCTGGAAAAAAAGGAAAATTAATAGTGGTTTCGTCCACATTGTGGCTCTCGAAAAAACTTCTTGGAAAAGGTAGCCCCTTGCTCGGGCTTTTTCCTTTAATGATTTTTGGATTGATCGATGAACGGGACGTAATCAAAGCGCTAAAATCATACGTTAGAGGAAAAGAAATTATAGAAGCAAGCGTATATTTAAGAGAACCGATCTTAGCACCACTTTATAGGAAACCAATCCGTAAATATCTAGCCGAGTATTTGGAAAATAACAAACTCGCTATAAAAGAACTTATAGGAGA
>Ga0190361_1000276_pt1 | contig 21468 bp, 18 predicted proteins | sample 48721845_MG_FD_161273 | JGI IMG/M metagenome (GOLD analysis project Ga0190361, IMG submission 161273) | Hydrothermal vent microbial mat bacterial communities from Southern Trench, Guaymas Basin, Mexico - 4872-18-4-5_MG | ecosystem: Environmental > Aquatic > Marine > Hydrothermal vents >... | reverse complement strand
TTTACAATAAAGACATTCTCGAAAAAGCCAATCTCCAACCTCCCAGAACAGCGGAAGAGTTCGTAAACGTATGCCTTGCCATAAATAATCCTCCAGAATTATATGCTTTTGGGATGCCAATAACCAATTTCGAAGGTCAAGCTTATATATCCTACTTTTTATGGAATGCAGGAGGACGATGGGTTGATGAAAATGGTAAATGTGTTGTAAATAATGAAGCCGGTTTAAGAGCGTTGAATTTTGCCAAAGATCTTGTAAATAAGTACAAAATTGTATATCCTGGGTGGAGTACAGTAAATAGAGATGAAACTCAAAAACTAATGATAGCTGGTAAAATAGCAATGATGATGACAGCTAATTTCTTCCCTACTATTGCAAAGTCAGAGAATCCAAACCTGCGACTTGGGGTAGTACCAATACCAAAAGACAGAGCCCAGTACAACCTTGGTGTTGTAGATTCTCTTATGATCTTTAAAAGATCACAACACAAACAAGAAGCCTTTAATTTCATAAAATTTTATTACAAAAAAGAATGGCATGAACGGTTCATAAAAGCTGAGGGTATGCTACCTGTAACCAAAGAAGTCTCAAGCGATATGGAGCGTGATCCAGAATTCGCTCCTTATATAAAAATGTTACCTTCTGCAAGATTTTATCCTGCAATTCCACAGTGGGAACCAATGGTATTAGAGGTGATAAAAGCCTGGCAGGAAGCAATCCTAGGGCAGAAATCACCAAAAGAAGCTCTTGATGAGACCGTTGAAAAAATAAATAAAGAGATACTGAAAAAGTAAACCAATAATTCTTAGGTATTAAATATTAGGGTGGATTTAATATTATTAAATCCACCCTTATTACACTTTATTTCCAATTAAATTACTATGGAAAAGTTCGGTAAAGAAGAAAAAATTGCATATTTGTGCATATTCCCCAGTTTACTCATCATTTTCCTTATAATATTTTTCCCTGTTATAAAAACATTTATCAGTGCTTTTTTTGAAATGGACTTGTATGGAAATTTTCTTAATTTTGCGGGTTTTGAAAATTTTAAAAGACTTTTTAAAGAGGATATTTTTGTAAGAGTACTACTAAATACTTTTTACTGGACTATAGGAATGGTTACAATAACCGTTGCTATTTCTCTGTTCCTTGCACTTGCTTTAAATCAAAAATTTCCTGGCAGGAAGTTTACTCGTGTCGTTTTAATCTTTCCATGGGCAGCATCCGTTATGATAAGTGCCCTATTGTGGAAATGGCTTCTTAACAGTGATTACGGTATGTTAAATAGACTATTACGAGATTTTCATATAATTAAACAAAACATACACTGGTTGGCTGATCCAAAAACTTCCTTTCCAGCGATGATATTTGTAGGGGTTCTTGTTTCCATTCCATTCACAACAATTACCCTTCTAGCGGGCCTTCAATCCATACCTGATGAGTTATTTGAAGCAGCCCGAGTTGATGGAGCAACAAAGGCAAAAATAATTTTTAAAATCACACTACCTCTACTAAAAGATGTATTCTTCATAGTGACAACTCTGAATGTTATCTACATCTTTAATTCATTTCCTATCGTTTGGGTCATAACAAGGGGCAACCCCGCAAACCAGACAGATATAATAATAACTTATCTATATAAAAAAGCATTCCTATATCAAGACTTTGGTATAGCCTCCGCAATATCAATCATTATTTTCTTCATTCTGCTTATTTTTAGCATTATTTATGCAAGACTCCTATATAAAAAAGGAGAATAAATTGACCATTAAACTTGAAAAAAAATTAAATCTGATAATGATTTATTTAATTGTAATACCTGTAGTCCTTATAATTCTATTCCCCTTTGTCGTGATGTTTTTAACCTCCCTTAAAGCGAGTGACGAGATATTTGTATCACCTCCAACATGGGTACCCCGCAGGCTGATCTTCAAAAACTATATTGATATATGGAAGTATGTACAATTAGCTAATTATTTTAAAAACAGTACAATTTATTCAATCGGTACAACTTTACTGACTATCATTATAGCATTCCCAGCAGCATATGCTACTGCAAGAATAAGATTCAGAGGGCGAATGTTTTTTCTTTTTCTTATTCTTATTACTCAGATGTTTTCCCCTATAATAGTCATTATTTCACTATACAAAATGATGGCCTTTTATCATTCTCTAAACACATACAGAAGTGTAATCGTAACTTACGCAGCCTTTAACCAAGCATTTTCTATATGGCTCCTGACAGGATATTTTTCTTCCATTCCAAAGGATATAGAAGAGGCTGCAATGATTGATGGTTGCTCCCGGTTTGCATCCGTTATTAGAGTTCTTATACCACTTGCAAGACCAGGAATTGTTGCAACAGTAATATTTGTTTTCATATGGGCCTGGAATGAATTTTTGATTGTATTGACATTTATATCTACTGGAAAACTATGGCCACTTACACTTGGCATTTATGGTTTCATAGGCAAATATAAAGTATTATGGAATTATCTTATGGCTGTTTCTTTCTTGACCACAATCCCAGTGCTAATTCTTTTTATGTTAATTGAAAAACAGCTTGTAAGCGGCTTAACAGCAGGAGCAATAAAGTAAAAGAAATAATGTTACCTGCATAAATCACATATATATTCGGAAAATATTTCAGAAAAAAATTAAAAAACTTTAGTGAATAAATCATTTCCACATGGTAAGTGTAAAATAAAACATAACAAGGAGGGTAAGATGAACTTCGGGATAATTGGATGCGGGGGAATTGCAGACAGAAGAACAATACCAGGAATGATTAAATCAAATGAGGTAAATCTTATTGCAATTCAGGACATTAATCCAGAAGCCGTAGAACGTGTAGCAAAAAAATATGGAATCCCAAAAAAATATACAAGCGAAGATGAACTACTATCCAATAATGATATAGAAGCGGTTTACATAGGAACACCCGTCTACTTACACGGCACACAGATAAAGAAAGCTGCAGATGCAGGAAAACATATCCTATGCGAAAAGCCCCTCTGCCTTACCGAAAAGGAAACCGAAGAAATCATAAATTACTGTTATAAAAAAGATATGGTTCTTCAGGTTGGTTTTATGATGAGATACCATGGGTATCATATAAAAGCAAAAGAGATGATAGATTCCGGTAAACTTGGGAAACCTGTTATGGGAAGAGGACAGTTAACATGCTGGTACCCGCCAATTCCAGGTGCCTGGAGACAGGATCCTGCAAAAGGAGGCGGAGGAGCACTTATGGACATGGCAATCCACACAGTAGACATCCTGCGGTATATGTTCGGTGAGGTAACTGCCGTTTCTTCTTTTAATGGAACTACCATACACAACTATCCAGTTGAAGATTCTGGAATTATTATGTTGAGATTTGAAAATGGAGCTTATGGAATCTGCGATTCATTTTTTAATATACCTGACGAAGCTGCAAAGGGTGTGCTCGAGCTTTACGGAACTCGAGGGAGCTTAATAGCTGAGGGAACAATCTCACAGGTAGCGGGCGGAAGAATGGTTGCTTATCTCTCAAGTGAGGACAAAGGCTACGATGCACAGCAGGAAAGAACAGGTATAGAAGCTGAGGAAATAAAAGCAGAATTAAAAGATATGTATCTGGCAGAGGTCGAAGATTTCATCGATGCGGTTAAAAAGAAAAGGAAACCTATGAATAGTGGTGAAGAAGCATTGAAAAACCTAAAAATTATTCTTGCCGCCTACGAGTCACAGAAGAAAGGAAAAACAATTCATCTTTGAAAAAAATTATGTTTTAAAATAACAGGGGTGATGGTATTCCGCAAATACAGATTTCATAACCAAAGGGTATCAGGATTCTGAGATCCCAACTCCTGACGTCTAAAATCAATCAAGAAATCACCAGAGGGTATATCCACCATCTATTACAATAACTGATCCGGTCATATAATTGCTCACATCCGATGCAAGCATAACTATCAGTGCTGAAAGTTCACGTATATCTCCCAGGCGCCCAAGGGGAATAAGGTCAATAACTTTTCTATATATATCCCGATTTGAGTTGAACCATTTCAGGTTTGGTTCCGTACCATAATATCCAGGAGCAACTGCATTTACATTAATATTGTATCTTGCCCATTCAACGGCAAGCGCCCTTGTCAGGGCCACCACGGCCAGTTTCGAAACATCATAGGAGCCGCCATGAAAATACCTGTTGATTATTAATCCAGAGATAGAAGCAATATTAATTATTTTTCCATACTTTTGTTTTATCATAACCTTACCAACTTCCCTGGCACAGAGGAACTGACCCGTTATATTCGTGTTTATTACACCATTCCATTCATTCAGGGAAGTTTTTTCTGGTGGGACATTGACACGTGCCGTTCCAGCATTATTAACAAGAATATCGACCCTTCCAAACCTCTCGACTGCAGCATTGACCATGTTTCGAACATCCTCCTCACAGGTTATATCGCACCGGATTGATAATACATCTCGCCCAGTATCTTTTATTCTCTCTTCGGTCTCTTTAAGCCTGGTTTTATCCCGTGCCAAGATTACCAGATTTGCACCAGCTTCTGCCAGAGCAATTGAAAATGATGCCCCCAGTCCCCTGCTTGCACCTGTTACAATGGCAACTCGATCTTTTAAAGAAAAAATATCCAAAATCCCCATATCTCAAATACCTCAATACTCAATCTCAACCGGCTTGCGCGAACGGGCCGATTCAATTATTGCCAGAATTACCTTTGTAACCCTAACGCCATCCTCAAGACCTACCAAAAGAGGCTTATCTTCCGCGAGACATTCCACGAAATCTTTGATGCTTTCATATGCAAACCCCACGTACCTATCTCTTACTTTTGTCTTTACAAGGATATCAGGATGATCAGAATAATTTTCAAGATATCTCTCAATCAATTGATTGTGGGTAAGATCCATACTTATCATTCCTTTTTCACCCAGTATATTAACCTTAAAATCATTCACAGAAGGATTTGAATTGGGCACAATCCAGTTATTTTCAATTGATGCTATAATACCTGATTTAAACTCAAGAATAGATTGATATATATCTTCAACATCGATACCCTTTTCTTTCAATACCCTAGACCTGGAAACCGAGTAAACCCTTTCAACCTCATCATTAAACAAAAACCTCAGAGTATCAACAGTGTGGCTTCCGAGGAACCAGAGAATCGAACTTTTTGAAGCCCAGGATAGCATCTGGGTTGGAACCGAGATTGTATCATTCAACCTTAAATATGCAGAAATAATTCTTCCAAGTTTACCGCTACCTATATCCTCCCTGGCCACAACTATAGGTGGACTCCACCTTGCGTGAAAATCAACCATCAGTTTTACACACGATTTTTTAACCGCATCATCTATGGCCTCAACATCCTCCCGGGTCGTCGCAAGTGGTTTCTCAGTAATTATGTGTTTCCCAGCCTCAGCAGCAGCAACAATTGGACCACGATGAGCAAAATCTGGAGTAACAACCGCCACTGCATCTATGTCAGAGTTTTTAAGTAACTCTTCATAATCTGTATAATAATTCGCAGCACCATATCTACTGGCAATAGACTTAGCCTTATCTGCATCAATATCACATACAGCCACAAGCCGCGAATAGGGATGAGTCGAATAAATTCCTGCATGAACCTCTCCCCATAAGCCAGTACCTATAACTCCCATACCTATTTTTTTATCCATACCTCATCTCCAGATTATATTTCTTCTTCAAAAACAACCCTCGCCGGAGCACCCGAGGTGCCCGCAAGATGAAGGGGCAGAGCATACAGTGTTCCCCTGTTGCCCTTTACCTTGTCAAGATTAACAAGCGGTGCAACGAGTAAAATATCCCTTTTAAAGAGCATTCCAAGCAAACCACCTTTTTCCTCTACAACCTCACCTGACCAGGCTCCTTCTATACAGGGAACATCAACCCCAAAGATACTGATTTCCATTGAGATCACAAGCTCAATAGCATCCTTTGTATAATTTGGACACTCCAGAACATAACCCTTTTTATTCCATTTCTTTCCCCAGTCTGTTTGAATAATTAGAGCGTGCCCCTTTAATGAGATATCCCCTGGGATATATTTTTCAAGGAGCTTCCCATCTATCCGGGATTTTGGTTCTTGAGGAGGTAGCTTAACTATAAATGCAGGTTTTATAAAATCCTCAACTGTATAATCCTCAAGCAATTTACCATCCTCAAGTATATGTGAACCAGCCTCAACATACGTACCTGATATTGTGGTTAAACTCAATCTCGATGCAAAAAAATCATCCTTTTTTACAGTCGCGATAGTCTCGATAGAAACTGGAGTTATAATATTTTCAAGGCCGGGCAATACCTGATAGGACCATAACCCATTTTCAAGTTTACCTGAAAGGTCAATATATCTTTTCATTGCATTACTCCTAACTCTCTGGCTACTTTGCTGTATATCCTCCATCAACAGGAAGCACAGCTCCAGTAATAAATGAGGCTTCATCCGATGCTAAAAATAAAACAGCTTGAGCAATTTCCTCTGGCTCCGCAAACCTACCCATTGGATGCATGGTTTCGATTTCTTTTCTGGCCTCCTGGGGCTCAGATTCCAGCGAAAAAAGTCTTTCAACCATCGGGGTTTTCGTAGTCCCAGGACATATGCAATTTACTCTTATTCCCCACTTTGCATAATCCACAGCCATCTGACGGGTAAACTGAATTACAGCCCCCTTAGAAGTACAATAGGCTCCATAATTTGGCCATCCCAGGAGACCAGAAATAGAGGAGGTATTAACAATAACCCCGAAGCGCTGATCCATCATCACAGGCAGAACATATTTTGACATTAAAAACATGCCCTTAATATTAACATCCATCACCCTATCCCACTCTTCTTCTGCCGTCTCATGTATAGGTTTACCAAGTTCTATTCCCGCATTGTTAAAAAGAACATCAATTCTTTTGTAATCACTGACAATCCGTTTAACAACTTTTTCTACCTCACTCGATTTTGAGACATCAACCTTCATAAAAAAACTATTTCTTTTTTTATTCTTTATAATATCTACAACTTTAGATCCTGCATCACAATCTATATCTAAAACACCCACCGTAGCCCCTGCTTCAGCGAACAATATACAAGCAGCTTTCCCAATACCTGAACCACCCCCCGTTATCAGCACCACCATGTCATTAAAACTTTTCATAGGATTTTTCTCGCTCCGTAAGCAGTATATCCCCCATCGACAGGCAGAACTGCCCCAGTTATAAACGAAGATGCATCTGAAGCAAAAAACAAAGCCACATTTGCTATCTCCAAAGGAGCTCCAATCCTCGACATTGGACACATCTCCGCAAAATTCCTTTTCGCCTCTAAAGGGTTCTCCTGTTTTTCCAGATATTTCTTAAACATTTCTGTTTCTATAAATCCAGGACAGATACAATTTACCCTTATACCATAAGTAGCATACTCAACGGCCATTTGTCTTGTGAGAAGAACAACTCCGCCTTTCGAAGCACAATAGGAAGCTAAAGCCGGATTGCCAAGTAAACCACGTATAGATGATATATTAATTATTGAGCCCGAGCCGTTTTTTATCATAACTTTAAGGGCATATTTTGAGGTAAGCATGACCCCCTTTAGATTGACATCAATAACCAGATCCCAATCCTTCTCTGTAATATCAGCTACTCTATCGGGAGATTCGGCAGTACCTATACCGCTATTGTTTACAAGGATATCTATGCTCCCAAAACTTTCCACTAACCTGGATGTCATTTCTTCAACTGCTTGTGGATCTGATACATCCGCCTGGAGTAAAATTCCCTTAGAGCCCATCTTTATAACGGATGAAAGTGTCTCTTCAGCGCCTTCACTATTGCGAAAGTAATTAACCCCCACAATAGCCCCTTCTCTGGCAAAAACCTCGGCAATAGCTCTCCCAATTCCAGAACCAGCCCCTGTTACAAGGGCAATTTTCTCTTTTAATCTTTTTTCTGTCATAAAAATAGTCCGGAAATACTGATCGATCAGCCTTAAGAATGTAAGAAACAAAAAATGTGCAGTTAACCTACAAGATTGCAGCCATTATCTCATCTACTCTGGATTAACCTTCTCTGCCTGAGTGATTTAAGAATGTTTTCCTGTCCAACAACATAGATCAGAATTATTCCCAGTATAATAATATTCCAGAAAGGATTAAGTCCCAGGAGATTAAATCCGTTGAGCAATAGATACATGGCAAGTATCCCCAACAGGGAACCAAGAACAGAGCCCTTTCCGCCGGTTATTGCAGTGCCACCAATAAGAACAGCAGTTATTACCTCGAGGGGTGCATTAATTCCGGCATCGGGAATAATCGCACGAATTCTAATGGTAAACAGTAATCCTGCTATCGCACATATAAGGCCACTGAGGCAGTAAACAAAGAACTTTATTCGATTTACAAAAATGCCCGACAGATAGGCGGTTCTTTCATTAGCCCCCATAGCAAAAATATATCTTCCTATTACAGTTTTCTTTAAAAGAATTATTATTACTACCGCCGTTCCAACAACAATTAGGAAAAGCAAAGGGATCTTGAAAACATACACGTATCCAAGATCGAGGAATTTTTCTGGAAAATCGGCAAGAACTATACCTTTCAGTATTCCGTATACTATGCTTCTTACAATTGACATAGTTGCAAGTGTGACAATAAATGGCTGAAGATTCAATGAAACTACCAGAAATGCATTCAATCCACCAACCGCTACTCCTGATAACAGAGCTAATATCAACACAATGTGGAAAGGAATACCCATGACATACAATTTTCCACAAAGTGCACCAGAAAGAGCCATAATTGAACCTATGCTGAGGTCAAATCCACCTGATATTAAAACAATTGTCTCGGCAATAGCCAGCATCGAAAGCTCACTCATACGGGAAAGAACAGCAGTCAGATTTCCGTATGTTGTAAATGTTGGTGATAAAAATGACAGGATAATAATAATCAACACATTAACCATACCAAGAACATACAAAATCTTTCGTTGGCTTGTAACAGGTGACAAAACCTTCTCAGATCTTTTCCTCATTTATATCCTCTACCCTTTTGCTTTCTTAAGAACTCTAATTGCATCAGCAGAGATTGCAAGAATAATCAATATTCCCGTAATAAGTCCAATCCAGTATGGATTTACCGCCATCATGGTTAATCCGGCTAAAATCAAACCAATAAGTACCGAGCCGAGAAATGTTCCAAGTACACTTCCCGATCCCCCAAAAATACTGGTACCGCCTATAACCACAGCTGCAATTGCATTTAACTCATATCCAATACCCGCCTGTGGCTGAATAAACCCGCTTTTGCCAACAAGTATCATCCCCGCAAGAGCAGATAATAATCCTGAAATTACATACACTATCATCTTAAATTGTCTTACAGGTACACCGGAATAAACTGCAGACAGTTCACTTCCTCCAATAGCAAACAGGTTTCTTCCAAATCTGGTATTTAAGGTGATAAATATAAACAGAGCAAGCACCACAGCCAGAACAACAAAGGGCACAATACCTGAACCAAGAAAATTGTAATGATGGGGAATTGGTGTAATATACTTACCCTCGGTTATCACCATTATTGTTCCACGGTATATATTCATTGTTCCCAGGGTGATAATCAAAGCAGGTACATTTATCCTTGTAATTAAGAACCCATTGATCCATCCAAGTGCTATACCGAGAAATAACATGAACGGATACACTATCCATATGGGCCATCCATGTACAATACCCTGGCCTCCAATGTTAATTGCAAATGAGAGAATTGCGCCTACCGATAGGTCTATGCCACCGGTGAGTATAACCAGAGTCATGCCAATGGAGACTATGCCTATTGTTGAGATCTGGCGTGAAATATTTTCAAAGTTCTTTATTGATAGAAATCCCTTTGTAATAAACGAAAAAACCACTATCAATCCCAAAACATACAATAGAATGGGAAGCTCGCGAATTTGAAATACTCTTTTCAAAGCGGCAAAACCGTTTTTATCCTGCCTCGCATCCCTGGAATCATCATTCGAGTTAGTTTTAAATAGCTTCATGTACCTGGCCTCCGAGCAGAACCCTCATAATGTCTTCTTCAGTCGCTTCCTCTCGGGAAAAAGTTCTTACAAGTCTTCCCTCTCTCATGCAGAGTATACGGTCAGAAATCCCGATTACTTCAGGTAATTCAGACGAAATAAAAATGATCCCTTTACCTTCTGCTGTAAGATCATTCATTATCCTGTATATCTCGTATTTTGCACCAACATCTATGCCTCTTGTCGGCTCATCAAGTATAAAAACAGATGCTTCGGTGAGAAGAAGCCTGGAAATAACCACCTTCTGTTGATTCCCTCCAGAAAGGGACTCCATAACCTGTTCAATACTTGCAAGTTTTATCCTGAACCTGGATACAAAATCTTCTACAATTGATTTTTCATTCTTGTACTTTATGAAGCTATATTTTGAAAGCTTTTTTAATATGGATAGAGTTATATTCTTTCTCACTGAAAGTTGAAGCATTAATCCTTCACCTTTCCTGTCTTCAGAAAGGTACGCAAGACCATTGGATAAGGCATACTGAGGATGAAGGAACGGGCCGGTCTTCTCCCCATGAAGGATTATTTCACCCTTATCAAGTTTCGTTGCTCCAAAAATAGCCTTCACCAGTTCGGTTCTACCAGCTCCAATCAATCCTGCAAATCCAATTATTTCACCTCTATGAAGATCAAAACTTACATCCTCAAACTCTCCATATCGGGTAAGACCTCGAACAGAAAGAATCAATTCACCTGGTCTTGAGGTTCTTTTGGGAAATGCCGTTTCAAGAGATCGCCCAACCATCATACTTATGATCTCATTTGGATTTGTCCTATCCCTTTTTAAAGTTCCTATATGCTTCCCATCCCTAAGTACAGTAATGGTATCGCATATCTCAAAAATCTCTTCAATCTTGTGCGAAACATATATGATTGTTATTTTTCTTTCTCTTAATTTATTGATAAGCGCAAATAATCTCTCAACCTCATGCTCGGTCAAAGAGGATGTGGGTTCATCCATGATGATAATTTTCGCATCAAGAACAAGTGCCTTGCAGATCTCAACGATCTGTTGATTGGCAATTGAAAGTTCTCCCACAAGCATCCCCGGATCTAACTGGACCCCTAGGAAAGAAAGCACTTCCTCACTGCGCCTTCTCATATTATCCCAATCTATTATGCCGCCAAACTTAAGTGGTTCTCGCCCCAGGAAAATATTTTCCATTACAGACAATTCATGAATTACAGTGAGCTCCTGAAATATCGTGGCAACACCGTTCTTCTGGGCATCGTGAACCGAGTTGAATCTAATTGGTGTACCATTAATCAGTATCCGTCCTTCATAGTCAGGATAAATTCCGGACAGTATTTTTATGAAAGTACTTTTCCCAGCACCATTTTCTCCAACAAGACCATGAACTTCTCCGTCATTAACGGTAAAACTCACATTATCAAGAGCTTTTACTCCTGGAAAACTCTTTGAAATCTTTTCAACTACTATCATCAGGCTTTCCCCATCATTTTCTGACAATACAAATCAAAATGAAAGTTTCTCCCGCTCCGTATTTTTATAATTTTCCATCACTATAACTTTTCAGCATGTCATTGTTTTTACCAGTTTTTTACTATACGCTATTTTCGTACATTACACAGATAATCTAACAAGTTAGATAAACCCCACACCCCCAATTACCTATTCTTACAGAGAACAACTTCAAGAATTTTATTGTGTAGTCATTATTATATGGCCCTTTATTATGTAGCCCGTTCCCTCACATTACCATGGATCAATCTAGAAATCAAACTGATCTACATTTTCTGGCGTTAGAGGAGTATCCGGTACGTAGGAAAACCTTTTTTCAGGTATAGTAATTGGAGTACCTGCCCACCCGTAGGATTCTCCAGGTTGCGGTAACTTTCCATCTTTCGTTATATAATCATAAGCTATCCTGACAGCCAAATAGGTCATCTTAGCAGGATCAAGGATCAGAGCACCCTTAACCCAGCCCTTTTTAACGTACTCTGCATTCTGCTTACCAAGTGCCACTCCCCATATTGCAACTTTTCCACCAAGACCTGCATTTTCAACTGCCTTTGCAGCAGCAGGAACACCTGTAGTTACAGTGCTGGCAAAACCTTTTAAATCAGGGTTTGCCTGAAGTATGGATTCGCATATGCTGAGAGCCTTTTCATAATCATCCTCTGTTGGGAAAACACCTATTACCTCAATATCAGGATACTTCGCAAGTGTTTTCTCAATTGATTTTTGACGTTCTGCAAGGAAGGGTGAACCAAGGCTTCCTGTGAGGATTGCAACTTTGCCTTTATATCCAATCTCTTTAGCCAGTCCTTCGCCTATATTTATTCCACTCTGAACCTGCTCCCATCCTGAGGCAGTCCATATAGGCAGATCACCAGCACCAATATCAAAACCAAATATTGGGATCCCCTTATTCTCCATAGTATCCTTAACAGGTCTTTCCCATGCCTTCATTTCAGAAACCGCAAGGATTATCGCATCAACACCTTTATTAACCTGATCATTGAAAATATCCAGTTGCTTTGCAGTGTCCGCTTTCTCAGGACCTATAAATACATAATTAATACCGAGTTCCTCAGCAGCACGCTTTGCACCCAGCTCACATCTAACAAACCAGGGATGCCCTACAAACATCGGAATAATAGCAAATGTCATCTTCTCTTCAGCCTCTTTCTTACCACCTGCAGCAAAAACCATCGTAGCTGCAAAGATAAATACCAAAGCAAAAATAAGAATCTTCTTCATAGGTGATACCTCCTTAAAAATTATTTTTTGTATTTTTTATAAGAAAACCCCGAACAAAAAAGCCGGGATAGGGAGTTATAATTCCAAAATGTCCTGCACTACGTATCACGGTAAATAGATTCAGGCATCAAAATTATTCAATGTAAATTTCTGTTATTCCTACCATGTATAAAGTCATTAATCTATAGATTATTTTAAGAAAACTCTTCATTATTTTACTTTTTCCATTCCTTTCATTAAAAAATATCTAATCCATACAAGTGGATGAGCGATTTCACCTTATTCTGGATTTCATCAAAGTTCTTATTTTTTTCTTCTATAGAGAGGTTTATAAGGGGGGATTTATGTATAGCATGACCACTGCCGTCAACGAGGGAATCAGACTCCTCCAACTCTTTCTTACTAATATTAATGTATCCCTGATAACTTCCGTATCCTGTAAGAACAACACCTATACCCTTAGAATATTTAATAACTGATTTTAAATAATAATTATCATAAACATCCATTATTTCACTTTCAGCCCATTCAGGGTTTTCCCAGCCGATTTCACGATCACTCATGCCGAGATAAAGCCCAATACCGGCTTCTGTTACCTTCGGAATGTATTCGGGTTTGAATTCTAGAGGGCTTATATGGGCATTAATTGCTCTGAGGTTTTTGATCTTCAGTATTTTATCCAGGATATGGCCGAAATCTCCACAACAGTGATAGTAAATTCCTCCGAAAGCGGAGGAAATTCTGTTCAGATATGGTAGAACAAGCTCTTCATAAAGCGACGGAGAGAGTAAAACTGCCTCATCATCAGATATTGAAATACCGTCATTGGAGCCGACAAGTGGAAAACTATGAACAGGATAAGCCGGGTTCTTAAGTGTTTCATACTGAATTGAATAAAACTCGATAAATGCCTCGGTGACAAGTTTCATCAGATGCATAACTTCTTTTTTAGCCATTATACATGCTTCTAGAAAACTTTTGTTATCCCATATAAGAGAAGCTACATCAAGGGGTCCCTGAGGATCGGTACAACCCACAGGAATCACACATCCAGTTGCACACTCAAAATATCTCAGAGTATCAAAAACACGTCTGTAAACATCATTATTAATCGAGGGTTTTTTCAGAAGATATACGTCATCAGGATTGTTTTTAATAATTGGCTCCTTTATCCATGGGTCACCATCTTCAGGTACCTCCACTTTGCATCCAAATGCCTCGGCAAGAACCGTTACACCCTCAAAGGGATCAAGATATGGTACATAGTCTGTCTTATGGGATAGGGTCAAATTAATGTTTTTAAGCTGTGAAATAAGATTTTTCTCCCTTGAGAAAAATATTTCATGACGTGGATAAAGTACTGTACTTGTTACCTGAACTACTGGCACAGGCCAAACTTTTTTACAATGGAGAGCATTTGTTATTCTCTCAAGAGAATCTTTTATCCTAGACTCATTCTTCACATACAAATCTTCATACTCGTTCATTAACTGAGAAACTATATATTCCACGAATAGGTCCCTCTCCACCCTATATGCATCAAAAAAATATGTATCTGCAACACTTTATTATATTCGTTAAGCCCAGGAGGTTAATATAGAAAATTACAGCAGGTATCTACCGCCACTTCATAATATCGTTAAAAAAATACCCTCTTTACTGGCATATAATAAAATTAGTATGAGACCTTAATTAAATCTCATTAAAATGTTGAATTATCCCAATCTCCTTCAACTAGCTGCCGATCTCAACCTTTTAGCCCGGTCATACTTAAACCTCTTACAAAGTGTCTCTGGAAAAATGCATAAACGATAAGAACAGGACCTATCACAAGTGTAGAAGCTGCAAGGGACTCGCCTGGAAATTGCTGCTCGGCCTGTGTAAAATGGGCAAGTATCAATGGAAGGGTCTTCATCTCATTTCTATGTACCACAACGAGAGGCCATAGAAGTTCATCCCACGTCCATAAAAAGATAAGAATTCCCAGAACAGCAATAGAAGATCTTACAAGGGGTATTATTATCGAAAAATATATCCTGAAATCAGAAGCTCCATCTATCCTCGCAGCATCTATAAGATCATTTGGTATCCCATACATGAACTGACGCATTAGGAATATTCCGAATGCGTTCATAGCAAAGGGAAATATCAGACCCTGGTAGGTATCTATCCATCCAAACTTATTTATTAAAAAGTAAAGGGGAATTAAAACAATCTGCGGTGGTATCATAACACTTGCCAGAACGAGGAAAAATAACAAATCTCTCCCTCTGAATCTTAATTTTGCAAACATGTATCCAGAAGCCGTTGCTGTAAGAAGAACCAGTATTGTAACGGCAGAAGAAACAATAATACTATTAAGGTATCCACGGGCCATTTCAACCTCTTTAAAGACCCGTACATAATTTCTCAAAGTCCATACTCTGGGCAGAAAATGAAAATCAACACTTATAACCTCAAGAGAGGGTTTGAAAGAGGAAACAATCATCCAGATAAGTGGAAACACCATTATAAGACCACCAATTATTAAAACAAGATGGAGAAAAAATTTTGATAAAAACTTAACCGCCCTGTAATGATTGGTAAACTTATGTGGAGTTATATTAGATATCCCGAACGATTGGTCCTGCATATTAATACTCCTTTAACAAACTTCACTACATTAGTATGATTAAAGGTCAAACAATTATAGAAAAAAACCAAAAATTGTTCCAAACACGAATCTTAATAGGATCAACATACCAGTTTCCGGATACTTTAAACCTCTATTTTATTATCAACAAGATCAATACTCCCATTTCTGTTCAAATGCTTTTAGCTCAAGAAGTACAAGACCAAAAAGTATCACAAACATAACCATTGCTATTGAAGCACCATACCCAAAACGCAATCCATAAAAAGCAGAGAGATACATGTGAAGCGTGAGAACCATTGTAGAGTTTGCCGGGCCACCCGGTGGACTTCCCGTCATCATGTATATCTGAACATACACCCTTATTGCGTTAATAGAATAAATGGCCGCAATAAAGATGAGCTGTGGAGTTAAAAGGGGTATTGTTATTCTGAAAAATTGTTTTATCTGGGATGCACCATCAATCCTTGCAGACTCGTAAAGGGAATCCGGTATCTCATCCATTCCTGCTAGAAATATTACAGTCCTTATTCCAGTATCTCGCCAGATATCCATTATGATTATACACAGAAGAGCTGTTGACGTGTTCTGTAAAAACGTTAGTCTATTTGGATCTATACCAAATATCGCTGAAAGTGCTTTTGCGAAAACCCCAATTTTCGGAAAGTACAGTAAAGTCCACACGAGAGAAACTGCTACCATGGATGTAACTACAGGAGCGAAAAACATTGCCGTGTATACTTTTCGCATAATACCCCGTGTTCTATAGATTAAGGCTGCTATTATAAGAGAGGTAACAATCCCCACAGAAACCATAACTCCCAGATAATAAAAATTATGCCATAGAGATTTCCAGAATATAGGATCATTTATCAGATATTTGTAATTTTTAAGTCCAATAAACTTGTCCTCAGTGATCAGATCAGTTTTTCTGAAAGAAAGATAAATATTAAAGAGAAAAGGCCATATGCCAACAAGGGTGTAATAAATAAGAACAACCAATGCAACAATAAGCACAAAAGAACTTATTTTTCTCTGTCGATTAGATATTGGTACTCCAAGGCTTTTTACGGCCATTTTAACTCCTTTTTTGTATAAATACCGGGTGCCCCTTCCACGGAAAGAGGCACCCAAAATAATTCTAAAGATCAATTTTTAAAAAATTTAGTACCTACTCAGCAAGCTGCTTCTCCTGGTTTGTCAGGTAATCCGTTATATACCTTAACATATCATCTATCGATTCTTTCCCAAGAAATACCTTCTCCATTTCAGGATAGATTACCTGTCTTATTATAATCGGTTCTGAAATTTTTGTTTCAAGTGGATTAACCGCCGGAAGTCCATTCTTTGTAACCAGTAATGCAGTTTTTGTATATTCATTCATCTGTGACTCAGGTCTCTTATCAAGTTCTTCAACATATTTCTTGTTGCAAACAGCACCCACCCAATATGGAGGATCATGGTAGAAGGGAATATCAAGGAACTCAGCTGGATTTGTAATCAGTTCCTTCATAAATATTAAAGCGGCATTCCTCTTGTCTCCTGTAACACGCTTGGAAACAAAGAGAGTTCCATAGCTTACAATTGAACCCAGTACAAGTTTCCTGTTGGGGTCAGGAAAGGGAGGCATCATTATGTATCCCACATCAAGTTCGGGAAAGTTTGTCATTGTAGCACCAACATTCCACGGCCCAATTAGAAGCATTGCACCAAGTTTGTTTGGAAAAGACGTAAACGGATCGCCTGATGTTGGATCATACACCTTATTATCCACAAACCACTTAAAAGTTTCCATTGCCTTTCTTGCTTCAGGAATATTGAAGTTCCATTCATGAGTCTGCGGATTGAATACCTTATCCCTGGCTCCCTGCATCTGAATCATATCGAGGAATGCATTTGCAGTTTCTGTATATGAGAAGAGAATACCACTTCTCTTTATGGATCCATCAGGGTTGTATTCAGTAAGTTTTTTTGCAGCAGCCTTTATATCATCCCAGCTTTTGATACTGGCTGGATCTATCCCTGCTTCTCTAAATAGATCTTTATGATAGGTAAACCCAAATGCATTAGCGCCTGTAACATAAGGATACCCGTAGATGTTACCATCAGATCCCGTAACATTCTTAAGAGGAGGCTCATAAACGTACTTTTTAAACTCTTCAATACTCATCAGGCTCGGTGTTAAGGGATAAAATAACTTCGAAACATCTTTACCAGAGAGCCATTCATCGTAACCAAACATTAATTCTGGCTCATTACCCTGAGCTATAGAAGGAATGAACTTGGCGTAAAGATCATCAAAAGGAACCGGAATTAAATTTATCTTGACATTAGGATGCTTGGCTTCAAACTTTGCTATAAAATCTTTATTCCAGTTTACTCCACCAGTCCAGTCCTGAAACCACCAGTCCAGGGTAACCTGGGTTTCTGGCTCGGTGATAGCCCCCTCCTCAACCGCTGCCTTTTTCTCCTTCCCAGCAAAAAAGACAGCTGCCAATCCAATTAAAAGCACAACCACCAAAAAGCTTATTAAGGTCTTCCTTTTCATTCTGTTCCCTCCTTATTAAACAAAAATTTTGATTTAAAAATCAATTCGCATTTAAAAAATTAAACCCTCCTCTACCACCCCCTTTCATGGATTATAATTTAAAATCATTCGCCTCGCTGAAAGCTGCAATCACGTTTTCAGGAGGAACATTTGCCTGGACATTATGTACAGGTGTAAACACAAACCCTCCTCCTTTCGCAAAAATAGAGCAGTTCTTTCTAACCTCAGCTCTTATTTCATCCGGCTTGCAGAAAGGAAGGGTCTTCTGGGTATCAACCCCACCGCCCCAAAAGCATATATCTTTTCCAAAATCCCTTTTAAGTTTTTCAGGATCCATTCCTCTTGCAGATATCTGTACTGGATTCAAAATATCGAAACCACAGTCAATAATATCGGGTATGAACTCGTACACAGCACCGCACGTATGAAGCATAATTGCATAATCTGAATGCGTTTTTACATATTCAACGAACCTTTTCATTGAGGGGAAAAACACCTCTCTGGCTAAATCAGGTGATATAGAAGGGCCAAGCTGATTTCCAAGATCCTTGTAAACAACGAGGATATCAACTACATTCCCAACAGAAGAATTGAAAATATCAAAGTTTTTTATATACATATCAGTAATCAACTCGAGAAAATCCATAATAAGAGTTTTATTCTCAAAAAGGATTATATAAGCCTCCTCATATCCAAAATAGAATTCAACCTCATATGTTGCGAACATTTCACCTATCACCGCCTTATCCGTTCCCTTTAATTTTAAAGCTTCCCTTTTATAGTAATCAGCCTCTTCTTTTGAAAATGGAGACAAATCAAACTTTTCTGTAATTTCCTTAATCGTCTTTACACCCTTTAAAGCAGGCCTTCTCAGATCGAAGTAAAATCCACCACTCGGCATGCAGAAAAGGTTTCCTCCCTTCTCAATATAAAATGATCCATCACTTTCCTGCTTAGGATTAAAATCTTTTGAAACAAGACACTTAAGCCCATTCGGAAAACTGAAAGTCTTATACCCTACCCCATTTTTAACACCCATAGGGTCGTAAACTCCCATAAGTGGAACTGTATCTACCTGTAAAACTTCTGTTACCTCTTTTTCAACAAGGGCAAGCATCTGACTTGTATCTATAAGAACAGGGAGTCCAGAACTAACACCCAGAGCCTGCCTTAAAGAATTGTATGAGAATATGTGTATACCTGTTACAAGACTACCGCCTAGATCAACAGGCAACTTATCCGTTTCCTTATGCCTTATAGCTTTTAATACCCTTTCTTTAGATGTCATCACAACTATCACCCATTATTGTTTTAATTCTCACATAACATCAGTACTATTGATGAGAGAAATTATTGAAATAAAGGCTCAAAAATCTTCGACTAAGATATTTACAGGAAAAACTACTTATCAGAACTTTTTCAAAGGAGCACCAACAGTCTGGTCTGGTTGATCTACAATAAATCCAGGTCTATATAGCCAACACCAAGCAGATAAGCCATTTTATCAAGAAAAGATTTAACAGAACCCCTACTCATCGAGAGATGGTGCGTTCCTCCGCAGCAGGAGTACCTCTCAAGAAACTCAGCCAGGCCTACACGTGGTTTAAAGAAAAAATATGGCATATCAACATCAGGAGATGCCTTAAATCCTCTACTCACATCTCCAGAAAATGTTATTATCTGGAAATCATTACCGGCTCCAATCCCGAAATTTATAAATGTCGCCTCCCCTTCTTCAATTTCAATATCCATTATTACCGGGTCAATCGCCCTACCAAAAGCAAACTTTTTTCTTCTCAGGACCACCTTCTTTCCGAAGGCCGGATTACTTTCACCCATATGGGCCATAAGTATGCTATTATTATCAAAACTCGGACAGAAAGGTTCTGTAAAATATACCTCTCTGTTGAGAACTTTCAGTATTAGCCCACCTGTAACTCCGAGAACGTCGCCTTCTCCAGCATAAACAATACCTTCATCCTGTAACTTGGATATTGCAAGAAAAGGCACTGTTTTTATATCAGGATTTTCAAGAACCCCCTGAAAATGCATTGTAATTCCATTTAACTTCATCTCTTCAACTATTCTTTTCAACGCTATGTAAAATCTCTCAGATTCTTCAAGAATATCTGAAGAGACAGAGGATTCTTTATCATAGTTTTTTAAATCCCTCTTAATTTCTCTCTCAATCTCCTCGCTTCTAACCTCCCTCAATTTTTCTGCTATCAAATCAAGCGGAATGTGCACCACTTCAGGGCCAATTGCTCCATAGAGTCTTGTTGTATCAACCCCAAAATCTCCCATACCATCAAATGTATACCCTACAAGCCCTATTTTTGTGTTTTTCAATTTTTTATATCCAGAAGAAACCATAGCCCATTCGTTAATTTTACCAATCGCCATTAAATCATCTTTCTTACCAGCAACAAAGATAAATTTCCTGCCAAACCTACGAAGAACATTGGAAAGGTCCATATAACCGTGAATACCATGATTGAGAAGTATGTCATCCATGGTAAACCCATGTCCAAAACCGCTTTTGGAAGAAGTGCTAAACATGAGTACCGGTAATGTTGTTTCAAGCAGTGGTTTAAGTACCGATAGGCTTGTTGCGTATGAAATAAAAAGAACTACAATTAAATCAACATCTTTATCCTCGAATAGCTTTATAGCCTTTTCTACATCGCCATTCGTAGATGAAATCTCAGCATCAATAACATCAAGAGAATCCTGAAACCTGTTCTTAACCTCATCAATAAAACTCTTTTGCTTGTGTGGAATCTGGGGCACATACTTTCTGTACATCTCAAGCATTAACGGAAGTAGTCCAATCCTCGGTTTTAGGTCGTAACTCATCGAATAATTCCTCTATTTTTTGGTAATTAAATATTGTATTGAAATTAATAAATCACATTACACATCATTTAAAATATCTACAAAATCTGGTGTTTCATTATACCATATAATTTGACTAAGTCAATGGAAAATTTGAAAAATATTAACTAAATCTATCAATTATTTGCATTAAATTATCACAAAATATGATATTTTAACCCATAAGAATGTTAAATATAATTAAGAAAACTCATCTATTTAAATATACTCTTGGAGTAAAATTAAAAAAGTTATTGAAGTTTAATTAAATATGTGTTAATATATGTGAAAAATAAACAAATAAAAACATATAATTATAGCTAGGCAAAAAACTCTCATAAAGGGAAACAATAATGGCAAAAAATACCAGAAAAATGAAGGCAGCTCTCTTTTATGGTGAAAAAGAGGACATGCGAATAGAGGAAATTCCAATCCCTGAAGTTAAAGAAGGAGATGTACTACTCAGGGTAAGAACATGCGGCATATGTGGTTCAGACGCAAGGGGATACTTTAATGGTATAGAAGAAAGATACAGGTTGCCCGTTATTCTTGGTCATGAACTAACCGGTGAAATATATGAA
>Ga0190361_1000275_pt1 | contig 21496 bp, 25 predicted proteins | sample 48721845_MG_FD_161273 | JGI IMG/M metagenome (GOLD analysis project Ga0190361, IMG submission 161273) | Hydrothermal vent microbial mat bacterial communities from Southern Trench, Guaymas Basin, Mexico - 4872-18-4-5_MG | ecosystem: Environmental > Aquatic > Marine > Hydrothermal vents >... | reverse complement strand
TAAAATGTAATTTAATTTTTTTCTCATAAGTATAATTTTTTATTAACAACCTTTATAAACGACCTTTTTAGAATACTAACCAATTAAAGATAGTCAGTCAAGAAAATCAACGAATTTACGAATAAAAGTTAGAAGTTGGAAGTTGGAAGCTGGAAAGTGATTGAAAATTGATAGATGGCAAATATCTAAAATCCTATTAACAAATTTCGCGATCGTGAAAAATGTTAATAAGTACACAACTACCTTATTATGAAAGTAGTTCTATCTAATCTATTGACTTACAAAGTCAACAGATCCAATGAAGGTTGAAAATTGAAAATTGAAAGATGGTTGCTAATTATTCGATTATTGTTCCTTTAAATTTTTTATTCTCAATTATATTTTTTAAATTACCTAAATTGTTTCCTTTGGTTATAATTACTTTGTATTTCAATTTTTGAGCTAACTTTGCAGCTACCGGATCAACCGGAACTTTCATTCCTGGTCTCCATTTTGAACTGATTAATTTTCGATAATCTTTCCAGGTAATTCTTTTCATTGGCTTAGCTTGAGGATACTTTCGAATATCTTTCTCATAAACATGGGAAACATCAGTAGCAAAAATAATTTTTTCTGCTCTAAACTTTTTAGCTAAAAGAATTGTATCATAGTCAGTAGAAAAACCCGGTTTCCAACCAGAACCAATATATATTGAATATTTTTTCAGATTAACCCTTTTATCCGGGCAATCCAAAACTATCGGACAACACTTATTTGTAAACATAGCTTTCAGAAGATAAGCATTGATTCTGGTAGCCTGTATTCCCAACCAGTCCTTATCTTGAGTAGATACTTTACAAATTTTAACCGCAGACTGAACGTAATTTCTGGCAATATTTCCTCCTCCGGTTACTATCACAAACCGGTGTCCTTGTTTTATAAGTGTCAAAATAAGTTTCCTAAACTTTTTAAGAAAATCTATCTGTATTTTTCCAGGAACTATTATTGAGCCGCCTAATCCAATAACAATGAAATTATGTTTTGACTTCAACATTAAAAATTTTAGATTATTTCCTTTAAATGCCTGGCTATGTATTCGCAATGGTCAGATATTCTTTCCAGATTAATCAATATATCATTAAAAATAAAACCGGCTACTACCAATTCAGCCTGTAGATAAAACTTCTTCAACTGCTTTTGTTTAACCTGTTCAATCTCTTTATTAATCTTATCTTCTCTGGAAATAATCCTTTGAATTAAATTTAAATTCTTTTCTTCCAGAAGAAGAATTGTATCATTTAGATTCTCTAATACCAAATCTTTAAGATGACTGATAGCTGATTTTGTTTCTAAGCCAAATTCAATTTTACTTTGGTCCTTATGCAAAGCCAGATTAGCTAAATTAGTTGAGTGATCTCCAATCCTTTCAACCTTGTCAGTTATTGCTGCATAATAAATTATGGTAATGGAGTCTTTTGGAGTAAGCGACTTTGCTGAGATAGAATTTAAAAACTGCATAATTTCAGCCTGCAGATTGTCTATCACTGATTCCATATAAAAAACCTTCTGGGCTAGTGAATTTCTGAACTCAAAAATTATACTACTACTATCTAAAAACATCTGCTTGGTCAATTTTAGACCTCTGGCAAGTTCCTTTCTTACCGCTGGAACAGCCAAATCTGGTCTGGTTAGATAGCTTCTATCCAGGTACTCTGGCCACAATGGTAAAGTTTCTTCACCGCCAGGAACTAACCTGTTTATCAGGTTAGCAAATGGCTTAAGTAAACCTAAAAACACGCCAGCTAATATTAAATTAAACAGAAAATGTCCACCGGCAACCTGTTGAGCTACATTTGATGACCACAAGTTTTCCAGAAAGTTAGCAAACATTGAAATAAATGGAAAAAACATGATTACTGCCAAAAACTTAAACAAAAAATGAGCCAGGGCAACTTTCTTGCCACTAATATTTGCTTTTAAACTAGCTAGTAATGTAATAAAGGTGCTGCCAATATTAGCTCCCAAAACTACTGGAAAAGCACTTCTAATAGTTATTAATCCCTTTTGTCCTAGAAGAACTAAAATACTAGTAGTAACTGAACTGCTTTGAGTTATTCCAGTAAAAATTAGTCCACCAAATATTCCTAATAGTGGATTTTTAGCCTGTTGAATAAAATTTATAAACAATTGATTGTTTTTTAAAGGAGTTAAATTTTGACTCATTATTAATAACCCGAAAAACAGCAAGCCAAAATAAAATACTACTTCACCAGTTCTTTTCCATTTGATATTTCTGGCTAAAAGCCAGATTATAATTCCTAATATTACAAAAACTGGAGAAATGGTAGTAATTCTAAATGCCACTAATTGAGCAGTAATAGTAGTTCCTATGTCAGCTCCCAAAATCACCCCCAGTGAATTAAAGAAACTAAACAAGCCAGCACTAACCATACCCACCGTTAAAACCGTAGTAGCGCCACTGCTTTGAAAAAGAGCAGTAACAATACTGCCCAAAATTACCCCTTGAAAAGGCCGCTTAATTACCTGTTTAATGTACTTCCTGATTCTAACATTAATTATCATCTGCATTTCCTGGCTCAGCCGTATCAAACCAAACACAAACAATCCTAACCCTGTGAAGATAAGTAAAACCTGACTCATTTTAAACTACGTAGACAATTAAGTTTTTTTAGATTTAGGTTTCGAGCTAGAGTCCATTTCATCAGCCATTTTAATCATTTCATTTACTCCCTGGTAGCAATTCTTAAACAAGTACCCCCAGGCATAATCAGAAAGTCCAACTGGTTTAACTCCTTTTTGAGAAGCTAAACTGCCAGCAGCTAGAAGCCCGGTTAAAAAAATAGCCAGTTTAATTTTTTCTTCTCGATCCATTTAGCAGATAAATTATTCCGACCTTTCCGAACTATCTGGTTGAAGACAAATCATCTTCGGTCGCAGGTAAATCTTTCAGCCACTCTTTAACTTGCTCTGGATACTCAGGAAGGTAGCCAGATATCTGACCAATATCAAGCTCTCTTAAAATTGACTCTTTAGGTTTCTTTTGAAGTAAGAATTCCATTGTTTTTCTAACCAATTCCTCGGGAGTTATCTTACCAGCAGTTAACTCCTGATAATCAGCATTATCTAAGTAAACCAGGTGTTTAGTTTGAGTTTCTCCAGTAATGATATTTACCTCAAAAGTTGTAGTGGTATTAGTTTTAGATAATTGCCGAACTTTAATTTCAATATTAATCATCAATTTAATTTTACCACAAAAAAAATATTTAATCTACTTACGCTGGTATAAACCAATTAACTCGGCTTTCTCCAGAATATGTCCTTCCATTACTTCTTCAATATCCTCTTTAGTTGCTGAGGAATCAAGCTCTAGTCTGGTATCTAAAGCATAAATCTTAAAAAAATATCGATGGATCCCAGAAGGAGGACAAGGACCACCATAACCAGGTTTTCCAAAATCAGTTATTCCCTCAATCGCATTCTCAGGTATCTTGCCTTCTGGAATTTCTGTAGTTTGGGGTGAAATATTCCATAACGTCCAATGAACAAAGCATCCTGATGGAGCATCGGGATCATCTACAATTAAAACCAGGCTTTCAGTACCTACCGGAATATCAGATATAAACAAAGGCGGGCTTAAATTTTCTCCATCGCAGGTATACTTTTCAGGAATATTTTGGTTATTTTTAAATGCTGGACTGGTAAGTTTCATTAATTATTGTATTTTAGCCGACCTTTTATTCAAATCCAGAAACATCTCCAGCCCAATTGCAATAAGAGCATTTGGAGTGTTTTTCTGGCAAGTCACCTTTCAATAAATCAAGAGCTTGTTCAAAAACTTTTTTAGCCTGCTCGGGGTAGGTCTTGATTCTTATTGGCTCCACATTAAATTCAACTATTCCATTCTCTTTAACTTGCCTGGGATAATAATAAATTAGATAAGCAAAATTCTTTACCGGATAACCATTTTGCTTCAATAAGAAAGTATAACAATTTAATTGATGTTGATAATATTCTTCTGAACTATTTTGAGAAGGCGGGTAACCTCTGGTTTTATAATCAACTGGAATATAGTATTTGCCATCTTTGAGACAATCATCTAAAGCTCCAATTAGAATTCCTTTTCTAGTTGAATCAATATACTTTAGTCCAGTATACCAGTTTCTCCACTGATTAAGTAATTCTAGTTCAGTCATCAAGCTACCAACAACTTTTCCTTTGATTTCAGGAGGTAAAGTATTTAATAATCGGTATTTATCAAAATATTTCTTAATTACCCCATCCATTCCACCAGGTAAAGATGAAAAAGGGCTTGTGGGTCGATGAATTCCTTTATTTACCTGAAGCCAGAAACACCTTTTGCATTCTAAAAACAGGTTTAAAGTAGAAGGAGACAATCTAATATAATCATTTTTAGAATTGTTCATCTGAAGTTGATTTTATTTGTCCTTATTTTCTAAAATTGCTTTTATCAATACTTCTTTTTCTACTTCTCCTGAAAACCTGGCTATTTCCTGATTTTGTTTATCCAAAAATATAGCAGTTGGTAGACTCATAATTTTGTATTCTTTCATTGCTTCTGGGTGTTCATCAATACTAATGAATTTAGTTTCCAGCCAGGGATATTCTTTTTCAATTTCTTCCCACCTTGGTTTCATCACCTTGCAACCTTCACACCAGCTAGCTCCAAATTTTAAAACTTTCATAATATTTTGACAATTCAACTTTTTCGACCTTTAACTAAGTAACTTTTTTATATATTTATCAGCGCTAAGAGCAGCTTTTGCACCTTCACTGCAGGCAATTACAATTTGTTTATATTTAACTTCAGTTACATCTCCAGCAGCAAACAATCCTGGAGTTTTAGCCTGGTTAGTAAATGGATCGATTTTAATTTCATCCCTAGAGTTAAAATCTACCAGGTCCTTTACAAATGAAGTAGCTGGCTGAGAACCAATTTCAATAAATACTCCATCCAAAGAAAGGCTATTAGATTGTCCGGTTTCACGGTCTTGGTAAACAATTGAATTTACAAATTCATCACCTTTTATTTCAACCACTTTGGCATTAGTAATTACATCCACTTTTCCAGTTTTTTGAACTAACTCTTGATTAATTTCATCAGCTGAAACCTGAGATAGAAATTCTAGGATATAAATGTGCTTAGCCCAATTAGCTAATGCAATTGCTGCTTCAAATCCAGAATTCCCCCCACCAATTACTGCCACAGTTTTATCTCGATATAAAGGAGCATCACAGGCAGTACAATAGCTTACCCCTTTTCCAATGAATTCTTTTTCTCCAGGAACTTCCAGTGGTCTGGGATCTGCACCAGAAGCAACAATTACCGCTTTAGATTTAAATTGATTTTTGGTCTTGGTTTCTACTAAAAACTCTTGCTTCAGCCAACTAACCTTTACCACTGCGTCTCGTCTAATTTCTATTCCAGTTTTTCTTAACTGCTGTTCAAACTTTGTTATCAAATCACTCCCGGAGATTTTTTCAAAACCAGGATAATTCTCAATGGCTACTGCTTTTCTGTTTACCTGGCCACCAAAACTTTTGGTAATCAACAATGTATTGAGCTTTTGCCTAGCAGCATAAATGCCAGCAGTAATTCCAGCTGGACCTCCTCCAATAATTATTAAATCGTAGATGTTCATATACTAGAATTATAAAGCTGATTTAAAAATGGGTCAAGAAACGCTAATTCTGGCAAAATTCTTTTTAGATTCAATTTTGACTGGTAGTTTACTTAAAGACTTTATTTTTAGCTTTTTTGAAGTCGCTTTAATTTCAAAATTTCTACCTTTAAACTTAAACCTCATTTTTATCGACTTCAAATAATTAGGAACATTTGAACAAAATTCCAAACTTCCATTTTTAAACCTTGCTCCTAAAAATCCGCGAAATATAACCTGCCAAACTCCTCCACAAGAAGCCATATGAACTCCTGAAACAGTATTTTTATAAAAATCTTTTAAATCGCAAAAAAGACTTAATAAAAAGTAATACTTAGCTTTGGAATAATCTTTACTATATAAAGCTACCAAAGAAGAGATAGGTGCAGAAAGAGAAGAATGATGAACAGTTCTTTGCTCATAAAATTCAAAGTTGGATTTTATAGTTTTAAAGTCAAACTGTTCTGGAAATAGATAAAATAGCATAACTACATCTGGCTGTTTGATTAACTGGGTTTTGCCAAGTTGTTTCAAGCTCAGTTCCGGCTTAAGTGGTAATCCCAGTTCATTTCTCTTTTTAATTGGAAGATACTTTTTCCGGGAGTAATTTTTAAAGCTATCAAAAATCAAACTGTCCTGTCTTTTACTAATAAAAATATTTCCAGCTTTTTTATTCCATTCTTCAATTTCTGCTTTTGTCAATCCAATTTTTTTAACAACCTTTTCAAACTGATTGTGAAAAAGAAACTGTCTATATAAACTACTGGCAATAGATAGATTCCACTTAGCCAGGTAATTGGTATAAGTGTTATCATTCACAATTAAATGGAATTCATCTGGTCCCATTATTTGACTTAAGTGATAAAAATTGTCCTTTCCTCTGGTTAATCTGGAAGCCCAAAATCGAGCGGTTTCAAAAATAATTTCCAGACCATAGTCCAGCATAAACTGCTCATCACCAGTTGCCCGAAAGTAATTGTAAACACCAAAGGCAACATCGCCAGAAATATGCTGTTCATACTTACCTGTAAGTATCTCTTCACCCTGAATTCCGGAGGGAGTGCAGTCACTTCCGCTATCAGCTGTTTCCCAGCCAAACAAAGCTCCCTGATACCCCATATCTTTAGCTCTTTTTTTGGCTTCTTTTAGGCAACTGTACCTATAAATCAGTAAGTTCTTAGCTATTTGCGGAGCATTAAATACAAAAAATGGTAAATTAAATATTTCAGCATCCCAGAAAATATGCCCTTTGTATCCTTCACCAGTCAACCCCTTGGCTGGTATGCCAATATCAGGATTTCTTTCATCTACAGCTATCAGATGTTGATAAATATTAAACCTTAAAGCTCTCTGGATATTTAATGGCCCAGTTATTTTTAAATCCGACTCTTTCCAGATTTTATTCCAGAATTTAATATGTCGAGAAAATAATTCCTCAAAGCCAGTATTTAAAGCTTCCTTTAAGTCATCTTTGGCAAAAACTTCCAGATTTTTAGCTGCAGTTTCTCTGGTTGTATAAATCGAGAAAAACTTAGTAAAACTAATAGTTTCTCCTTTTTTAAGTTTAAACCTTAAAAGCTTGTTAGAATTTAAATGTTCCTGATTTTGTTTTTTAATCTTTAATGCTGCTGCATAGCAGACCGAATACCTATCTTCTAGAGTTTTAATATGCAACAACTCATAGTTCTTTCTGGAAATTGATTTTAATACCTCAAAATGACAAACTTTGGAATTTTGATTTACAACTTGAGAATCAATAAAGTTTTCTACTTCAAGTGTTACATCGCCAGTTAAAGGAGTAAACAATATTTGAAATGCACCTAAATGAGGATTTGATTTACTTAAAAACCTTAAGGACTGGAAATCAAATCGCTGACTTTTTATATCAAATATAGTCTTTCGAAACAATGCGCATTTTTTTAAATCTAAAATCCTTTGGTGTTTTAAATATCCTTCAGAAACATTTAATTTTAATCCATTAACTTTAATTTTAAATTTAAATGGATTGGGAAGATTTACAATCTCGGTAACTTGCACTCCTTGCTGATCATATATACCAGACCAATAAGTTCCTGGATTACAACCAACCGGAGTTTCTTCTAAAGTTCCCCTACAACAGATAAATCCATTCCCTAGAGAAAATATGGTTTCCTGCTTTTGTTGTTGTTCTCTTTGAAAACTATTTTCTATAATCAAAAAATCTCTAGAAGACAAATATTTTTTGTACCAAAAATCTGAAAAGGGTTTTTTAACTCTCCTTTTTTTCATGTACACTATTCTAGTATAGCATAAATTTTATTTTTTTAAAATTAAAAAGGCAGCTTTTCAGCTGCCTTAAGTTATTAAAAATATTCCTTTGTCTTTACAATCAAATTTCTAGCTACATCTATTGTCCTTCGAAAACCACCATTAATCTTAGATGGGAAAACATTCAATGTTGTCAGAATATTAAAGATTTCCTGCATCAAATCAAAAATTTGTTGAGCTTTTTCAGATTGTCCCTCATTTAAACAATTTAAAACATATCTCCTTAACTCTCCAATTACTTCTCCTAACCCATTAGCATATGCAGTACATTCCACTTTTAATTCATCCCGAGTAGGAATATTTCTATCAGTCAAAATTGAAATTAGAGCTACCGCTTCCACCAGCTCCTTTTGAGCATTTTTGGTATAATTATAATACAGGTCAGAATATTCTCTAGAAAGCTTGCGTGCAGCTAAATTCAAAGATTTGGCCTCTTCTATTAACTCTCCAGCTTTAGTTAAGTTACCATTATGAATAAACTTTATTGCCTTGCCGGAAAGCCTGATTACCTTCCGACCCAGAACTAGTAATTTTTCTCTAACCCTATCCTTATCCTCCCATCTAATTTTAATCTTACTAATTTCTTTCTTTAACTGCTTTAAATTCATTCTACCAACCTCCTTTTTATCAAAGAACAAATTTTTAGTTAAAATACATCATTTAAATCCAAATGTCAATACCTTGATTTTTTAATAGTAATTCACTAGTATTAGACCAATGACTAAAAAAGAAAAAGCAAAAAAGAAAAAGCACCTACCAGAGATATTTTTGAACCCTTACAGGGGAAACAAAGATGGATTGCTGAACATAACGGGAAACCAGTAAAATTACCCAAGAAAATTAGGAAAGGATTCAAAGAATCCTATTACCCTCTTCATCGAAGATGAATCAATCCGATTCAAAGCTAAAGCAAATTAGTAAAATCTCTTTAGAGGACATTGCCTCGATTTGTGACCATACTTTCCTAAATCGCTCCGAAGCTTATAGAAATTCCGGAATTGATGCTCCATCTAAAAGAAAGGAAGAGTTTTATTCATTTCTAAACGAGACAATTAACTTTAAATATCTACCTTATGCTATATGCGTCCGCCCTGAAGATGTGAGCTGGGCTAAAAAATTTTTAGATGAACATCAAAAAAAAGTAGTTATAGCTTCTGTAGTTGGTTTTCCAGATGGAAGCTGGTATTCTACTAAGTTTAAGCTAGCTGAAACCAGACTAGCTCTAGAAGATGGAGCCCAGGAGATTGATATGGTATTAAACTATGAAAGATTAAAACAAAAAGACTTAGAATATGTAGAAAAAGAGATTGAAGCAATAGTTGACTTAGTTCACAGATATAATGGTTTATTAAAGCTAATTTTTGAAAACTGTCAGCTGGATAATCAACAAATAAAAACTGCCTGCCAGATAGCCGAGAAATTAAAAGTTGATTTCATTAAAACCTCAACCGGATTTGGTAAATTTGGAGCAAAGTCAGAGCATTTAAAAATAATGAGGGAAAATTTTAGCCGGGGAGTGAAAATAGCTGGTGGAGTAAGGCCTGAAAACTTAACCGAGTTGCTTTCAGCAACCTCGGGAAGAACTGATGGAGATATTGATTTAGATCCAAAAAAAATAAGAATAGGAGAAAGTTCACTATTAAAAAAGCTAATTAAGAAATAATTACTTTCTTTAATTGGTTGTAGATTAAATAGTAGTAAATTATTGAGAATGGAATTAAAAGAACGCTAAAAACTATATTTCCAAGATAGGGAATGAAACTTAAACCAGCTGAAAACAAAAATAAGATAGAAATTAGACCAAGAATTCTCAAAGCTATTCCTGTAAAGCATTTTTTAACCAGTCTTGCACTTTCAATTAAAGCATCAATTCCGACTTTATTTTCGTAAATGACCAAATAGTTAGAAAGAATGAAAAAGACATAAGCTAAAACTCCAGGAATTATAAAAACTAGTACTCCAAGACTGATAATTATCCCCGAAAGTAAAGACGTCCATAAAAAGAAGCCATACTTGGATAAAGTTTCTTTAAAGGATTGGTTAATCTGATAGTGCTTTAGATAAGACACAATTAAAGCGGTTCCAAAGTTATTCATTAAAAAAGCAAGCAAAATAACTATTACAAACTGCCTTAGAGGTAAAACAAATATTGCATTTTGAAATAGACCTTTCAATTCTGGCCAATAAAATTTTGAAAGTTCAGCTGGCTCTACGCCAACCAAACCTCCCAGCATAGCCGGAATACCAAAAAACAAAGTCGATATTATTAGTAAATCTTTAAAGTTCTTCCGGTACAGATTTAAGGAATCCTGTAGCAACTTTTTGAATCCAACTAGTTTCATAAGCTTATTATATCTACTAAGTAGGGAGTGATAAATATTTCTATAGCTGCTGCAATTATTAAGGCTGGAACAATAATTTTCATCAATACTCTAATAGTTAGAGTAAATTCTAATCTAAAATTAATTGATTTTTTCCTTTTTAAAATTTTAACTAAGGCCAACTTCCCTATTTTTATACCACAGGCAACAGCCAAAATAAATGCCGGAATTTCAATAATTCCATGGGGCAGAACTTTGATCAAAAAATTTTGAGGATACAGGTAAGCTAAAACTCCTAAAATTTCTCCATTAAGCAAGCAACTGAATATTGGAACTATTCCAAATACAATTCCCAATAAAATCACTAAAAAACAGGTAGAAACATTATTTAAAAATACAAATATGAACTTGTGAATTGGATGCCATTGGGCTAATGGTTCAAAAGCCTTTTTTAAGTGGTCAACAACTACTTGAACATCATTGGGGAAAAAGTAACTGAGTAAATAACCCAATATTATCCCAGCTAAAAATACTATAGAAGAAACCAATATATAGCTTTTAATAGATAAAATATATTTTTCCATTTTTAGTTTAATGATAATAAATTTCAATAAAAATTAAACCCCGCCAGATTGTCGTTAACCTAGCGGGGTAAATTTTTAATTATCTTTGATTAACTTTTCAAGTTCTTCTAGCTCTTTTTGATATCTCTCTTTTATCATTTCCCTAACTTTCTCTCTAAAATCTGGATCGTATTTTATTCTAGTTGCCAAATACTCTTGTTCTGCAGCTGGTATAATAAAAAACCAGACAATCAATCCAATCCAGAGAAGATTTCCTATCCCTCCTATTAAATAGCCAATCAACACCAGAATTACTCCAAAGATTTTAGCTAATTTTACTGATATTTTAGTAGCTTTTACAATGTCATGATTAAATTTCCAGATTACTGCTCTAAGTACTCTTCCCCCATCCATTGGGAAAACTGGAAAGAGATTAAATACTGCCAAAACAAAATTAATTACAGTCAGCCAGGATAAACTCAGGATGGTAGCTAACTTAAAATATACCAGACCTGTCGGAAAATTAATTGCCTCTAAAATTAAAGCCAGACCATAACATATTCCAGCAAAAACCAAACTTGAAATCGGTCCTACAACTGAGATGAAAAATTCCTCTTTTGGAGATTTAAACTCCTCCTTTTCAAATTCAGCTGCTCCCCCAAATAGAAATAAGGTTATTTTCCTGGGCCTTAACCCATAGTGAATAGCCATTCTTGAATGAGCTAGCTCATGCCAGACAATTGAAAAAATTAAACCCAGGCCAGCAATAACTCCACTCAGCCAGCGATAAATTACTGGAATCCCGGGAACTACAGCGGGAATTCTTGTAGCTAAACTCCAGGCAATCAAGCCAGCTAGTAGAAACACGCTCCAGTGTAATCTCAGCTCAATTCCAAATACCTTTCCAATTCTCCAGCCATCAATCTTCACTTAAATCACCTCCTTTTAGTCAATTATTAGCCATATATGATTTTTAAGTTACCCAAGAGCTTATATCACAATTTTAAAATCCTGTCAATCCCTAACTTTACATTCAAAGTTAATTAAAATAAACTATTAGGTAATGAAGAAAATTTTAAAGCCAGAAAATTTTTTTACACTGGATGACTTTTTCTTGAAACAGGTTTTTGAATCGTGCAAGTATCCCTGGCAGGTTTTAATTAAGCTAGAAGAGTTTATAGAGCAATTTTTTAAAGTCAATCAGCTTCAATCTAATATTTATTCTGAAAAAGGAGTAAAAATTGAACAACCGGTTAAAATTTCTGGAAAGGTAATTATTGGTGAAAATAGTAAAATTTTAGCCTTTAGCAAAATTAGAGGCCCAGCAATTATTGGTCGAAATTGCTTAATTGGACATTGCTGTGAACTTAAAAAGTCAATTGTGCTTGATAACTCCAGAATGGCACATTTTAATTACGTTGGTGATAGTATAATCGGAAACAATGTAAATTTAGGAGCTGGAGTTAAATTAGCCAACTTAAAATTAAACTATAAAGAGATTTATGTTGAAGGAATTGCTACCGGACTCAAAAAATTTGGAGCAGCAATAGGTGATTATTCAAAGCTTGGTTGTAATGCAGTCACTATGCCAGGAACTTTATTAGGAAAAAGAAGTTTGGTTATGCCAAATACTACTGTTGGTCCAGGATTTCTAACCAGAAAAGACTTACTAAGTCACTCCTAACTACTCTTTTTAAAGTTATCACCATGATAGAGATTGATGGCTCATATTTGGAAGGGGGAGGACAAATATTAAGAACTGCTTGCTCACTTTCAGCAGTTTTAAAAATTCCTTGTCACATAAAAAATATTAGAAAAAATAGACCAAAACCTGGGCTTAAAACTCAACATCTCCTTGGAATAAGGTCTTTAGCTAAGCTATGTAATACAAGACTAATTGGAGATAAGCTTAATTCTGAAGAAATATTTTTTTACCCCGGAGAGACCAAAGCCAGGGAACTAACCATAAAAATCCCTACTGCCGGAAGTATTACCTTAATTCTTCAAACCTTAATGCTACCGGCACTGTTTGCTAATTCATCAAAAAAGCAAACTCCGGTAATTGTAACTTTTGATGGTGGAGCAACTGATACATTCTTTGCTCCAACTATTGATTATACTAGGTTAGTGTTGCTTGAAATTCTGTCTAAGTTGGGCATCAAAGATATTGACATTAAGATTTTAAACCGGGGATTCTATCCTGAAGGAGGAGCAAAAGTAAGAGTTAAAATCAGTCCTGTTTCTAAAATCCTTCCTCTTAACTTAATTGAGCGTGGAAAGTTAAAAAAAATTCAAATAATTTCTGGAGCATCAATTAAATTAAAACACAATCAAGTAGCCGAGAGACAACTAAATTCAGCAAAATCAATAATCGAAAAAATAACTTCTAACATTGAAACTCAAGTCGAATATTATCCCAGCCTGAGTACCGGAAGTCAGATAAATATTGTTGGCTGGTTTGAAAATACAGTGATTGGTTCAGATAATCTGGGAAAGATAGGAAAACCAGCTGAACAAGTAGGAAAAGAGGTAGCAATGCAATTTTTGGAAGAATTTGAATCTAATGCTACACTGGATAGATATTTAGCTGATCAGATTTTACCATATATAAGTTTAGCTTCTGAAAGTAGCACAATTTCAGTTTCAAGGATTACTAAACACTGCAAGACTAATCTCTGGGTAATTGAAAAGTTTATCCAAGGAAAGTTTAAAATAAGCGAAGTTAAAAACATAATAAAATTTATTCCAGCTACAGCTACAGAGTCCCTAGATAGAACAAACTGTAAAAAAGCCCGGCTTTAACCGGGCTGATAAAAAGAAATATTTAATCCTGATGATATCTAAGTAGTACGCACTTATAAATTCGGCCTATTCGCCATGTACTACCGGTTAATTTCCATTCAATAACTCTCAGAATAATCCTATCAGACTGAACTACTATTTTAGCATCACAAGCTTCACCCATTTTCTTTACTTCCTTTTTAATTTCTCTAACTGCATCCTTTAAAAGCATCCTTTTACCATTCAGTTCAATTAATTTTCTTTCAACATTAAAAGGTATACAAACAAGTGGCTTACCGGCATTCAAAAATGGATCAAACAACACTACCATTTTATTTAGTTTCATTAAACCTCCTCCTTTTACCTTCAATACTTGATTAAAAAATTTCCAGGAGTTGAACCAAATTCCGACATTCTATCACATACTTTCTATAAAGCTTTTTATCCAGTTCAACATCCTCATAGTCCCAGGTAAAACAGGGAATATAGATTGCTTTAACTGGAATTTGTAACGCTGCTTTTATATCTGACTTTTTAGAATTTCCAATCATCCAGACATTTTCCTTGCCAAATTTTTTAGCCAGCTTTTTCAATTTTTCTTTCTTATTCAGTGGAGTAATAATAATTTGGTCAAAATATCTTTCCAAGCTATTATATCTTATTTTTTCTTTCTGTAACTTTCTATCTCCTGCTGTAAGAAGTACCAGATAATACCCTCGCTTCTTTAACTTCCTTAAAACTTTCCTTGCTCCTTTTACTAAAGGAAAAGGAGGAATTGCAAACTTATAAGCTTTGCTAAGTAGCTTTTGTTCAACTCTTCTTTCAGGAATTAAATTCCTTTCCTTGCATATTCTCCTATAAGTTTTTACAAAACTTAAAGGAAACCTGTCTTTCTTAAATCCAGCCTTAGCTACCATTTCTTTGTCAATATGGTTGTGAAGCTTAAGTAGTTCCAATGGATGAACACTTTTTTCTTTTAATTCCTTACAGATAATTTCCAGACACTTAATCATTGGCAGGTGATACTTATAAGCATTGAACCATAAAGTATCATCACCATCAAAAACCAAGCATTTTCTCATTACTAAAACCTCCTTCTAACCTTATTAAATTTTCAAGTTACTAATAAACTTTAAGACACCCCAGATTTTACATTATCTCCATATCCGTTAACAAACTAAATATCATTTTTCTATATTCTTGTCAAGGTCTTTAATTTTTGCAAGTAATCTTGTCAATCATTAAAATATGCTTATAATGAAGTTTATGAAAAAAAACATCCATCCAAAATATTATCCTGAAGCTAAGGTAAAATGCAGTTGTGGAAAGGTTTTTGTAGTTGGATCTACCAAGCCAGAAATGAAAATAGAAATTTGCAGTAACTGCCATCCATTTTACACCGGAGAAAAAAAGATTGTAGATACTGCTAAAAGAGTAGAAAAATTCGAACAGAGAAGAAAACGCGCCAGACAATAAAATACAAAAATCAATTTTCAATTTTCAATTTATAAATTTTAACATTAAATCATTTTGAATTTTGATTTTTTAATTTTACATTTACTATGGAACTCAAAGCTCAGGTCAGAAATATTCTTGGTAAAAAAGTAAAAAAGTTGCGAGAGCAAGAGCTTATTCCAGCTGAACTTTACGGTCCTGACATTAAAAACATTCACCTGAGTATAAACAGTAAAGATTTTAAAAAAATATTAACTCAGGCTTCAACCAGCACAGTAATCAATCTGGTTGTAAACGATAAGAAATATCCGGTTTTAATTTATGATTACCAAGTTCACCCAATTAGTGGCGAATTTTTATGTGTAGATTTTTATCACATTAAAAAAGGAGAAGAAGTAGAATTAACCATTCCTTTGGAATTTATTAACGAATCAAAGGTAGAAAGTTTAATTAAACAAGGTAATTTAATTAAACTACTTAAAGAAATTGAACTAAAAGGAAAATTAGAAAATATTCCTTCAAAAATTGAAGTAGACTTATCCAAATTAAAGAAAGTAGGAGGCAGTATCAGCATAAAGGATCTGAAGATTCCTCCGGGCTGCCAGGTTAATCAAGAGCCGGATACTCTGGTGGTCATTTTAAAGCCAATTGAAGAAGAAAAGATAGAAGAAGAGAAACCAGCTGAGGTAGCAGAAGAAACTGAAGTCAAAAAAGAGAAAAAAATAGAAGAAGCTAAAGAAAAAAAAGAATCTGAGATTACAAATGATGCTAAAAAAAGCCAATAGTATTCTTCTTTTAAAAATAAGTTACATTCTAAAAAGTTTTTCTATTGCTATTTTAATACTTATACTGATTATAGCTCCAATAAAGCCTGGAAATAAAATGATTTCTTCGTTAATTCTGGCAACTTCCCAGACTTCCACAAAAAATTTAACCCGGCTTGAACTAGAAAATCAGTTACAACAGCTTGAAAAGGAAATTGAAAACTATGAACAAAAAATAAAGCAATTCAGACATCAAAAACGAACTCTCAAAAATCAAATTGAACAATTAGAAATTCAGGAAAAACAACTTAATCTGAAAATACAGGCAATTAATCTTAATCTGGCTAGCATCAATAAGGAAATTGAAGATATTCAGTCAAAAATTTCAGATTTAGAAGCAATTATCCAGCTTAATCACCAGGCTTTATCTACTGCCTTACAGATTCTTCACGAAAATGACCACCGCGGTTTAGTAGAAATACTTCTAACTAACTCTAATATTTCAGATTTTTTCAGCAGTATCAATAATATATTAGCAATTCAGCAAAGCTTAAAAATTAACTTAAAAAAAATAAATCAATCTAAACAAGAGTTAATTTTCCAGCAACAGGAACTTGCAAAGGAGTCAGGAGATATTAGAGAATTAAAAAAGTATCGAGAATACCAAAAAACAAAACTAATCAATAAGCAATTAGAAAAAAATAGATTATTAAAGGTTACACAAGGAAAAGAAAAAGTTTATCAAAAAATACTAACCCAAACCAAGAAAACCGCAGCTGAAATTAGAAGTCAAATATTTAAATTACTTGGTGGAGAAGAGTTAGACTTTGAAACTGCTTATAAATTGGCCTCTATGGCTGAAAAGGCTACCGGAGTAAGAGCTGCCTTAATTCTAGCAGTACTGGATCAGGAATCGGCTTTAGGAAAAAACGTCGGAAAGTGTAATTATAAAACTGCTATGCATCCTAAAAGAGACATTCCCCATTTCTTAAAAATTGTTAGGGAATTAAACTTAAACCCAAATATAGTAAAAGTATCCTGCCCAAATCAAGATGGATACTATGGTGGAGCAATGGGACCAGCTCAGTTCTTACCATCTACCTGGATACACTATAAAGATAGAATAGCTAAAATCACTAAGCGATATCCTCCTTCTCCCTGGAATAACGCTGATGCTTTTCTAGCTACAGCTTTATATTTAAAGGATGCCGGAGCGGACAAAGGAGGAATTAGAAACGAAAGAATTGCTGCTGCTAAATATTACGCTGGTTCAAGATGGCAAAGACATCTATGGGGATATGGCGATAGAGTAATTGAAAGAGCCAGGTCAATTCAAAGAGATATAGATATAATTACCTCTCAAACCTCTCAATGAAGCAAACTATAGTTCTATTAATTCTGGAAGGGTGGGGAGTTGGAGAAAAGAATAGGAGTAATCCAATTTATATAGCTAATCTTCCTTTTTTTAAAAAGATTGAAAAAGAATTTCCCCATACCGCGCTAAAGGCTTCTGGAATTGCAGTTGGTCTTCCCTGGGAAGAAAAAGGTAACAGCGAAGTTGGATACCTATGCCTGGGAACCGGAAAAATAATCTACCAGCATTACCCCAGAATCTCATTAGCTATAAAAAATAAAACCTTCTTTGAAAATCAGGTTTTAATTAATGCTTTTAATCACTCTAAAAAGTATTCATCAGCAGTTCATCTGGTAGGATTGTTAACTGCTGGTTATTCCTGCTCTCATATGGACCATTTAACCGCCCTACTTCATCTAGCTAAACAGCAGCAGGTTAATTCAGTATACCTGCATCTATTTACTGATGGTATTGATTCTCCACCAAAGTCGGCTAAACAGTTACTAATCAAACTAAAAAGGATTCTTGAGCAGGAAAAGCTACCTGGAGAAATAGCTAGTTTATCAGGTAGATATTATGCACTGGACCAATCAGAAAATTGGGAAAGAACTGAAAGAGTTTATAAAATCCTAATTGGCGAAACTAAAAAAAGTGATTTAACTCCCGAACAACTTATCGATAACATCTACAGTCGAAATTTATCCGACCAATTTGTTCCTCCTACCTTACTCAAACAGCCAGTTAAAGAAAACGATGCTATAATTTTCTTTAATTTCAGAGAAGATGTTTCCAGGCAGATTACCTTCCCATTTGCACTCCCAGATTATTGCCCTATCAAAACTAAAAAGATTGACAGTTTAAAAGTTGTAACTTTCACAGAGTACGACAAAAGATTTAACCTGCCTGTTGTCTTCCCACCCCAACAAATCAAAAATCCCTTGTCTAAAATTTTAGCTGACCATAATAAAATTCAACTGAAAATCACCGAAAGCCAAAAATATGATAATCTAGCTGTATTCTTCAATGGATATATCAGAAAGCCATTTGCTAATGAATATCGTATCACTATTCCATCTTTAGATGTTCCCAGGCCTCAAGAATTCCCACAACTCAGAGCTAATGAAATTACAAATAGGGTTATTTCTTCAATTAAAGAAAGAATTTACGATTTTATAGTTGCAAATTATGCCAATCCAGATATAATTGGTCATAGCGGAGATTTTAAAGCCGGAATAGAAGTAGCAAAGATTATAGACCAGCAACTATCTAAAATATACCAGGAAGTAATTGAAAAAGAAAATACTATAATGCTAATTACTTCGGATCATGGAAACATGGAAAAAATGCGAGATCCATTCACTGGAGTCCCTTTAACTGATCACACTACTAATCCAGTTCCATTTTACCTAATTGGAAAAAGATTTAAGACTGAAACTGCTGCAGGTGAAACTAGAATTTCAGGAATTATTTCAGATGTTGTCCCAACTATCTTAGAGTTAATGCACATTCCTGTTCCTGAAGATATGGATGGAACCAGTCTTTTATCAACTTTAATTTAAAATGAAGATTATCTCAAAATTTATATTTCTTAGCCTGGCTAACTTTTTAGCATTTTTGATTGCAAACCACCTTATTACCGGGTTTACTATTTCCGGAAATTTCGTTGACCTGGCCAAAATAAGCCTGATTTTTGCACTACTAAATGTACTGGTCAAGCCTTTATTGAAAATCGTATTCTTTCCTTTGATGATATTTTCGGCAGGAACTTTTTCCTTGATTTTAAATACTTTGTTGTTATATATTTTAGATATCTTTTCTACTACTATCAGCATTGAAGGAATAGCACCGCTAGTCATTACTACTCTACTAGTAAGCTTAACTAATGTGTTAATTAGTCTATTGAGTAAACTCTAATCAAAATGAATTTCCTAAATATTTTACAAGCATTGGTAGCAATAGTTATAATAGTACTAATACTTCTACAGGAACGTTCCTCAGGATTATCCGGAATATTTGGTGGAACATCAGAAGTTGCTTACTCAGCCAAAAGAGGATTAGAAAAACTTGTTTTTTATTTAACTGCCGGTTTGATTTCTATCTTTATCATTCTAGCCTTACTCAATCTACTAATTAAATAAGCAAACTTTAAAGTTTTTGAAATTTAAATGAAAAACCTTTTAAAAATTTTTAACAATTTTAAAAAGCCAGAACGCTTAATTTTCTGGGGAATGCTAATAATATTTCTAACCAGTTCAGCTACATCCCTACTTTTATTCTGGGAAAGAAACACTAAGCCTATTGCAAAAGAAGGAGGAGAATTTAGAGAAGGAATAATCGGACAACCCAAGATAATTAATCCAATAATATCCTTAGACTCTCCAGATAAAGATATTTCCTCACTAATCTATCTTAATCTGTTAGATTTAGCTGAAAACTACCAGGTCAAACAGGATAAGCAATACACTATTCAATTACAACAAAACTTAAAATGGAGTGATTCAATGCCTTTAACTGCTGATGATGTAATTTTTACTGTTAATCTCATTCAAAATCCCAAAACCAACTCTCCGTTGTTTTCAAGCTGGCAATATGTAAAAGTGAAAAGAATAAGTCAGCTTAAAGTTGAGTTTACACTTCCTGAACCCTATTCATTCTTTTTAGATAATCTTTCCAGGTTATATATTCTTCCCAAGCATATTTTTGGCAAAATCCCTCCTCAAAATATTTCTCTATCAGAATATAATCTAGCTCCGATTGGAAATGGTCCGTTTAAATTTGACCATCTTAAAAAGAATAAATTTGGTTTTATTGAGGAATATCACTTAATTCGAAATCCATTTTACAACCAGCGGCAACCATATCTCAATAAACTTATCTTTAAATTCTATCAAGCTAAATCTGAATTAATTCAGGCTTTTAACCAGCGAGAAATTGATGGATTTGGAACAATCGCTCCAATTAACCTAACTGAACTAAAAACTAAAAAGTCGGTTCACTCAATTATTCTTCCAGATTACTATGCAGTTTTCTTTAACTTTCATACTCAGCCTTCCTTAAATCAAAAGAAACTTAGAAAATATCTGGCCAATAACTTAAATAAAAAAGTTATTATCGATAAAGTACTATTCAATCAAGCATTGGAAATAAACAATCCTACAGTTCCAGGCTTTTCAAATTATGTTTCAATTCAAAATGAAGATAAAAAAGAATCGTTTGACAATTTGGATCAAAGCCTGGAATTTAGTTTACTAGTTCCTGAAATTGATTTCTTATTAGAAACTGCCAAGCAGATTAAAAGTCAATGGGAAAAAATTGGAATAAAGCTAAACTTAAATGTCGTAAATCTTCAGCAAATTAAACTGGCAATAGAGACAAGGGATTACCAAATGCTATTATTTGGAATTCGGCCAGTTCCCAACATGGACCTGTTTCCATTCTGGCATTCCTCTGAAAAATTTAGTCCGGGACTAAACCTCTCTTTATACAGTAACCCTGAAGTAGATGAGTTAATAGAAGAAATCCGTAAGGACTTGCAATCCCAAGAAAGAAAGGAAAAATTTAAATCTCTAATTTCCATTATTTCTGAAGATAAGCCAGCAATATTCCTCTTTTCTCCAAAATATATTTATGTAACCACTCAAAAACTAAAAGGGTTCAATCAGACTAAGTTAGTTGAGCCATCTAACCGATTTAAAAAAATTCAGAATTGGTATATTAATACCACTAGAGTTTTCTTAAGTTAGCTAAAAATTTATGGAAATCTTAAATCAAGTCAAACTTAAATCTTTTAATCCTGATAGTTTGATAATTGTTGGAATGGGTGGCTCAGGGATAGTAGGCAACTTAGCCAAGCTATTATTAGATGAAATAAACTTCCCTTTACCAGTTGAGGTGCAAAAATACCCGATTTATAAAGCTACTTTTTCAAGTCCCTTAAACATTTTCATTTCCTTTTCTGGTAATACAAGAGAAACTATAACTAGTTTTCTAAAAGCCAAATCACTAGCAGTAGTTATTACCACTGGAGGAAAACTCAAAAAAATTGCCTTAAAACAAAAAACTCCATTAGTTATTATCCCAAAAGATAATCTGGTTCCTCGCCAGGCAGTTCCATTAATGCTCAAAACTCTAATCCAAACATTAAAGCTAAACAAACAGTTGAAAAAATATCTTAAATCAGTTAAAATATCGGCAAAATCAAGTTCACCATCCGAGTCAGTAATAAGAAAAATTGCTCAAAAAATTGACACCAAAAAAGTACTAATCTATAGTA
>Ga0190361_1000272_pt1 | contig 21645 bp, 27 predicted proteins | sample 48721845_MG_FD_161273 | JGI IMG/M metagenome (GOLD analysis project Ga0190361, IMG submission 161273) | Hydrothermal vent microbial mat bacterial communities from Southern Trench, Guaymas Basin, Mexico - 4872-18-4-5_MG | ecosystem: Environmental > Aquatic > Marine > Hydrothermal vents >... | reverse complement strand
ATCTTTTAAACAATTTCATAACTTTTTTTGCATAGCTGTTTACATTTTGGAGAAATGCCGATTTCAAATGGGCTTTCTAAGAAAAATATATAGAGATATGTAATGTATGTAAAATCGAGAATGAGTAATTTTCTTGAGCTGGTTAAATCCTATTGCAGCTGATTGGGAAATTATCTCCAAGATGATAGCCGGCTTCTTGACAGGTGTTCTTACAGGTTTGGAGCTCTAAACGCCTTGACGCCTTCAATAAAGTTTCCAGGAACTGTGGACTCATGGCTCTGCATATCCTTCTCCATCACAGCTGGCCTAATAATTCTACTTTACATTTCTTATCGACTATTCATACTTAGAGAGGGCGGTATAACTACATCAATAGTCTTAGGGATAACTTATCTTTTAGGGTTTGTTGCAGGTTCAAGTAGAATGGTGGAGTCTCTGTCAGCCTCCATCCTGGTGACATTCATATTAGCCCTCAAATTTAGAATTCGAAGCATTGTAGGTAAGATTTCATATCCCGAGCTTTCAGCACTTGAGATCGGAATCATGGTGTTCGTTGTCGGACCATTTATTCCAAGCAATGATCCATTCCTCCACCTAGTTAACATTAAATCATTATATGTTTTCTTCGTTATAATATTGGTTTTATCTTATGTCTACTATGTAGTCTTAAAGTTGGGGGCATTCATGCTTTAACCTATTTCTCTTTTCTAGGGGATTGATTAATAGTTAGGCTACAACAACATCGTTGATAAGAATATACTCTTCTTCTAAAGGCGAAATTTAGGAGGATTTATCATGGGAGGTATTCTACTCTCCACTGTGACAATGCTCCTGAGAAATATAATTTTAATGATCTCCTTGATTTTAATTCAACAGTTTAATGTGAATTTAACCATTTCTATACTGCCCTTAATATTTAACTTAACTATAGGTTATGCTTTATCGATGGGGCAGACGAAAAATAGATATTCAAGTTTCTTGAAATTTCCACCCTATTACCTCTCCTCTCAGCTTCAAATTCTCCGCTAAAATTCTCATATCTTTCCTTCTAATTCTCTTCTTAATGCTATTTTCTTTTAAAATACTAGGGCTCGTTGAATTGTCTTCTTAAGTCTACTTGGAGGTTTAGCGGGTACTGAAGCTGTTATTCTAACATCTTCTCTCTTCAAGTAGAATAGGCAGTGAAGCCCTTATGATTTCATCTATATGTGCTGTGGTTACGGGAATTCTTAATAAGTTAATTTTTGCTGCATCTGCAGGAGCAGGCAAATTCTTCCTAAATGCTCTCATATGGAGGCTTATATTCGTCTCACTGCCCTGCATAATATTCGTATGTCTTGTGTTGCTAGGGGATCTTTCATTAATTATAATTTAATTGTCTTCAAGGTTTTCTATTATGATTGGATGTATGTCTAAATCTTCTAAATTTACTCCTGCCGTCATTAAATTTTTAAGTGTCCATGCAGTTACCACTCCATCCACTTCTCCCTTCTCTCCTCGTATTGAACGCCACTTCAAAAAACTCAGTTTGCTTCTACTTTTATATGTTATTTTTTCAATATTTTCTGCTCTTATAATGTCGACGATCTCGCCGCTCTGTATTTCGAAGCTTCCTATGATCTCACTTCTTCTAGCATGTATTTTTATTCTCCCAATAATCTCTGGAAATAAATTTTTACTGTTAAAGTATTCATCCATAACTGTTAAATTTCTTCTTGCTATCGATATTAAAAGGAATTTTCTAAACCTGTTGAGGCTTACTTTCCCTTTAAGTTTGAATAAATACTCCCTTCTAATTCTATCTATGTCTCTTTCGTTTAGACAGTTATCGCAGATCTCTCTTCCCTCAACTTCTCTGCCACAATAGATGCATTTATAGGTTTTCTTAAGCATCTGCCTTCACTTCTATTGAATTATTTAGTTCGATCTGTCAATAAAATGTTTTGTATATTTTCTGGGTTTCAATTGTTTTGCTATAAATTCGAATGCTGCTTGGGGATCTGTATCTCCACAGGTGAAGACATCTACAGTTGCATAGCTATGATCCGGCCATGCATGTACGGATATATGAGATTCCATTACAATGGCTATTGCAGCCACATATCCGCCTATTTTATATGCTTCTGCCTTTACAAGTTTCGCCTTTGCCACTTCAACTGCTTCAACTATTATTCTCTTCAAGAATCCAGGGTTGTTTATCTTCTCCCTGTCACATCCATATAGATTTCCATATATATGTCTGCCAACAGCTTTTCCAACCTGTGTTTTGCTTATCATCTCCCCTATTTCCTTTAAATGATTATTTCTCACTTAAAAAGCTTTCTACTTCTAATATTGCAAGTTTAATCTATTTCTTTTTGTTCAATTTCATTTTTTCTTGAAATCAACAAATATTTTTCGTTTTAATTCATCTTTCCCCATCATTTCTAAATTTAACCGTCAAATAATCCTCTATTTATGAAAATGTTTGCAATTTAAACTTTATTTTCCATTTAAATTTCTCTACGCCATTTTCTCAAAATGTTTAACATATAAGTTAACTATATACAACATAATAGTGGGGATGCAGATTTGAAGCTCTTCGGCACTTCAGGTGTTAGAGGAAGGATTTCGGAGAAGGTTACCCCCGAACTTGCATCAAGACTCTCCCTTTCCTTCGCAAATTTCCTGGAATGTTCAGGAAATGTCGCAGTAGGTATGGATACTCGAATCCAATCCAAAGTTCTATATCATTCCTGTCTTTCAGGCTTGATTATGGGCGGCCTAAATGTGATAGATTTAGGAGTAATTCCAACACCAGTACTTCCACATATAATTAAATTTTTAAAGCTTAATGGAGGCGTAATGTTAACTGCAAGTCACACTCCACCCCAATATTGCGGCATGCTATTCTTTGGAGATTATGGTGGAGAGCTTACTCCAAATGAATGTTTAAAATTGGAGAAACTCTTCTTCTCAAATTCTTTGAGAACTGTTAATTGGAATGAGCTCGGCTACATAGAGCATTTCGATAATGCTGTTGAAATCTACGTTCAATCAATTTTAGCCTCCTTCAATGTAAAGCAAATTAGAAGTAAAGGGTTTAAAGTTATCTTAGATCTATGTAACAGTCCCTACGGTCAATTTTTTTCGGAGCTTGCTGCAAGGCTTGGAGTTCACATATTTACATTAAACGACATGCCTTCAGGAATCTTTCCTGGTAGAGGTGCAAATTTAAAAATTGAAAGTTTAAAGCATCTTTCACCTCTAATGGTTAATTTAGATTTCGATGTTGGCTTAGCCTTGGACGGCGATGGTGACAGATGCTTCTTCATAGATTCTGAAGGAAATATCCTCTCCGGAGATGTTGCGGGCTCCATATTTGCAAGTGTTGAATTATATAATCATGGATCAGGCTTAATAATCTGTCCAATAAATACTTCAAGATTAATTTTGGATGTAGCATCAAAGTTTAACGGTTCAGTTAAATTTACAAGGGTTGGTCCTCCAGCAATCATTGAAGCTTTAAGAATCTTCCAGAAAGCTTTGTTTGCATTTGAAGAATCTGGAAAATACATTTGGCCTACAAACATACTTTACGGTGATCCCGGCTTCGCCTTATGCAAAATGCTGCAGCTTCTATGTAAATATAATTCAATTTGGAATGTTCTCTCAGATTTTCCAAGATATTTTCAAGTGAAACTTTCAGTTCCATGTCCTGATAAAATTAAGGTAAAAGTCTTATCCTCCATTATGCATGCCGCCTCCACTTTTAATCCCGTTGAAACAGTTGCTGTGGATGGGTTGAAAATTCATTTAGCTGATGAAAGCTGGATCCTATTTAGACCGTCAGGCACTGAGCCTGTCTTCAGAATATTCGTTGAGAGCACTAATAAAGAGGTGGCTGAACAGCTAGCCAGTAAAGCTTTAACCCTTGTAGAAACTATCATTTCAAGTTTAACGGAATAGATCTTTCTCTTCAGGATAAATTAGCTCCTTCGATGATCCATCACCCCTAGGATAATCATAACCTCTAATTATAACAACCGGTATCTTGTCGCTCTTACCCATAGCTAGCTCTGCAGCAGCCGCCAGTTCATCGGCCACAGCCATCTGAGTAACTCTCAAAGTGTAGCCATAGATGTCTCGAGTTCCCCTATAGTCTTTTATCGGCTTCATCCCTGAAATTCCTATTGCAAAGTTTACATGTCCCCTTCTCCAAGCCCTACCAAAAGTATCTGAAATTATAACTGCCACTTCAATATTCTTCCTCTTCTTTATTCCCTCCCTTATCCTCTTTGCAGATTCATCGGGATTTTCAGGTAGCAGAGCCACTATATTTCTCTCACCAGCAACATTAGATCTATCTATACCTGCATTTGCACATACAAATCCATGTTTAGTCTCAACTATTAAATGTCTAAACTTCATTTTAACTATCTTTCTGCTCTCTCTAAGTATCAATTCTACTAATTCAGGTGTTTTATGCATATCTTCACCAATCTTCACCGCGAAGGGTGACGGTTCTACCTCATCCAATCTAACCAGCCTTCCTTCAGCTTTTGAAACGATCTTACTAGCTATCACGATGACATCTCCCTCCCTCAATTCAACACCCTGCTCATCGGCTTTTCTGCAGATAATCTCAGCTATATCATCGTTTTCTTTAATGTCAGGTATTCCCCTCAAACCTATAATCTCTATTTTATCCATACAATTCTTCAATTTTAATCCTCCCAATTAGTATGAGCATTACTATACATATTGTTATCGTCGTTAAAGTTAATGAGTATTGAGCGATCATAATTCCCATATAGGCTTCCATCATAGCCATGTTTGTTCTGCCATTTTTAAGAGCTTCCTCCGCCAAATTTAGAATTTCATCCGCTATAAGCGACCATGGAACACCCAGCAACCCCTTCATCTTAACGATATTTCTCCCCTCAACTATAATTTGACTTATATTTTCAATTCTAATTATCCTGAAATTCCACTCTTTAAATTCATTTGTTAAATCTCTTCCTGCAGCTTTACTGAGATAATGTATCAATATATCCGTGGTGGTAACATTTTTTAAATCTTTAATTTCCTGGAAGAATTTCCTATAGAATTCAAGTCCACCATTTTCGTCAGCCAAGGCCTTCACAACAGCATATGCTGCTGCATAATATTTTCCAATATTCTCATCTTTTCTTCCAGGCTTCCAATCCTGTATGAAACCGTAATTTGGATATAGTGTTTGAGCTGTGGCTTCAAGATCACTCTTTCTGCTCAACTGTCCACTCCATCCGATCTGTGTAGTGAGAGTTATACTCACATATTCGGCTATTCCTTCATGGAACCATAATAGGTCAGGGGTTATTCCAGCAGCATATACGAAGTGGTGTACAAGTTCATGGAGGGCTATCTGCTCCCAATAACCCTTTAAAGTTCTAACATAGATGAGGTTTAAATGTATCTTGCCGAGATTCTTACCGTTGAATGGAACATATCCTCCCGTCCAAAGATCCTCAAGTTTCGGCGCATAAAATATCACCCGTATATCGGTTAAATTAACTGAAAAGATTTTTGTCAAATTTTCATAGAAAAAATTATATGTTTCCAAGATTCTCTCAGCCAGCTCCCTATACCTTCTTGGAGTCTCCACAGTGAATATTCCTCTACGCATTGTTATAGGATTATATGGATTTTCAGTAGTATACTCAATGGCTATTCTTGCAATGTTCTGGCTTAAATTTATCTTTATCACATATTCATCGCCTTTCTCCTCAATTCCAGCTGGAGGCGGTATAATCTTGTTTTCGCCGATTTTGATGTTTCTGGGCAGATGAATCTCCACAACTCCTCTATCTTCAGATTTAAAATATATTTGAGGTGAGTAGAAGAAGCATTGGGGCTCCACTATGATCGATCCATACTTCATCATATAGGTTATCTTCATCATGAACTTTCCATTAGCCCTGTATTGGAAGGTATAGTTGCTGTAGAATACATATTCATCTCCCTGACTTGTATATGCCTTCTCCAATTTTTCATGTATAATTTCACCATCTAAAACTTTTATCTCATATTTTGTGAAGTTTTTTGGAAGAAGTAGCCATGAATCACCATTCCTCCAAGCTTCATAGATAATTGTTATATTGTTCACTCCATCCTGGTTCACTTTAAATATATACTTATATTCTCCAAATGGCTTTGAATCGCTCTTGACACTTGAAACTGTAAATGGCGATACAAGTAGAATTATTGTGATTAAAATTTTTAATTTATTCTTCATTTATTCATTCCCTCCAAGGTTTTCCTTGCAAAGGTTATATAGCCTGTATGCCCTACCATGAAAGTTTCAGGCCGTGTCTCTCCCTCTTTAACCTTTATGTTCCTTATAAGGCATTCTATACATTCTATATCTTTAAATCGCGTTTTTCTCAAAGCTTCAACGGTCTTTATCACCTGTTCAACGGTTGGACTATAACTTGCTATTGAACCCCAATCTGCAAGGGCATTATACGCATGTTTCACCACAAGCCACGGTGTAGCCAGATCCAATACTACTGCATCTACATTTTCCTCTTCAAATCCCTCAGTCACATCCTTCAACTTCAATTCAACGTAATCCTCCAATCCTGCCCTTCTAATATTCTTTTCAGCCTTCTTCAAATATTCCTCTTTTATATCATAACTATACACTTTTCCATCAGGCCTAACATAATATGCTAGAGCTGTGGTCAACGCTCCTGAACCTGTTCCAGCCTCTATAACTCTAGATCCAGGTCCAATTCCAGTATAAGTGATTATCAAAGCTATATCTTTCGGGTAAATTATCTGAGTTTTCCTCTCAACTTTCATTACATAATTTCTAATGGTCGGTTTAAATATGTAAAATTTAAATCCAAGATGGCTTTTAACCGCCTCTCCATATCTTCTCCCAATTACTTCTCCTAGATCCACATATCCCCTATGGGTGTGAAACATCCTGTTCCTCTTCACTTGGACAAGATATTTTCTTCTCCTATCCAAATATAATATCACATATTCTCCCTCAATTATCTCCCTATCCCTCTCCATCTTCTCTCCCATACACAATTTTCCTATGGAAGAATTATATTGTATTGTTTAATAGTGTTTTCCAGTGTTAGAGATGAATTTTCATCATGAAGCATTACTCTGGTCCAAGCTGAGAAGTGGGAAGATTAAATGTCTGCTATGTGAAAGGCAATGTATAATTCCAATGGATGACACCGGTTTCTGCGGTGTCAGGTTGAATCTAAACGGCACATTATATTCTCTATCATATGGTAAGTTGAGCGCTGTTGAGAGTAGGCCGATAGAGGTAAAACCTTTCTTCCACTTCTGGCCCTCCTCAACAGCTTTAACCTTCTCCACTTGGGGATGCAACTTTAACTGTCCGTGGTGTCAAAACTGGCATCTAAGCATGATTCATCCAGATTGGAATAACATTCCCTATATTCCGCCTAAACGGATAGTTGAATTGGCTGTTGAAAGGGGGGATAGCGGTGTCTGTGTAAGCTTCAATGAACCTTTAATGCTCTTCGAATATTCTCTAGATGTCTTCAGAATTGCTAGAAGCCGCGGCCTCTACTCCACCTATGTTAGTAACGGCTACATGTCCATTGAGGCATTGAAACTTCTTAGAAAACATGGTCTAAATGGATTGAAAGTGGATGTTAAAGGCGGTGAAGAGGTCTATAAAAAATATTGTGGAGGCGTCTCGGCGGAACATGTTTGGAAAGTTGCACGTTCAGCTAGAGAGATGAACATTCATGTGGAGATAGTGTACCTACTAGTTACTGGAGTTAACTGTGACGAATACTCAATAAAAAGTGTTATTGAACGCCACTTAAAGGAAGTTGGATGTAATACCCCTCTACATTTTACACGTTACTTTCCAGCATATAGGTTTCACAATCCTCCTACAAGTATAAATATACTTGAATATGCCTATAAGCTTGCTAAAAAGCTTGGAGTAAACTATCCATATATTGGAAATGTTCCGGGCCATCCATATGAGAACACTTATTGTCCCAATTGTGGGGAAATGCTTATCAAAAGGTTCGGTTCAAAGATTCTCAAATATAATTTAAAATTTGATGGGCGTTGTCCTAGATGCGGATATGAAATACCCATTATCAACCATTTATGTTAAATTCTTCTCCAACTCTTCCAATCTACTATTTATCATGTCTATTTTCTTTTCAATTTCCTTCAATTTCTCTGCAATGTGGATTAGAAGCTTATAAATATCGCTGGCAAGTATCGGCTCATATATTGGCGGCCTAATATTCCTCCTCTCCATACTTTCCACCTTTATATCTTCTTTCCGCTGCAACTTAAATACTTATAAGTGCCTTCTCTAACAGGATAATGGTTTGGTGATCACATGAAGTTTGCCGATTTCATAAAGGAGGCATCCCTTAAAAATCGGAGTAGAATAATTCTAGCCCTGGATCTTTCAGCCCTACCCGGAAACCCCCTATTCGAAGAGTTGGAGGAGAAAGCTAAGGAAGTTTTAAATGCTACAGCACCATACATCTGCGCTGTCAAAATAAACATGCAACTACTACTTCCACTGGGACTTTACAGTGGTGTTAAAAGAATTATCGACGAGGCGCATAGTAAAGGTCTCCCAATAATTATGGATTGCAAGCTTAGCGATGTAGGCCATACGAATAAGTGGGCTGCAAAACACTATTTTAACGCTGGATTCGACGCTATGATCGTAAATCCATTGGTGGGATGGAGCGGCGGATTGGAATCGGTCTTCGAGGTTGCTGAGGAATATGATGGAAGAGGCGTAATCCTACTCGTCTATACCAGCCATAAAGCTGCCCCGGAAAGCTATGAGCTGGAGGTTAAAGATCCTGTTGATGGACGGTTTAAGCCGCTCTTCGAGATATTCGCTAGAAGAGCTCTGGAATGGAATGCTTCAGGCGTCATTGTTGGAGGAACATATCCAGATAAAGTCAGATATATTCACAGCATTTTAGAGGGGAAAGTGCCGATATATTCGCCTGGTATAGGTGCCCAAGGAGGCGTCATAGATGAATGTTTAAAGGCTGGATCCAGCTTCTTTATAATTGGAAGATCAATTTATCTCTCTTCAAATCCCGGTGAAGCTGCTAGAAGATTCAGAGATCTATCTTGGACCATTAACGAGACATCATAAATTTAGAGAAAATTTATTTCACTTTACTTTCCACTTTAGCATGGAGATTTAAATGAATATCCAAACCTATTTTTCAGGGGATGTTCTCTGCTACCTTAAAAATTCATCGATCGACATTGAAAATTTTGACTCAAAATTTATAGATGGCTTGAATGTTTTATGGAAACTTCAAAGTAAAAGTGATGAAAATATCAAGTTTAATGAATGCTTCATCCATAAATTTAGAGTTGTCCATGATTATGCTATGGGGAGAAACGTTCTCTCAATGACCTTTGACAAGGTTAAAAGTTTAAATGATCTAATATTTCTATATGCAAAGCTATTCGACCTGTCAGAAACTCTTCATTCAATTATAACTCTCCACGTCTATCCATGGTATCTTCCAAGAAACTTTAAACGTCTGCTACGTAAATATAAGTTTAAAAATGTTTTAGGCACTCTTGAAAGATCTTTTAGAGGCGACTTAACATATAGGGGATTCACATTTTCAATAGCATTTTATGATGAACATAGTTTCATAGACTTCATAGTTAAATTTAAATCGCCCAATGATATGAGAATCTTTTTCGATTTTTTAAAGAACCTTTTAAACATGCCTCTAAGCATGAAATTAATGGTTTACATTCGCTCTTTAAGGAATGCTCTTATATCTTCCCCATAGTTGAATAATCTTTGAAGCCAAACTTCTTATAGGATATCCGCTTCCAGTTCCAGGACATGTAGAATCGACATATAGGTAAATGTTCTCCCCTCTCCACTTCAGCTCCGCACTTTTTGGATTTCCAACTTTTAAAGGTCTTCTAGTTATATGGAATGGATAGAGCTTGCAGCATATAGGTCTCTCAAGATATATGCTGCAATATGCAATCGGCCCCTTCCTGTTGAGGAAGATACATGAACCGTCAGCCTTCTTCGTCAAATAATACTTTCCATTTACATTTAATGCTACAGGTCCATATTTCCTCGTTAAAGTAAGTGCTTCCGAAAACTTTAAAGGTACAATATATTTTTCACAGCATTTTCCACATCTAGTACACTTCCACCTTTCCGCTTCTCTCCAGCCGATATAATTGTGCACTTTTCCCATCTGCTTCGCCAATGGAAATTTAACTTTATTTTACTTTAAATTTTATGGGGGAATTATTCTATGGGTGAAGTGTTTTTAGGCGATCTCGACAATGTAGATTTTAACAGGCTGATACGCGATCTAAAATCCTCATCGAAAAATGTAGGCTGCATCCTCCTCTTCATAGGCTCTGTTAGAGAGGAATCTTTTAGGGGAGGATCTGTAAAGTTTCTTCACTATGAGGCATATGAAGATCTTGCATTGAAAGTTATGAGGAAAATAGTTGAAGATGCTGAAGCATTCAACGACGTCTTCTCAGCAACCATTCTACATTCACTGGGTGATAGAAAAGTGGGTTCTAACACTTTCATAGTTGGAGTGGCTGCCAAACATAGAATAATCGGATTCAAAGTTCTCAGAAGAATAGTGGAGAGAGTTAAAGGTGAAGTTCCAATTTGGAAGAAGGAGATTACCGATTCAGGAGAATATTGGGTTCATTGAATTTTAAATGGTAAAGCATTATGTTTATCTACAGTTTAACCGTCTAGTTTATAATGGTGTAATCTATGCCTGAAAATCTTGAATCGGTGATAGAGAAGGCTTCAATTCTACTTTTGAAAGGGGCGACAACGATCATTCCACCAGACGTTAAGGAAGCTTTAATAAAGGCTAGAGATGGGGAAACAAATCCTCTAGCTATAGCCCAATTGAATGCTATACTTGAGAACTGCAAACTTGCTGAGAGGGAAAGTAAACCGATATGCCAAGATACTGGACTAATAATCTTCTATGTCTCCCTTGGAGAGAATTTTCCGATAAAGGGAAGATTGAAGGATATTCTTAGAAGAGCAACCGTCAAAGCTACAAGTGAAATTCCCCTTAGACCTAACGCTGTAGATGTAATGATGCATAAAAATAGCGGCGACAATACTGGAAGATATATTCCATGGATAGAGTGGGAACTTGTTCCAGGCAGCGATGAACTGACAGTTACCGCTTTTCCGAAGGGTGGTGGAAGTGAGGCTCCATGTATCGCTAAAGTTCTCTCCCCATCACAGGGTTTAAAATATGCTAAAAAATTGGTGGTTGACACTGTGGCTGAAGCTGGAGCAAAACCTTGTCCGCCAGTATCCATTGGAGTTGGTTTAGGTGGAACTATAGATGTTGCCATGAAAATCGCTAAAAAAGCTCTGCTCAGACCTATAGGGGTTAGAAGCAATATTGAAGTTCTCGCAAATTTGGAGTTGGAGCTTCTCGACTTGGTGAATTCGCTGGGTATAGGTCCTCACGGTGTAGGTGGAAAGACGACTGCTTTAACGGTGAATGTGGACTATGCACATAGACATCCAGCCTCTTATGCTGTGGCTGTAGCATTCAACTGTTGGGCTGCTAGGCGATCGAAAATGAAAATATATCCTGATGGAAGCGTCGAATTCGTTACGCATAAAATTTTAAATGAATGGTGGAGGTGAACGGAATGGAATATCATTTAAATACTCCTCTAAAAGAGAAGGATGTGAGAAAGTTAAGGATTGGAGACATAGTTTATCTGAGCGGTTTGATGATAACTGCCAGGGATGCTGCCCATAACAGGGTTCTAAAACTTCTCGCTTCAAGTGAAAAGTTACCTTTAGATTTGAATGGTCTCGCCGTTTATCATTGCGGCCCAGTGGTTAGAAAATTGAACGGTGAATGGGAGATTGTTGCTGCAGGTCCAACCACCAGTGCTAGAATGGAAAGTTATGAAGCTGAATTCATGGAAAAAACGGGGGTAAGAATGATTATCGGTAAAGGTGGCATGGGAAATAGAACGGCAGAAGCCTGTAAACGTTTAGGGGCAGTATATACAATCTTTACCGGTGGCGCCGCAGTACTTGCAGCGAGAGGCATGAAGAGAGTTGTAGATGTTAAATGGTTAGATCTGGGAGTTCCGGAGGCTATGTGGATCATTGAGGCGGAGAATTTTGGGCCGCTGATGGTTGCCATCGACTCGACTGGAGCGAACTTCTACGCCGATCTTAAAAGAAGAGTTGATAAAAATTTGATGGAGAAAGTTTATCCTAAAATCGGCTTCAAATAAATTCAATATTTTCTTTTTGATATTTTCCTTCGTAAATTTTATGTGGAACTTTTTCAAGCCTTATGAACACTAGTTGTATAAGTCTAGAATTCTTTTCCAGAATTATCCCTTTTTCATTGAATACTGATAGTAGGCTTACACTTCTCCCAACATATCCTGGATCCCATAGAGCCATATATATTGTGGCTCCACTTCTAATTAGAGAGGATCTTGGATATCCAATTGCCGCTATGTTAGGAGGCAAACTAACTATTTCATTGAACATTATTCTATAGGCGCCTTTCACGAGATGTATTTTTCCCTCCGAGTCGAAGTTTAAAACTTCCATTCTCGGTATATATCTGTTCTTATTTGTCAAATCTAAATGTCCAGCCTCAACTATTCTTCCCACTTCTCTTAACGTTAACTCTATACCTGCAGGCTGCACCTGCAATTCTGGATTTATAAGGTTCTTTACGCATCCCATCTCATATGCTTCTCTTCCAGGAATTATCATATATTCCACCCCATACTAATAAGTCTATTAACGTTTCCTCCATATTTCCATTTGTTAATCTTAATTGGAACTGTGGATGTCACTCCTCCCAATATGGTCTCGTTCTAATATAATTTCTTTCAGCTTCCAATATGTCCATGTAAAGTTCATCTTCATCTTCATGGTATCTTCTAAGTATTCTTGATGCTGTTTGAGGCCCTATCCCCCTGCCAGCCAAAGTTATTATAGCTTTCTTTCCATAGGTCATTATTAATCCAACAGTTTTCCTAAATCTTTCAAATTTCTCTCTCTCCTCCATGTTCAGCTTCCCCCTCCTCCATTTCGATAGTATCTTTAATATCTCAGTATCCTCCTCTGTTACTCCTATCGCCTTGGCTCCGCATATTGGGCATCTTAAATCTTCAGGTATATATTTTATCTTTGACACTCTTCTCCACCTTCCACAATGTATACATGCAAGCTTCACCTTCCTATTGAGAAGTCTCTCCTTTACAATTTCAATAATGGTTTTCGCTCCATTTATGGGCGGTATTAAATCGTATGGTAGATTTCTCTGCAAAATATAGCTTGCCAATGTCGATGATCCCATCTTCAAATCTCTTTTGACGGAGATTACCTTAATTCTTCCATCTCTAATATTGTTAAGAATCTCTTTAAGCCTTCCAATGTTAAAATAATCTTGGAGAGCTTCTCTCAAAGCCTCCTTCTCAGCTATTGTGCCATCAAGAATTGGAATTATCCTTCTAACATCTTCTATTCTTGCTTCTCTAGTGATAACTCCAAGTCTTCTAGAAACGTGGAAGAGCTTCCACTTATAGGCGTCACTTGCCTTAACGGCTTCTCTAATCTCCCTTCCCTCCAACTTTAATTCCATTATCAATTTTCTAATGGATTCGGGTTTCACAGGTCTAGGTAAAATTAACAGAATCCTATATTGATCTGTTGAGATTCTCACACTTGACTTTAACCTCTTAATAATCTCCCTGGCCAGTAATGTTGCCAATGTTCTATTGGTTCTAGTTCCAAGACATGAATGTATAACTATATATTTTCCAAGTCCTTCTATGATTATCCTCTTATCGATGGGAATTAAATTTCCCCCCTCCACATGTTTCTTCAACTCTATTCTCGCTTTTTCAAGAGCTTTCAAGCTGATCGGATACTTCTCCAATTCTTCTCCTCCATGAAAGATCTTCTCCCTTAATCTTCCAGCTTCCTGTGCCACTGAGAATGGAACCGGTATTAGCTCTCCTATCCATGCTGGAATTGCCCCTAAACTCTCCTTGTCCTCCTCCACGTATACTGTTCTCTCCTCCTCGTCTATTCTAACAGTTTTCCAAGTTTTCCCTGCAAGTATAAAAGTTTCTTTTCCATGTAGAAATATGAATTCTTCATCCAATGTTCCTATGGGTTTTCTTGAAGCAATATCTATTATCCTATATCTTCTAATGTCAGGTATTACGGATAAATTTTCATAATAATACTTCCATGTTCTATTTCTCCTGGTCTTCAACCTCTCATCTACAGCTTCATATCTTATAATCCCTATATCTGAGAGAAAAGCTGCCACGTCACGTAAATCTTCAAGTATTATCCTTCTATATGGATATGCTTTTCTAACGATTTTAAAGATCTCCTTTAATGTTGCTCCACCCATGTCCAATATGATTCCAACCATTTGATGTGCAAGAACATCCAATGAATTCTCATATGTCTCGGTTTCTTCAAGCTCTCTGCTCATAGCCCTCCTAGCCAGAACAGCCGATTCAACTATATCGTCTAATGTTGAAGCAAGTATGGTTCCCCTAGAAGTTTCCCATAATTTATGTCCAGCCCTTCCAACTCTCTGAATAAGCTTTGCAGCCTGTCTAGGCGACATGTATTGTACCACATGGTTTACAACACCTATATCGAGTCCAAGCTCCAATGATGATGTTGCCACGAGAACTCCAATATTTCCTCTTTTAAACTCTTCTTCAACCTTCACTCTCTCCTCCTTTGAGAGTGAACCGTGATGTATTCCTATTTTGAATGGGGGGTTGAGAATTCTCAATCTGGAAGCCAAGGCTTCAGCCATCTCCCTTGTATTGGTAAAGACTAATATGGCGCCTTCTCTTTCAGCTATTTTCAAAATATATGTTAGCTTTGCTGCTGTGGATGGTGAAATTAAAAGCTTCTCAGCCAATTTTAAATTTAATTCATCCTCCTCCGCCACATCTACATTTATTTCAAATCTCTTCGCACTGGTTATATCGATGATCTCTATTTCTCTCCCTGTTCCAGCAATGTATTTCGCCACCTTTTCAGGTGAACCTACAGTGGCTGAAAGCCCTATTCTCTGAATTGATTCTCCAGTTATTCTCTCCAATCTCTCTAAGGCTAATGCTAACTGTGTTCCACGCTTGTCTGATATTAATTCATGTACCTCGTCGATTACCACCCATCGAACATTTTTTAAATGTTTTTTCATGATTCTTCCTGGAAGAATTGCCTGCAATGTTTCTGGAGTGGTCACCAATATTTGCGGCGGCTTTAAAGCCTGCCTTCTCCTAACATGTTGAGATGTATCTCCATGCCTTATCTCCACTTTAACATCTACATCCCAAGCTAACTGGGCGATTCTTCTAAAAATATCCCTGTTAAGGGCTCTTAGAGGAGTAATGTATAATGCTTTTATTCCATTTTTAGCGGGATCTTCCATTATCAAATTTATTATTGGGAAGAGTGCTGCTTCAGTTTTACCTGAACCTGTTGGAGCTATGAGCAGTAGACTTTCACCCTTCAATATTCTCGGTATAGCTTTCTCTTGGGTTTCAACAGGCTTTGAATAGCCATATTTCAATATTGTCTCTCTCAGCTTCCTATTTAACATTAGAAATGCATTCATTTCATATCCATTTCTCCCTTAAAATCCTCATAACATTTCCATGCGTATTTATCTCTTTGCTTAAAAATTCCCTTAAGGCTACTCTTATTATTTCGCTTCTAGAAGGATATATTCCAAGTCTGATAAGTTCATCTATAAGTTCAATGTAAACTTCAGGAAGCCTTATACTCACAATCTTCAATCTTTCACCTGAATTAATATTTCTGATAGTTATAAATCAAATCTTCGGTCACCTTAAACGTTTTAAATATTCCTCCCCCAAAATATTTCGGTGAACTCTTTGCATAGTGAACTGAAAGTTTCAAGGATTGGTACAGGCATAAAAATTTTAGATGGAGCTCTACCTGAAGGTATACCGAGAAATAATATGGTTATGGTTGTGGGTGAAGGTGGAACAGGTAAATCCGTCTTCCTGCTCCAATTAATGTTTTCAAGGCTGAGTATGGGTGAACCCTGCATTTTCGTATGTTTCGACGATACTCCCCTAGCAGTTGAACAGAACGCCATCTTCTTCGGCTGGAACATTAAAGAATATGTTGAGAAGGGAATGTTGAAATTTCTCGACTGCTTTTCTTTCAGGATGAATCCGGATAAAACCACTATACCTAAATATGTTGTCTATGTTGAGAATCCGAGAGAGCTCTATCAGCTTACCCAAATATTAACTGGAATAATGGATGATATGGAAATGCATGGTAGAGGATGCGTCTTCGTAGATTCCCTTACAGAGCTAATCTCCATAACGGAGCCCGCAGTGGCCATTGAAACTGTTAAAACTTGGAGGGCTGAATGTGCAAAGGAGAGGCTTGTTAACTTATTCGCCACATTCCATTTCGGAATAAAACCCTACGATGATTTTGAACAGATCTTGGAATATGTTGTAGACGGGATAATCGATTTACGATATAATCCTATTCTCATGCAGCAGGGTCTCCTAGTCAAACAGTTTAGGGTTAGAAAGATGAAGGGTTCCCCTCACATTACTAAATGGTTTACATTCCATATAACGAGGAATGGTATAGAGGCTGCTGAGGAAAGTTCACATTGAACTGGTCAGCTTATCTTTTTGGCATCTCTCCATAAATGTTCAAAATAGATTTTAGCAACTTTAACTAGTTCTCCGTGATTCGACCATATGGCTATGGGTGAAAGTTTCTCTTCTCCAAGCAGTATTAACGCTTCTTCATCATCAACTATTATTCCCCCTCCAAACATTTTCTCCTTTAATGCCACTTCAACTCCAGCTTCAATTATTTTCTTAAGTAATTCTTCATGGTTGCTGTCAGCTAACACTTTTACATTAACTCCTCTATGCATTATTTCCCTTATCCTTCCACCCAATTGAAGATAGAATCCATAAATGCTTCTGGGGATAGCTATCTCTATCTCCTTTGAAGCCTTCTCAAAGGCACTGTCAGCCTTCTCAATTATCATTCTAGTTCCCCTTAAAATTATCACTTCAGGCCTCTCCTTAACACCTTTCCTGTCATATATAGGTTGAAGCTCTCTTATGATCTGCCTTCCATAATTTCTTATCTTCTCTATCATTTTTGAAGAGGTTTCTTTAACCGCTTCCACTGGAGGTTTCGGCTTATACTTATTCTGCTTCTCCTTCTCAATTATAATCCAGCCTTTCCTTTCAAGTCTGCTTAAAACTTCATAGATCTTCGCATATGGTATTCCAGTTTTCTCGCATATCTTTCTCGCCGTCATCGTTCCATTCTCAACTAGGGCTAAATATGCTTTAGCCTCATAGCTGGTTAAACCGAATTCTTTAAGCTTCATCTCCACATTGCTCTTCATACAACTCTTCACCCTATTATCCGTTGGATTAAGCTAATATATGGTTTAACCTTCATTTAATATAAATACTTACTACTGGGAGTGGTAAAATGAAAGTTCTCAGGAAGACTAAAAGCCTCTGCCCTAAATGTCTAAGGGTTCTCGACGCAGAAGTATATGTGGACGATGAAAAAGTTGTGAGAATTAGAAAGAAATGTCCCGAACATGGAGAGTTCGATGAAGTATATACCTTCTCAGATTATGAACTTTATCAATGGGCTGAAAAATATGCTCATAACGGTTTCGGAGTGGAGAATCCATTAACGAAAACCGTTAAAGGCTGCCCCTACGATTGTGGTTTATGTCCAAATCATAAATCACATACAGTTCTCGCAATTATAGATGTAACTAATAGATGCAACCTTAAATGTCCAGTCTGCTTTGCAAATGCAGCGGCAGCAGGATATGTATATGAGCCATCCTTAGATCAGATTAGAGAGATGCTTAAAACTCTTAGATCCCTAAAGCCTGTTCCCCCTCCAGCTTTACAGCTCAGTGGAGGTGAACCCACAGTCAGAGAAGATCTTCCAGAGATAGTTAGAATGGCTAAAGATTTAGGATTCGAACATGTAGAGGTTAACACTAACGGCTTAGTCTTGGCTGAAAACATAGACTATTATAAATCGCTTCTAGATGCAGGTATGAGCACCATCTACCTCCAATTTGACGGTTTAAAGGAGGAGATCTATGTCAAGTTGAGAGGGCTTCCCCTCCTCGATAAGAAGCTTAAAGTTTTAGAGAATGCTAGAAAACTTGGCCATGAAAGCATAGTGTTAGTGGTAACTCTTAGCAGGGGAGTTAACGATGATCAAATTGGCGATATAATTAGATTTGCAATGGAAAATTCAGATGTTATTAGATGCATAAATGTTCAGCCGATCTCCTTTAGTGGAAGAGCATCGGAGCTTGAAAGAAGCTCCATGCGTATAAACACTTCAGATTTCATGAAACTTGTCGAGGAACAGACGGAAGGATTAATCTCAAGATATGATTTCAGACCGGTGCCAAGTGTAGTTCCAATATCGAGAGCTATTGGAGCATTGAAAGGCAAAAAATATGTTGAATTCACAACCAGTCCATTCTGCGGAGTAGCCACATTTCTCGTAAAGACTGGAAAGAATGAGTGGAAGCCGATAACCAAAATTGCAGATGTAGATAAATTCTTTGAAAGTATGGAGGAAGTTTTCCGGAAAGCTGAAAGTGGAAGCCGAACCAGAGCCTATCTTAAAGCTCTCTCTTCTCTAAAATATGTGAAGTTTGGATTATTGAAAAATCTTATACTTCCAGTTTTAAGGGAGGGAAGCTATAAGGCTTTAGGAAAATTCATGAGAAACGTTATTATGATAGGATGCATGCACTTTATGGATGTCTGGAACTTCGATCTTCAAAGAGTGGAGAGATGTGTAATCCACTATGCACTTCCAGATGGAACTGTTAGACCATTCTGCTCATATAATAATATTCATCGAGATTCCGTTGAGAAGCGTTTCAGCATTCCTCTAGAAGAGTGGAAACATATGAAATCAGTTAAGGTTAAATAAACAATACTTAAATATTATTTTTTGATATTGCATTTAATTGGAGGAAGCCTGATGGTAACGGAGCTTAAAACATTTAAAACCGTGAAGGAACTGCTAAGTTATCTCGACGAACAAGTTGAAAATACTAAGAGACTTCTAGAAGAATATATGAGTAGACTGGAAACTCAAAAGTCAAAAATGGAGAAGATTCGCGCATTATCCGAATCCCTTGGAAAAATTCTTGGAAGAGCGCCGAGTATAGGGGCTTCTCAAACAGTGGATATTATGGGGTTGAAACTGATCATCAATCCCTCTCCAATTCAAGAGGTCATAACCTTGGAAGACGTGATAAAACAGTTAAATGATAAGTTGATAGTTCTCCAAAAAATAAAGAAAGCCGTTGAATCTCTAGGAATGCTTGAGGAAACCGAGCTGAATCTCAATGTGGCAGTTGTAAACGATATTCCCACAGTTGTAATGATGCAGTTATCTTAAACAGTATTAACCTGGAAACTTATTTTTCTTGCCAAACATATTGAATATTTTAGAAATTTTAATGCGTTTTTTATCGCCATCATCTCCACCATTATATTCATGATTGTTGTCTCCACTCTTCATGCATGGCGGCCTTGCAGGATCATCAACTTTTACACCTAACTTTAAACATCTTCCACTAGCTTCTGAATGGAAAACGCAGGAAGTACAATTTCTTGATGTTTCCCCAGCCACCTTTACCTCCCCCTCTCAACTTTCACAATTTTTCAGCTGCAGGCTTATAACATTTACAGTTTTCAAAATCCCTGAAGCATGGGAAGATTACTGGTGAAACATTCTGATTTAATATTACACATTTAACAAATAAGCCTGAATGTTCAACATCAGGATTCCTTGTATATGGGCATCTAGGTATAACGTTCTTCTCCCCTATCTCGATTCCAAAGAATACTGGATTTTCAGGTTTAAAACTATTCTCTCTTATATTATCTAGGATGTTAGATTTTTCTTTCAACTTTTTTAAATAGAAAGATAAATTTACTTTATAATTCAGATTATTTTGGGGTGGATATGAGCGCTACAGGAAGACTTTTAATTATAACTCCTATCCTACTATTGCTGAGCACGGCCTCCTACATAATCACCACCACCCTTCCACAATTAGCCTCCATGCTGGATGTGGAGGTATCCTCTGCATACGCCCTTTGGTGTGAAACGCCTAAAGAGTACAGATACAAAACGATGATAGGGATAACATCTGTAACTTTAAAGGATTATTGGGAGGTAACTATAACTTTAACGAATAAAGGGGAAATATCATCGAAGATTCAAGACATCATTATAAATGATAAGCCGCTCACAGAAGATGTAATAGTACTTACAAAAAAGGCTGACAGTTCAATTTATGATACACTTAAAGTTAAGATAGAGCCCGGAGAATCCGTTAAAATAGTGATCTTGATAACAAGGATGAGTGGAATATTCATGCATGGAAAAGTGATACAGGTAGACATAAAACTGCAAACACAACATTTGACGAAAATGGTGTTATTGCCTTGAACCCTCTCCCCACCCCCTTCTCCCCTCCTAAAAATGAACTTTAACATTAATTTTCAATTAAAACTTTCATTAACGAAATTTTACATTGATAAAAGCTTAAATAATCGTTTTAATAAAATTCATTATTGGAAATGTCGGCAAACAGGGTTATAATTATTGCTCCAATGCTTCTAACAGCAGTGCTAGGAGTAGTGGTAATGTTCTGTGTTCTACCAAACATGTCTTCAGAGGATATTAGAATAATTTCAAAGTATGCTCAATGGGTTTCCTCACAGGTTCAATATGAAGTGGTAACTGAAAAGGGAATATTGAAAAGGGTTTCATACTCAAACTTTTGGGAAGTAACTATACATATAAAAAGTACTGGTGCATCTCCAGCCAAAATTTTAGGAATAACCGTTTCACATAGAGATATAGGCTCTTATGATCCGAAAATAATATGTATTTCAAAGGTTGATGGCAATCCAAGATTTCTAACCTGTGAAATTTCGATAAAGCCCGGTGAAACGGCAACATTAACACTGATAATACCATTCAACACGAAGATTAATGGCCATTCACTCAACCATGGCGAGCTTATAGATATAAGAATATTTACTCAAACAAAGGAGAAGGCTATATCCCTTGTAATACCTTAAAAATTGTTAATTCAGGTTTAAATGTTCATCCCCTATACCATATGATCACATTGTAGTTGTTATCCGAAATCCATATTCCACCGCCACTTCCATCCTGCAAATTATGTCCAATCTCCACATGAACTTTCATTCCGTTCTCCCACCACCAATATGTTCCATATCTGGGATTATTGGGATCCACATTATGAATGAATTGCAGGTTGCCCCAATAATTGTAATGCGGCCTCTCATAAATGTAATCTTCTCCAATATAGAATACGTGGAGGTAGCCTCCATCAGCCCTATATACTCCTATCCTTATCCTTCCATCTTCAAGCCATGTAACTCTAACTACATGGTCTATCCATGAATGTGGGTCAGGTCCATTCTGCCATTCAGGCCCCTCCTTATAATTCGAGT
>Ga0190361_1000271_pt1 | contig 21651 bp, 15 predicted proteins | sample 48721845_MG_FD_161273 | JGI IMG/M metagenome (GOLD analysis project Ga0190361, IMG submission 161273) | Hydrothermal vent microbial mat bacterial communities from Southern Trench, Guaymas Basin, Mexico - 4872-18-4-5_MG | ecosystem: Environmental > Aquatic > Marine > Hydrothermal vents >... | reverse complement strand
GCGGCAAACCATTAACGCCCCGCTTTGAAAAGGAAGCGCTCCTCCATCCAACTGTTGGCGGCGAGATATCAACGGAAGAAGTCTTCAAACCGCTTTCTGCGTGGCTTAGGGAGCAGGCGAAAAAGCATAACGCAGGCGAGGTGCGCTACGCCTTAGTGCTTTATGCTGTGGAGAACCAACTTGCGAATGTGGCGGAGGAGTTGGCGCACGAGTTGGCGGAGGAGAAAAGCGCGTTTTCTCGTTATTTTGCGGCATTGGGATTTGAGGCGGCAAGCCACTGCCCCGATGCGTGGGCTGCCAGCCGAATGAAGAAGAATCTTGACGCGGCACTGAAGGCGGCGCCAGACTTCCTCCCCGCCGCCACAAAACTCGCACACTTCCTCTCCGAAAACGACAAGCCCGAAAAAGCATACAAACTGCTCGCCAACTCCCTTAAAAAAGCGGGCAAAAAGGTGTGGGCGCTTATGGAACTTGCACAAATCTGTGCCCAGCAGGGATGGCGGCGAGAGCAGATAGAAGCGGTCAAGGCGGCAGAACCCCTAAACCCCAACAGCCCCCAAATCCTTTCCTTCTGGGCTAACTACTACGCCACTTATGGAAACCGCAGAAAGTTTTTCCAATATCAACGCCGCTATTTGGAACTCTACCAGCGCGATGGTCTGGAGGGGTTCTTGGCACAACAGGAGGCGCGTAAGGGCAACTTAAAACCCCTCCTTGACTACTATCTGAAGATGTGGCGGGCTTATCCGGAGGAGTTGGGGTATCTTCGCTCCATTGTGGAGATATACATCCACGAAGGCGCGTATAAGGAGGCGTTGCGCCTGCTGAGACACGCCTGGGACGAGTTCGGGGACTGGGTCAGTGTGGACTACATTTTCGGCACCATTATGCGTGTGAAGCGCTTAATGGGCGATAAGGCAGGCGCAGCCGAAACAGCCGATATTCTCTTCCTCGTCGGCTTTGATGGACACGACTTCTCCACACGGCGTTATGCTGCTTTCCTTCGCAATCGGGACGACGATTTCTGGAAGCCTTACAGACTGCCCGAGAAGCAGGTGGAGACACTTATGCGGCAGAAGATAACCTCAAAGGACTACCCGCGTTCGCCTGTCCTTATTCTTCTGCACGATGCGGTGGTGGAGGTGTTGCCTGATGGAGCCGCAAGCGAATACCACGACTTCATTGTGAAGGTTCTGACTGAAGAAGGTAGGATGTTCGCTTCGCGGATGGGAGCGCCGCTACCCGATACAATCCGCATTGAGTCTGTCACTCCAGATGGCAAAAGATACGACCCGACTCCCACTCAATATGGTCTGGTGATGGAGAAGGTTGATGTGGGGGGCTTTGTGCGGCTTGAGGGGCGCATTGATGGTGCCAACTGGTCGGTTAGGAGCCTCCAACTGCGTGGTAGAGGCGCCTGTGCCCATAAACGGCGCGTTACTTTCATCTTCCGAGCCCCAAAACTCACACAAAAGGCAAAGCAAATCCTTGCCAAAAAAGGCATCGTGCTGCCCAAGCCTTTTGAGCACTTTAAGATGTTGATGCACAACATAATGAAGGAGAGAGGGATTTCGGTCCGCGTAAGCAGAGAGGGTGGCGACCTTATTGTGGTGGTGGAAGCCAATAAGATGGAGGCGGCGGAGCGCGACTACTTTCTGCCTGACGACGAGGAGATTTTCCCTCTGGTTGAGACATTCGTGGAGGAGAGGGATTGGCGCAGGGGTTATGGAAGTCTGTTTGAAGGGTTGCGCAGGGGTGGTCGGCGTGTGACCTGGCTTGTGGAGCAGACCGCGAGGACGGTGGTGGGCGACGCAAAAAGCACATATGAGAAGGTGAGGCGTCTTTATGACTACTGCCAGAGCCAGATACGGGATGGGGACAACACAGGTGCGCACGCGACACTCCTTGAGATGGCGGGCGACAGACAAGCCGTCTTTGAGGCATGTCTTAAAGCGCTGGGGATAAAGACTGCGGTGGCAGATGTGTTCCGCGTTGGGCTCTCTGCACCACCGAAATGGGAACGCGCAACCCTTCCGTTTCTTGTCTCAAATTCCTATCTTGTTGTGGAGACCGAAAAGGGGCGTCTTTTTGTGGACGCCTCAACACGATACTGCCCCTTAGGACGGATTGCCCCCGACGACCAGGGGATGCCGGCACTCATCGCCTTTCCCAACGGCGAAACGGTCTTTATAAAGATGCCTTCTGACCCGCTGCCACACCGTCAAAGGGTAACTCTGCGCATAACAGCCGACCTCTCAACCAAACGGGTTTTATGCGACTTCCTGCTGCGCGTCTTTCCTGAAGGCGCCTCGCTTAAGGACATCCTCGCCAAGATGCCGAAGGTGCGCAGACGCCAAATCTTTGAGCAGCCGCTCTCCCAGATTCTGCGCGGCATAAAGATTGACCCCGCCAAATTCCGTTTTGAAAACCTTAAAGACACCCAAAAACCGGCACTCGTGCATATGGAGGGAACATATGAAGGACTGATGACCAAACGGAAGGACGGCAGTTACGAGGTGCGTTTGTGCGTGCCTTCGGTGCAGATAGGATATCGTCTCGGCGGCAAGCCCGAACGCAAGTTCTGCGCCTACCGCCCGACCCTTGATTACGACTATCAAGAGGTGACGCTGCTTCTGGGCAAGTATAAACCTGTTGGGAAGTTGCCCGATGTCAGGGTTGTGACCGATTTCGGCGCCTTCGTCTTAAAGTGCGTCTACGACAAGGAAAAGAACCGCATAAAGGTGATGCGCTATTTCGCGGTTCTGCCGTTCCGCCTTGAGGCGGACCGATTCAGGGAGGTTTTGGACTTCTGCCGGATGGTGACGGAGGCGGAGGGGCTTTATCTACTTGTCAAGTGAGGCGTTTGTGGGATGGCAAGGAAGGTGGTGCTGGCGGCGACGGTGGGCGACACAAACGGCGTGGGTCCTGAGGTTCTTGTTAAGGCTTTGAGCAACCTGATTCCGACTCTCCACGATGTGAAGATTCTGGTGGTGGGCGACCCTGTGGAGTTTCGCAGGGTTCAAAAGAGACTGGGGTTGCGTCTGCACGAAAGACGGGTAAGGCTGCGCGACCTTCCCGGTGCGCTTTTCCGCTGGAAGACGCCTGTGTTTGTGCTGAGAGACGCTGTGGGGATTGACGCGTTCGGTGGTGTGCGGCTTGCCGCCGATATGGTGCGGCGGCGTCTGGCATCAGCGCTTATCACTATGCCAGCGCGAAAGAGGCTTGCCGCCAGCAAAGCCATCGGTCACACCGAACTGCTTGCGCAACTGACAGGGACGAAGCGCGTGGGAATGCTGCTTATGTGTGGCAAGTTGCGCATTATGCCGCTGACGCTTCATATCCCTTTAAGGGATGTTGCCGAAAGCATAACGGAGGAGAGGGTTGAGGCGGCAGCAAGATTGCTGAACGAGGAACTGCAGCGGCTTTTCGGGATAGGGTCACCCCGCATCGGGGTTGCGGCGCTCAATCCACACTGTGGCGAGGCGGGACTGACAGGATGGGAAGAGCGCGATATACTGGCTCCTGCCATAACGCGGTTGCAGAACGAGGGGCTGTGGGTCAGCGGTCCTGAAAGCGTATATGTTCTTGTTCAGCAGATGATGCGGGGTGAGTTGGACGCTGTTTTGGCGCTGTATCACGACCAGGCGCTGACGCCGCTCAAACTGCTTTACGGCAACCGCGGTGTGAACATCACACTGGGGCTTCCGTTTCTGCGGACAAGTCCTCTGCACGGAACCGCAGATGCGATAGCAGGAAGAGGAGTTGCCGACGCTCGTGGCGCTATGGATGCGATAACAACGGCGCTTGCCCTTCTGCGCCGACATCAATAAGGAGAACGCTATGGACAAGGTCGTCCTCGCCTATTCTGGCGGGCTGGAGACATCGGTCTGTATTCACTGGTTGCGCTACCGAAAAGGTCTGGATGTGCGCACATTTTCGGCTGACTTGGGGCAGCCACTTTCGGCGGAGGAGTTGTCGCGGCAGGCTCTTGACCTCGGCGCACACGGCGTCTTCATCCGTGACCTGCGCCAACGCTTCGCAGAAGACTTCATCCTCCCCGCCCTGATGGCAAACGCCGAAACCGAAACGGGAATTCCGTTAAGCGTCGCCTTGAGCCGTCCGCTGATAACGGAGGAGTTGATACTGATAGCGCGCAGCGAGAACTGCCGTTACATCGCCCACGGTGGAAGCGCCAAGTCCAACGACCAGATACGGTTTCAGATGACAGCGGCGGCATTGGCACCTGACCTCCGCGTCCTCGCACCTCTCAGAGAGCCGGAATTGGCTTCCAGAAAATCGCTTATCAACTACGCCCAGCGCCATTCATTGCCCATAACCCCCACTCCCAAGACCACCTATGATGAGGACCAGAACATCTGGGGTAGGTTGATAACAGGTGAGGCGGTGGAGAACCTGGCGGTGGAAGCCCCTGAAGAGTTGTTCAGTATGACCCGAAATCCTGCCGCCGCACCATCTGAAGGGGAAGAGGTGGTTTTGGGCTTTGATGGAGGGGTTCCCGTGACGCTCAACGGCAAGAAAATGCCTTTTGTGGAGTTGATAGAGGAGTTGAACGAGGTGGCGGGGAGGAACGGTGTGGGACGGGTGGATGGGTTGGACACCAAGATTGTGGGGATAAAGGCGCGCTACATTGCCGAAGCACCCGCTGCAAAAGCGCTCCTCTTTGCTCATAGAAGGCTTGAGTGCGCCGTTCTGCCCGCGGAACTGGTGCGCGTGAAACGGCATATTGAGCGGCTTTATACGGAGGTGGTGCACAGGGGATTGTGGTTTTCGCGTCTGCGACGGGCTCTTCAGGCTTTCATAGACGAGACGCAACCTCCCGTGACGGGGAAGGTGCGTCTGCGTCTGCGCCAGGGACTTGTGGAGCCGTGCGGGGTGGAGAGCGACTACACCCTCTATGATGCGGACCTTGCGACCCACAGCGAGCGCGATGCGTTTGACCGTTCCGCCGCCGCGGGGTTCGTTGATGTCCTCGCCCTTGAGCATCGCCTGGAAGGGATGAGAGAGAGGCTGCTTCAGGCACGCATAGTGAGGAGGCGCTCATAGAAGAGAAGAACCCGCCGTGCATATTCTCCCAACTGAAACCGCGTTTTAGCAAACCTTCGTGCGCCCTCGCTAAGACGCTTCCGCAGACCCTCGTCCTGCCCCAGCCTCACCATCGCCTCCGCCACCTCCTCAACAGTCAGCCCTGTCACGACTCCACCGTCCTCCACCAACTCCGGCAGCATCCCCACCTTACCTGCCACCACAGGCTTGCCCATAGCGAGCAACTCCCGCAGCGCTTTGGCGGTTTCGTCTGAACCAGGAGCAAGATAGACGGCAAAATCACAGGCGGCAAGCGCGCGGGGATAGTTGTCCCCATCAAAGTAGCCCGCCACACAGACCGCACCTTCAAGCCCAAGCCGTTTAAGCGGCTCATCAACGAGGGAGACCTTCTTTGTGCCGCGTCCGATGATGAGCCCTTTAAGTTTGGGGACTTTTTTGCGTGCGGCGGATAGCGCCTCAAGGAAGAGCACAACACGCCTGCGCCGCTGCAGCCGCCCCACAAGCGCCACCACCACATCACCTTCCCCAAAACCGAACCGCGTCCTGAACCCGCCGTCATCTTGCGCCCTGAAGCGCTGCAGGTTGACAGGCGGTGGAAGAAGAAGCACGCGATGAGAAGGCAGCGCCCATATGTGGCGGGCAAGGCGCATATGGTAGCGGCTGTGCACGATAACAGCGTCGGTCAGGTTTCCCGTCAGAACCTTGGCACGAACACGCATAAAAAGCCGCCCCAGCGAGTGAACAGAGCGCACAACAATCCCGCTTTCCGCCTGCTGCCTTGCCCAAACACCCACCACATGGTCACCGAGCAGATGGCAGTGGAGCACATCAATGCGCTCTTCGCGGATGAATTCCGCCAATTTTGGTGCGTCGCGGATGCTGGAGACCACATCAAAATGCTTGCGGAGGATGAAATCGGTGACGGGAGAGATGGAGAGTTGACGCGCTCGTTCAAGCAAGGTCGGCTCGCCTCTGCCGCGAACACGCCCGCACGCAAACAGAACATCTACTCCCAACCGTCGCAGCGCCAGAATCTCCTCCAGCACCGTCTCGGCAGGTCCCGTCAATCGGTGGTCGCTGTAGAGGTGGAGGACTCGCAAGAGGAACTCCTTATAGGATGGTGCGCCACCTGCTCCGCCCACTTAAGACGCCTCCGCTCCGCCAGCGCCACAGCCTGCGTCAAAATCCCTCTCCGCCGCTCCCAGAAATCCGTCCCACGCAGAACGCCAAGCGCAACCCGCAACCGACTCCTCGGAGGAAGACAACGCGGAAGTGATGACTCAATCTGGCTCAACATACGCGCAACCCGCCAATCCGTCAACCCCCTCCTGCGCACCGACTCCGTATCGCCAATAACAACCCCACCATTCATAATCAGCAGGTTCTGTGATTTTAAGTCTCCGTGCCAGACTCCTGCGAGAAGCAGTTTGCGCACAGATAATGCCGCCTTCTCCCCCATAGTTAATGCGTCATCAAGGCGGCGCTCAAAAACGCAGCGCCACAGGAACTGCTGCAGGTTGCATTCCGCCCGCTCCATAAAGAGCCGCTCTTCGGAGCGGAGGAATCCCAAACGCCGCGCATAGGCGATATGCCCCACCACAGGCACCCCCAGAAGTTGCAACCTGTGCGCCGCCTTCCACGCCCTTAACAGCCGCCCCAGCCCCAAAAGCAGACGCAACGCACCCCACAGACCACGATAAATGCGTCTTTTGCAGAAGGCGCCTTCGGGATGTGTGGTGGCACCTATGTAGTGGTCAATGAGGTCTGCGCGGTCGCGACGGCAGAGAATCCGCCAGCCCGCCGTTTTTACGCGCGCAAATCGCGTTGACTCCTTCACGCACCGCTTAGAGCGGGAGCGTAACCGCCGTCGTCCATACCGCCGCGCCCGCTTCATCGTCGCTTCTATGTGCGCTTTGTCATCCCCCCAGTATGCGCTGACCAACACCCGTGCCGCCTCCTCACCCACAACACTCCACACCCCCCACGCCAGTTGCGCCAAATCCCTCACCATCTCCTGAAGAGCAAGCGACTTTTTCATTCGGCACTTGACGGTGTCAAGCAAACAAAAGGCGCCGTTGCGGGAGAGGATGTTGCCGGGATGGAGGTCGCCGTGGAAGATGCCGGCGGCGTGCATCTCGCGCACGAACTGGGCAAGGGAGCGCAAAAAGGATGCGCGTTCTGCGGGCGGTGTCTGCCGCAGCGCATCCCCCACATCTATGCCGTCTTCCGCCTCAACCACCAAAAAAGAGGTTCCTGTGTGGCGAAAGACAACATATCCTACAGGGGAGGCGCAGCGGATGCCGCGGTTCTGCACCTCCAGAGAACGCTCAAACTCTCGCCGCGCCCGTGCACCCACAAACACCTGCTTCAGGCGCTCAAACAACCGACGAGGCTTGTGCGCCTTCACAAACAAATCCCCCGAACGCCATACACGCTTCCCCATCGCCTCCTTCACAAGAGGAAGCGAACCCCGTGCCGCCTCCTCCACCACGCGACGAACCTCATCCTCTCTATCTTTGTCCCTCACTTTCACCTGCATCTATCTCTTCCACATAGCATCGCTTCCCTGTAAAATTATAACCGCAATTTGTGGAGGATTGCAGCGGTGCGTTATCTTCTTTTTGGTTTCCTTCTTTACATTACCTGCGGTTGCGCCTCCGTGGGCAACTATTTCCTTAACCGTTTAAGCGATTTCGGGGACTGTTTCACTGCCGAGGCGGGTGTCGGTTACGGTCTGGATTTTCATATCCTTGCCACCAACTTGATTTCCACAGGTGTCGGCGCAAGTTACATTGCCAAGTCCGCAGGCGTCAGTCACGGCGTCCCTTACAGCGCCATATCCTACCATCTCGGTCTTCCTTTACTTCCTTTTATGAACTTCTTAAGCCGCGAGTGGCGCAAGGAGTGGTGGGTTACCGACACCGTTCATCGTGGACTGCCCCGTCCCACACAACGAGTTATCCGCACCCCACCTCCAGGGTATCTCGCCAAAAGCGTCCTCTTCGTCAATCTGATGTCTATTTCACCCCCCCAAGGTCCAGGCACCTCCCCTGTTATGCACGGCTACCCCAACTCCGATATGGCTATCTTTGACTTTGAGGTCTCCTTCACCGTAGGAGTTCTTTATCTACGGCTCGGTTTCAGCATAGGGGAGTTCGTGGACTTCCTTCTTGGATGGTTCGGTGTGGACATAGCAGGTGATGATAAGGTTCGGCGCTGACTTATCTCTTTTTGCTCTTTTTCTTCGTTGCCGCGAGTATCAACGCACCTGTTGCCGTCGCATAAACTCGTCCCCCTATCTTGCCCCACCCGTCATTGGGGTCCCACGACCCCGCCTCGCACCCGCTCCTTTTCTGTTGCGCAACCACCGCCTTCCTTATCGCGTCCGCAACCTCACCTCTGTCATCTCCCATAAGACGCAGCGCTTCTACCACCAGCCACGCCGCCGCCATATCATCCACCTTCCTCCCCACCTTAAACGCACGCAAACGCGCAAGCGCTCTTTTCGGCACATCCTTCCCTGTAAGACGAAGGAGTATAACTCCTGAAGCCAAACACCCTGTCTCGCTGCTTGCCCAGGTCTTTGCGCTCTCTGAACCACCGTAGGCGAAGGAGCCGTCCTTACGGACGCAGGTTTTGGCAAACCGCGCCGCATCTTCAAAAACCCCCTTCGGAAACTTCAGCCCTGCCGCCTCCGCCTCCTTCAACCCCATTACGCAGAGACAACTCACCACAATATTGGGACTTTCCCCGTCATATCCCCAAGCAGACGATGGAGTCTGCGCTTCAAGGAGGCAGCGTACAGCCCGCAGAGCAGGGCGTTTGAGCGCCTCATCGCCGCTTACCCGCAGCAGACGGCAGAGGAAAAGCGTGGCGAGAGCGTGGTTTAAGAACCAATCGCGCACATACCACAATCCCCCTTCCTTCAGTTTGCCCAACCACCCCCTTATGTCCTGCTGCTTAAGGAGCCAGGTTAGCGCCGCATCTACTGTCGCGGCATATTTGCCCGTTTTGTGTGTTGAGCCTGAATTGAGAAAGGCAAGCGCCGCCAGCGCCGTTATCCCCACAGTGAGCCCCTCCCGAACGCGGGGCGGGTTGGAGCAGGCGGGGACACCGCAGCGCCGCATAAACCCCGCAGGGTCCCAGCGCCCCATTTCCCCTCCCAGATGTTTGGTGTCCTGATGGCGCGCTAACCACCCCAGCGCCAGACCCAATGGTCCCTCATCCTTCTTCTCCACCCTCCTCTGACGCCTGCGCACCACCACGACAAAAACGCCAGAATCCTTCTTCCCTTCCTTGTCCGCTACCTCAACGATGAAGACGAACCTGCCCGCGGCTTCGGGAATGCCTCTTATGTGTCCGCCGGCAAGCATAAGCCCCGGCGGCAACCCCTCACCACGCCATTTGAGAGGCTTCTTGCCTCCACGCACCTCAATGTGTGCATCATAATGCTCACCAACCCACCCATCCGGCAGTTTCTGGGTCACTATCTGTGGCTGCGCAAACAGAAGCAGCAATGCGGCAACCACCATATATTTTTCTCCTACCAAACAACAAGCGCATCAGTTTTGCCCGCCCCTGCTGTAGAGGCGTTCACCGCCTCAAGTGTTCCTGAAACCGACTGCGCCGTCGGACTTATGCTGCTTGTTGTGAAGGAGACGGACTTTGCAGATGTGGAGACCGCTGTAGAAGAGGCGGATATGGTCTGCCAGGAGCCGTTGTAGTCGGATGTTGAGCCGACAAGTCGGTTGGCAGGGTCAAGAGCGACGGCGGAGGAGGAAGTGCCCCAGCAGGCGGCATTAACGGAAGAGGCGGATTTGTTGCAGGAGAGTCGCAGCGCGGCAGGAGATGATGAAAGCGTCACGCCGCCACCCAGATATAGGGTTGAACCGGAAAGCCGTATCGCCCCGAAAACGCCGCTTGTCATCCCACTTATGGAGAAGACTTTCATATACTCGCAGGCGGAGGTGGTGAGTTTTGCGATGAAGGGTTTGGTGGGAGGCGGTGTGCCGTTTGGGTTTTGCAGCCAGTTCATAAGTGCCTGAATGTCGGATGTGTAGGCGCCTGCGAGGAAGAATGAGGCGCCGTCAGTGGTGACAGAAGACGCGAAAGCCGCAGCGCCTCCCAACTCGTATGTCTGCCCAGAAACGGAGCCGTTATTTGTGTTGAAGCGGATAAGCATCAGCACAGGGGTGATGTCCAAAGTCTGTAGGTCAATCAGGATGGTAGAGCCGCAGATGGCAAGCGTGGAGCCGCCTATGCTGGCGCCTCCTGCGGCGTCCAGCGTCGGAACGGTGCCAAAAAGGATTGAGCCGGCTATCTGATAACCTGCCAGCACGCTGCCATCCGCCGCATCCACCTTCAGAACAAATATATCACTCTGCGGATACTGCCCAGCAATCTTGCCCGCAACTCCACTGCCGACAACCCACAACGCTGAACCGTCCCACACCAGACCTGCCACCCCCTCATTGTCGCCGAAAACATCCAGACTCTCCTCCCAGAGGATACTCTGGGTCTGGGTGTCAAAAGCGAGCAGCAGAATATCTATTGTGTTCGCTGAAGGGTCGGTTATGGTGCCCGCAACAAAAATTTTGCTGCTTTGAAAGAGCGCTTTTGTTGCGGCAACCTTATAGCCGCTCAAACTCCAGACCCACGAACCCTGCAACTCCCAGTTGCTGTCCAGTTTGGCGAAGAAGACCGCCCCGTCGCTTTTGTTAAAACTGTTTGTTGTTCCCACAAGCCAGAATTCGCCTGAATCCTCAAAAAGCGCAACGGCGGACTCGTCTCCTCCACCGCCCCAGAGAAGATACTCCCGCGGGGTCTTCACATCGCAGACATTTGACCAGCCCGAATCGCCCGCCTTATTAAACGCTTTCACGCGGTAATAATACTGTGTGGCGTGGTTTACGCTGTCGTCGGTGTATGTGACGGTTGAGCCGGTTCCGCCGTTCGGCGCGACTGTAAACTCAACAGGGTTGGGGAAAGCAGGGTCTGTGTCACGCTGCAGGATAAAGCCGTCCTCATCGTTTGAGTTGTCAAGCCAGGATAAGGTAACGGAGCGGGGCTGAACGACGAGAGCCTTAAGGTCTGATGGCGCGTTGGGGGTCTGTGTGTAGCCTTGAGGGGTGTAGACGGTGATGGAGATGTTTGCGGTGGCGGAGCGCGGTGGGTTGGCGCCGTCTGTGACAGAAACCGTGAAGGTGCAGACCCCTGTTGTTGTGGGACCTGTGGCGGATGAGACAAGACCGTCGTTGGAGAGTGTAAAGCCGAACTGCGCCAGATTGTTGCCCACCTCGCTGAATGCGTAGGGCGGGGTGCCACCTGTCGCCGCAATCTGCTCTGGACCATAAGGTTGTCCAAGATAGGCGTCTGGCAAAGATGTGGTTGTGATGCGAAGTTGCGGCTTGGAAGTCTTTTTGTGACTTGAGCAGCCAACGATAAGAGCGGCTGCGCAAAATGCCAGTATGAACCTAAACACTCACGGTTCCTCCAAAGCGTATGTATATATTAAACAAGAGTGCGGTGTAAATCAAGAAGGTGGGGTGGAGAAAAAAATCTTGATTGAATAAGAAAAAAGTGCGATTAAAGTCTTGACAAGATGAAGTGACACCAATATATAGGTGTCGGGATTGGTAAAGAACTGGAATAAGTTGTGGCGCGGGATGCGCCGAGGGTTCTTTGGAGGAGGTGGAGTCGTGACAAGGCGTGAGTTGGTTGCTTATGTGAAGGATGCGTTGGGTTGCTCACGGGACACCGCTTTGAAGGCGGTGAACACTGTCTTTGACGGAGTGGTGAAGGGGCTGAAGAAGGACAAGAAGGTGCAACTTTTGGGTTTCGGCACCTTCACGGTTCACCATCGCAAGGCGCGCAAGGGACGCAACCCCCGCACAGGGCAGGAGATTAGGATTAAAGCCACAAAGACAGTCACCTTCCGTCCGAGCAAAGTTTTGCGCGGCTCTTTGAAGTAGCCCTGTTCGGGAAAGACCTTGTTAACGGCGCGGTCTTGGGGTCTGACAGACCGCGCCGTTTCGTTTCCCCCTCAAACCCTCCTTTGCGGCGCATTTTACCACCGTGCCAGAAAATTGTTTCTGCGCCTAAGGTCAGTTGCCGCCGCATCTTATGTGTGCCAAACAGTGTTATCAACCTTTCCTATTTGTCCTTCAGCGGGATGGTGTTATTCTTGTTGTGGTTTTTAATGGTGGCTCTGACAGGGGGCACTTCTTGGGAAGTTCTTGTCATATTGTATGGGCAGATTTGCGGGAGCGTCTTAACCGGCGGTTGGGTTCCAAGCGTTTCAACCTGTGGCTGGGCAAGGCGCGACTTGTTGCCGTTGAAGGTGACAGAGTCGTTATCGGTCTTCCATCAGGTCTTCATGTGGATATGGCAAGGAGTCAATTTGCGGAAGAAGTGGCGGCGGTTCTCAAGTCGTTGCTTGGATGGAAGCCTGATGTGCGTTTTGTTGTGGACAGGGAACTTTTCCGAAGCCAGCGTCGGAAGGAGGAAGCGCTCAAACGCGAGACGGCGATTGAGTGGGCGAACGACTTTACCCTTCCTCTTGACAACAGTTTTGCGTTGGACCATTTTGCGGTTGGGGACGCAAACCGTGTCGCTTTTCAGCGCCTTCAGGACTTCCTTTCACAGCATCCTCACACCCTCTGTCTTGTCGGACCGCACGCAACGGGCAAAAGCCATCTTGCGGTGGGGGTTGCGCTTCATTTTCGCAAAAACTTTTCCGCGAAGGTGACATACACAACCCCTGCGGCTTTTCAGAACGCCCTCTTTGTGGCGATTCAGCGACACGAGCAGCCGCTTTTCCGCAAAACGATGCGCGAATGTGACCTGTTTGTTCTGGACGAGATAGAGACCCTTCCCAAATATGGCAGGATACATCAGGAGATGCTTCACACATTGGAGCATCTGGATTTGCGGGAGTCTCGGGTGCTTCTTGTTGGGCAGGTTCCACCGGCGCAGTTGGCGCTTCCCCGTCGTCTGCGCAGCCGTCTGCAGCGCGGTCCACTCCTTCGTGTTGAGTATCCCGAAAAGGACCTCCGCGCGGAGATAGTGCGCAAACTGCTCGCCCGTCATCCCGAAATCGCTCCCCTCATCCCACCAGACATACCGGAAGTCCTTGCCACACGATTCCGCTGTGTTGAAAATCTTGTTGAGGCGACCAAGCAGATTTTGGCGACCGCTATGATGCACAAGACCTGCGGTGAGGCGCCTCTTGACCGCCAGACGCTTCTTAAAGCGGTCTCCTACAAAGGGGAGAGTGAGCCACGCCTTCTTGCGACCACCCTTGCGGAAGCCTTTGCACGCAAGATAGGTGTAGCGATGGAGGATGTGCTTTCTGGCTCCCGCAAAAGGGATGTCTGCCGCGCACGCCATCTTTCTATCCTCGCCTTGAAGCAACTGCTTCCCGACCTCACGCTGACCCAAATCGGGGCGCTCTTTTCGGTCAGCCACGCGGCGGTTCATCAGACCATTCCACGCGCAAAGCAACTTCTTAATAAGGATGCGTCACTACGAGCGCTGTTTGATGACATCATAAACCGCTTTCGGGAGTGACAACTTTTATTGGCGCCTGTGCCAACCCTTGTTGCCAAGACCGCTACGCCAGACCGCGTTTTTCTGTCGGCACACCTTTTGCACTCTTTAATTGTGTCCGTTGCGGAGGACACAAAAGTGGCAGATGAGGATGTCAAAACACGGTTTGAGAGGCTTTTTCGGAATTATCAAAGCAAGGTTTATGCTTTTGCGCTCCGTTTCACAAGCAACAGGGACGATGCGCTTGACCTTACTCAGGATGTTTTTCTGAAGGTTTTTGCATCGCTTGAGCGCAACGGCATAAGGAACGAATCAGCGTGGATTTATAGGATAACGGTGAACGCGTGCATTGACTGGTTGAGGAAGAGGAAGCGTCGGGCGGCGGCGTGCGATATTGCCGTCTGCTCGCTTGGTGGATGTGACTGCAAGCACCAGGAAAGCGAGGTGCGTGACCTTATCGCGCAGGCTTTGCGTAGTCTGTCGCCTGTGCACCGCCGCGTTCTCCTTCTTCGCTGGATTGAAGGACTCTCCTACAAAGAGATTGCACAGCGTTTGGGCTGCTCTGTCGGCACCGTTATGAGCCGACTTCACTATGCCCGCAAATACCTCCACCAGCATATAAGGCTCCTTTCTTCTGCTTAACACACAACAGAACGCAACAAAACCCTTCCTGATGTGTTATTCTTTTCAGGACTCCATTTGGAGGGAGATGTTATGCGGGCTTTGTGTGTTATGCTGTTTGTGGTTTCTGGGCTTCTGCTTTTCGGGCAGGACAGCGTTTCGGAGCGACTTGAGACAAAAAACTCCCAGCAATTGAGGCTCTTTAAGAAAGTTTCGCTTCTCAATCTGATAAACGGACTCCATATGAGTAAGGAGCAGATGAAGAAGGTTTATGATTTGAACCTGCAACTTGAGGCGGAAAGAGTTGAACACTATTTTGCGGACTTAAAGGTTTTGTCCTATGTGGAGTCTGTGAGGCGCAAGTTGTATAAGGAGTTGGTAGCGGGGAAGCAGTCTGATGACTGGGTGAAGGAGGCGGGAAGGACGGACAAGATGCTGCGCAAGTGCAGGAACGAAGGATATGAGCGGTTAGAAAAACTGGCGCCGAAGGTGGAGAAAGTCTTTACCGATGCGCAGAAGGAGATAATCAACACATTTGACCCATGCACAGTTCCGCCGAACGATTTGCGCAAGCCGGTAAGGGCGGGACAGGCTCCGAACCAAGAGAAGATTTTCCGCGCTTTGAAGAGGTTGCGTAACCTACCACAATGGCGTCAGCGTCAGGTCATTGAACAAGCCACTAATAGACATATACGAGCCGTTAAGGAGCACACAAATCTTACGCCAGAAGAGGAACGGCAAGAACGGGAGCGATTCCAGAAACTCCTTCATAAGATTGTCTCCATGGACAATGTTGATTTTGAATTGAAGAAGCAGGAACTGGTGAATGAGTTGATGTATGGTTCGCCTCATAAAGCGGTCAAAGAGAAGAAAAAGCAACTTGAGAGACTGGGGCGTGAGATTGACGGAACCCTTGAAAAACGCTACCGCTACAGTCCCAAATACAATCGCGTTGTTCGTTTCTTCCTTGACCCGCCTGTCGTGATTCCCGTTCTGCGCGATAAGATGGGCATAACCGAAAAGGTAAGGGCGGAATCGGAAGAGGCTTTCAAGAAGGTGGAACAACTTGTGGATTGCGGGAAGTTGAAGGAGGCGTTTGAGGCGGCACTTGAGGTGGCAAAACGCTACCCTTATACAAAGGCTGCAGGAAAAGCGCTTGATCTGGCAGAGGATATAGCCAAAAAGATACCTGATGTGGTATCGGGCGCCTCTCCAAAGAAGAAATAGAGCCAGGAATGGAAGGGATAACGCCGTCTGCGTTCTTTGGTTTGGCGTGGACAAAGGATGGGTGCTCGCTATTAATGCTGCTTTCTTCTGCTTAACACAGAACAGAACGCAACAAAGCCCTTCCCTGATGCGTTATTCTTTTCAGAACTCCTTGTTTGGAGGATGAAAGCGTGAGGTGGAGTTTTGTGGCTGTTTTTGTGGTTGGCGTTGTGTTGGGGCAGGATAACGGCGCTTCAGCGAGGATGCAGAGAAAGGAAGCGGAGTTGAGCCGTCTTCATCAGAAACTCTCGCTTGTCAACCTGATAAACGGACTCCATATGACGAAGCAGCAAATGCGCAAGGTCTATGATTTGAATCTGCGCCTTGAGGGTGAGACGGTGAAACAGTATTTTGGCGTTTTGAGGCTTCAGGAACAGGTGGAGCGCACCTGGCAACGCTGGTATGAGGAGATTGTCAAGGGTAATCTGCCCAAGGATTTGATGAGAGAGGTTGAGAGGGTGGACCAGGCGCACCAGAGATGCGGATATATGATGCGCAGCGTTGTGCGCAAACTCGCAAAGGAGTTAGAAGCCGTTTTCACAGACGCGCAAAAAGAGGTGATAAGGACATTTGATCCGTGCACGGTTCCGCCGAAGGATATGCGCAACCCGGTGCGCGCGGGTCAGTCCCCCAGTCACGATAAGATAATAAAGGCGTTCCGTTGGCTACGGGGTCTGCCACCGTTCAGACGCGCCGCCGCCATTAACTGGGCTGCCGAAAAAGTGGTCAATGCCGAAGACCGCCTTGATAAACTCACCGACGAAGAGAAGGAAAAAGAGCGTCAGAGGGTGAAGAAACTCCTCTGGAAGGTTGTGAGGATGAAGGATGTTGACTTTGAGTTGGAGAAAGAGAAACTGGCAAAGCAGTTGGTGGAGGAGGGAACGCACGAGGGTCTGAAAAAGAAGGCGAAAGAGTTGGAGAAACTTTCCCAGGAATTAGCAAGGACTCTTGAGGCACGCTATGACCCGCGCGTCAACCGATTGGTGCGTTTCTTCCTTAACCCTTCTGTTGTGATTCCTGTTCTGCGGGACAAACTGGGGATAACAGAGCAGGTGGAAAAGGAAGCAGAGGAAGCCTTCAGGAAGGTGAAGGAGAGACTTGAGCGGGAAGGGAATTTGAGGGAGGCGTTTGATGCGTTCTGCGATGTGGCGGCAAAATATCCCTTCACAAAGGCTGCAAAGAAAGCACTTGACTCGGCAGAGGATATAGTCAAAAAGATGCCTGATGTGGTATCAGGTGCTTCTGTGAGGAAGTGACGGGGAGGCGGAGAATGGAGGCGATGACGAGGAGGGAGTTTCTGAAGCGGGCGGGGGAGATGGGGTTGGCGACTGCTGGGTTATCGCTCCTGTTTGAGGTGTTGGGACCTGATGTGGCGGAGGCGGCGATATACCGGCACCGCCCTGTTCGCTTCGCAAAGAAACTCTCCCGAAAACGCGTGCAATGTCTTGTTTGCCCTTTCCGCTGCATCTTAAGACCCGGCGAGATATCGCAGTGCCTCACCAAGCAGAACATCAACGGACAACTGATGACCCACGCCTGGGACAACCCATCCATCATCTCGGTTGACCCGATTGAGAAGATGCCGCTTTATCACTATCTACCCGGTGCGAAGACGCTGACTCTCGCCATAGGCGGCTGCAATCTCCACTGCCTCTACTGCCAGAACTGGCAGGAGAGCCAGCGCAGTCCTGCGAAACAGCGCACTGTGGAGTTGACCGTAAACGGCGCTGTCAAGGCTATGAAGAAAGAGGACATAAAGATTGTTGCGTTCAGTTACACCGAGCCTGTGGTCTTTATGGAGTGGATAGAGGCGGTGTCACGCGCAGCACACAAAAAGGGCTACCGCTGCGTCCTTGCCTCCGCCGCCTACATCAACCCCAAACCCCTCAAACGCCTTATCAGCGTCACCGACGCCTTCATCGTCACCCTTAAAGGGTTCACAGAAGACTTCTACCGCCGCGTTACAGGAGCGTCCCTCAAACCCGTCCTTGAGACCCTCAAACAGATTAAAAAAGCCAAAAAGCATCTTGAAGTGGTCAACCTCATTGTGCCCACCTACAACGACAAAGAGGACGAAATCCGCAAAATGTGTGTCTGGGTGCGCGACAACCTGGGTGATGAGACGCCGATGATGTTCTCCCGATTTGTGCCCGCCTACAAACTGCGCAACCTTCCCCAAACTCCCCGCAAAACCCTTGAGACCGCCGTCAAAATCGCCCAAGATGTCGGCTTGAAGTTCGTCTACATCGTCAATCTGGCTCCACATCCCGCAAACGACACTTATTGTCCGAAATGCAAAACGCCTCTCATAAAACGGGTGGGACTGCGAATCCTTGAAAACAACATCAAGGACGGCAAGTGCCCCAAATGCGGTAGGAAAATACCGGGTGTCTGGAAGTAGGGTTGCGCTTCTCTTCTTTGGGATTGGCTTTGCGTCGCAGACGACACAGGTCATCCTTTTTCGGGAGTCGTTTCTGAACTTAAACGGTTCGGAGTTAGCGTTTGGCTTTGTGCTTGCGGTTTGGCTTTTGTGGGGTGCGGTTGGTTCTGTTGTTGGGGCGTTGTTGCGGCGCGGGATGGTGGCGGTTTTTCTATCGGCGGCGGCGCTTGTGGCTCTGCTGCCCGTCACCGCCCACGCGCTGCGCATCTCCCGCACCCTCCTTCAACTTCAGGCAGGACAAGCCACATCCCTTGTCTCCACTCTCATCTTCTGCGCTCTTGTCTGCTTCCCTGTCGTCTTCCTATGCGGTTTTCTTTTTTCGGTCGGTCTGGCGGTGAGCAGAGAGATGGCTGATATACCTGCTGCACGCTGCTATGGCTTGGACGCACTGGGCGATGTGGCAGCCGGCGCTCTCTCAGCGGCGCTTCTTGCCCTGGGAATTAACCATTTCCTTCTTGCCGCGATAGGTTGTGTTGTTTTGGCTGCTGCTGTTGCGCTGCTGCCCAACAAACTCCCTCTCCGTCTTGTCTGCCCCGCACTCGTTGCGGCACTTCTCTTTTTATCCTTTCCTTTTGAGGACGCCTCTCAACGCAGCCGCTGGCGCTCCTTCAACCCACAGTTCAGACTCCTTCATCTTGTGAATTCTCCTTATGGCGAAACCGCCATTGTGACAATGGGCGGTGCCCAAAAAGACATTTTCAGAAACGGGGTTTATCTGTTCAGCGTGACACCTGAGGGAGAGGCGTATGAGGCGGCGAAGCCTGCGCACGCGCTTCTCTGCGCCCATCCCGCCCCGCAAACGCTGCTGCTTGTGGGCGAATCCCCCGATATGCTGCCCGAAATCCTCCGCCATCCTCTTAAGCACTTTGATTGCGTCTGGCTTGACCCCGCTCTGGGTAATGTGCTTGACAGGCTCAACTCAAAGCCGCTTCAGAGCGCCTTAGGCGACAGGCGTCTTCAAATCCACAACTGCGACCCCCGCCGCTTTATACAGCAATCACGCAAAACCTGGGACATCATCGCTGTTACAGGGGGACTGCCATCAACCCTTGCCTCAAATCGCCTCTTTACTCTACAGTTTGCCCGTATAGTGAAGGAGCATCTCTGCAAAGGAGGGGTTTTGGCGTTTGTCGTTCACACGGTGCCGTCAATGCAGGAGGTGGAATTGCGCCGCGTGGCGGTTCTGCTCAAGACGCTGAAAACCGTCTTTGGCTATGTGAGGGCAACGATAGGTGGCTGGCTTTTCGCCTCCGATTCCCCGATTGAGATAAGTGCCGCTGTCTTTGAATCGCGCTACAAAGAGCGTGGTGTGTCTTCCCCGAACTTTGTTCCCGAATATTTCTCAACACTTTTTTATGAGAGGGACCAGACGCGGCTTGAGCGTTATCTGCAGCCGTTTGTTGAGAAAGCGCCGCTCAACACCGACGCCGACCCCGCACTTGTGCGAAACGAGTTGCTCTTTCTGGGACGCCTTATCTCGCCAGCCGATAAGGCAATGGTGGAGGCGATGATGAAACTGCGTTTGTGGCATATCGTTGTGGGACTTCTGGCTTTATGTGGGCTTTTCTTTTTACGCAGGGCAAGAGTGTATGGCGCTGTGGGGGTGGCGGGATTTGGCGGTCTTGCCACAAGTCTTGTGGTTTTGCACCTTTTTCAGGCGACGGTGGGTGCGACATATTTGGCGCTGGGGCTTTTGACGGCGCTTTTTATGCTTGGGTTGTGGGCGGGGGCGCGTTGCGCAGGCAATACAGGTGTTTTGTGGCGGTTTTCGCCGCTGGGTTTGGGGGTTGCGGCGTTTTTTGCGTTCCTTCTGGGACCTTTAAGTGGAACGGTGCTGTTTGTGCTGAACTTCTGTGGCGGGTTCTGCGTGGGTGCGCTGTATAGTAGGGCAAGTAAGATTTTGGGCGAAGGTTCGGGGGGGATGCTATTTGGTTGCGATTTGGGTGGTGCCACCGCTGCGGCGGTGCTTGTTGGATGCGCACTTGTGATAACCGCTGGAGTCGGTGCTGTGGTGGTGGTGACAGCGGTCGCCGCGGGGGTCGCGACCCTTCTTATGCGCTGACGCTACATATCATAGAAGCGCCCGCGGTTGCGTGCCGCCAACTCCTTCATAAACTTGCGTCCACGCCTGCCCAGACCAAAACCGAATGTGTGGATAGCCACCCGTTGACGGTTGTGCGCGGATATTTTCTCCACAATTGCGTCGGGGTCGGTTACAGTGCCGGTGTTGGGCAGCCCATCCGACAGCAGATATATCGTGTCAACCCCCTTATTTGAGAGCGCAAACATCAGGGTGTCGTAGATGTTGGTTCTGCCGGTGGGTTTGAAGTTTTTGACGAAGTCTATGGCGGCTTGTTTGTTACGGTATGTGGCGCGCTGGAGCGCCTTGCACCACGCGTGGTAGTTCTGGTTGTAGAAGACGATGTTGAATTTGGCGTCAAACGGCAGTCCCGAGACCGCTCTTATCAACTCTTTTTTCGCCATCTCAATCTTTATGACCTCAAGCGCTTTTTGTGCCGCCTGTGGGTCTGTCGTCGTCTTCATCGGCAGCGGCTTTTTCAGTTTGTAGCGTTTCGCCATAGAGCCAGACACATCAATAACAAAGATAACGCGGTTACTGGTGACGGCGGTTCCGAAAAATGTTGCGCGGGAGCGCTGCGGCGGTGGCGGCATATGAAAAGTCTCCTTCGCCTTTGCCCACCAGTCTTGCCACTTCTGCCAGTCCTCTCCGAAGTCCTGCTTTGTGAGGAACTTGAGCGCCTCAACAAAGTGGGGGCGTTTTCTTTGCGGTGCGGTGCGCAACCGCTCTATCAGCATCCCCACAACCGCAGGAATTTGCTGACAAAGCAGCGCCTCTCTTGCCGCCTGACGCACTTCGCCATCCTTGTGCGCCACAAGAGCGCACAAACGCCTCAGCAACTCCCCGCTTGAACCCCACTTTGTCGCCTCTATCGCCGCAAGCACAACCCCTGTATGCCGACTTGATAGCGCCTTCAAAAGATAGACCATAACATCTGGTAGCGGTCTATCAGCAAGAATCATAACAGCAAGACGCGCCACACGCTCAACCTTATCCTCTACACAGGCGCCTATCAGTTTCACCGCTTCAGGGGAGTCCATATCGCCCAGAGTGACAAGAGCGGCAAAGCGCACCTCATAACTGCGCGATTTCAGAAGTCTTTTAAGCACCTTTACCGACCGAGTGGCATCTTTGCCCTCTGTGGGCAGAAGTTCCGCCAAAGCGCTTTGTGCGGTGGCAAATTTCAAGGAGCGTTTCTGCGCAAGATGTTCCGCGAAGACCCACAACAGGTTTTTCTGGTTGAGGAACTGGATAATGGGCTTGGCGGCGGTTGAGACCTCTGCCTCTTCAAAGGCGTAACTTAGGTCAGCCAGAGCCGTTGCCGATGCTTTTGTGCTTATTTGGGCAAGTGTCCAGAGAATCTGGCGGCGGATTGCGGGGATTTTTTCGTGGGGAAACTGTCGCTGCAGAAAGCGGGTCACCCTGTCATCGTGGGTCTGCCCCATTTGAATGAGGATGTTGAACTTGGTGGGGGCGTCAGTGGCGTTTTTGAACTGCTGAATGAGGCTTGCGGCGTCGGGTTTGCTGTCTTGCCCAAAAGAAGTTCCGACCGCAAGGAGAACAAGCCCCAGCAGGAGACCGCTTTTATAAGAGGTCATAGCGCGGCACCTCACCAAACCGCTTCAGCAGTGAG
>Ga0190361_1000270_pt1 | contig 21753 bp, 14 predicted proteins | sample 48721845_MG_FD_161273 | JGI IMG/M metagenome (GOLD analysis project Ga0190361, IMG submission 161273) | Hydrothermal vent microbial mat bacterial communities from Southern Trench, Guaymas Basin, Mexico - 4872-18-4-5_MG | ecosystem: Environmental > Aquatic > Marine > Hydrothermal vents >... | reverse complement strand
TCCAGTGGCCTCAGGTAATTGAATGCGGGTACAAGCGCTGAGAAAAAAGAGCAGCGTGAGGAAAAAAAGCCCGCCCCAGCCGAGAACTACTCTCTTTAAAAAAATCTTTCTGGTGAGTGTTGGTGCTCCTGAAACTGCCTTCATCTCCCCGGTCAAATTTAAAACTCCCTCTGGAGGAAAGATTCCCCCTTTATGGCTACCTGGGGTTATTTTACACCCAAAGCCAATTTCACCCAAGTTACACCTATCTCTTTAAGATTTCACTCCGGTCCTTAATGGAAGCTAGAAGGCACTCTCTGCTTTAGGCGTTCCGCCTTTTTCAAATTATAATTTCTCTTTCTAAGACCACAATCTGTGTCTTGCTTCTTCTGGGCCACTTCCCTTCCGGGAGCCCAAATTCGGCCTCTCAATCACGTTTAAATAGATAAGCTGATTCTTTTAGTTGATTTCGAACTCCATCATGGACCGCATAGCGCCGGCCCTGCCATATAGTAACTCCGGCGTACTCACCTTTTTTGTTGATAATGTAGAAATTCAAACTGAAGCGTGGTCGACCCCGGTCATCAAGGCGATGAGGCCAGAGGCGAGCCTTCTCCACGACCATTTTCAACACCCGCAAACCAGCCTCTTCCGGCGACAGGCCCTGGCCCATCAAATTAACCACCTGAAAACTGGCCAAGGTCAGCAGGTTGGCTTCCCCTAAGCCGGTGGAACCGGCGGCCCCAATATTGTTGTCGACATAGAGGCCGGCTCCGATAATGGGCGAATCGCCCACCCGACCGGGAATCTTAAAAAAGAAACCGCTGGTGGTGGTCACTCCGGCCAGATTACCCTGGGCATCCAAAGCACAACAGTTAATGGTGCCATGGGAGGCCACATAAGCCTGAAGCTCCTTTTCCAACTCATCGGACTTGGGCGGATACCAGTAATCGTTCTCGGAAAGGGTTTCCTTGCGCCGCAACCAAATTCGCCGGGCCTTCTCGGTTAGTAAATTTTCCTCCTTAAAGCCATGCGCCCGGGCAAACTTCAAGGCTCCTTCCCCCACCAACAAGACATGGGCTGTGCGTTCCATAACCAATTTGGCCACTTTGGAAGGATTTTTTATATTGCGCAAAGCAGCCACCGCGCCAGCATTATGAGTCGGCCCATGCATGACCGAAGCATCCAGTTCAACCACCCCCTCTTCGTTAGGTAACCCACCGTAACCCACAGTAATATCTTCAGGGTCGTTTTCCACAATATTCACCCCGGCGATGACCGCATCCAGCGGGTCGGCTCCTTGACGGAGGAGCTCCATGGCTTTCTCGGTAGCCCGGAAGCCATTTTCACTGGAAATGGCCACCATCCGCCCCCCAGAGGCCGACTTCTCCAACCTACCACTCTGCTTCGCCCCAACCTCTCTACTTTTATCTTTGGCCGTTATCAACTGGCCCGGAAGTAAGGAAGCTGCTCCCAAGGCCACAGACGACTTCAGAAAGTCCCGGCGAGAAAAATTTTGACCTTTCATTTTGGCTATCTCCTTTTGCCTCAAGCTCCCTTCTTCAATAATAACACCTGCCCGGGTAATTTACCTGTATAACGACCATTGTCAATTACCATTTGACCATTAATCACTAAATATCGAACTCCTTCCGAATATTGGTGCGGATTGGAGATAGAAGTTTTTATCCGAATATTTTTCAAGTCCAGCAACACCAAGTCGGCTTTACAGCCTTCTTTAATCCGACCTCGGTCAGGCCAACCCATAATATCAGCTGACAGGGCTGTTTGCGAACGAATAGCGTGAGCCAAGGAAATTGTCTTTCTTGTCAAGACATATTTTTTAATTTTGTGAAGAAAAGTTGAGTAAGAGCGGATATGGGTTAAGCCAATACCATAAAAAGGAGCCAAACCATCGCTGCTGGTAGCGACCCAGTCTTTTTTCATAATGTATTCAATATCCTCTTCACACATCTGCAGAGGAATGCATTTAGCTCCCATCATCTCCAAGGCCACAGCCGTTTTCCCCACCGATTCTTTCCGCAGAGCGGCAATCTCTTTGATTGATTTACCTTCATACTGTTTTTCCACACAAACTCCCACCACAAAATTTTCGGCTCCCACCAAATCTTCAATGTAGTTTTCCACTTCCTGATAAATGCGGGCTGCTTCCTCAGGATTCTGCAACCGCTGGTAGAAAAACATTCTTTCTCGGGGATTCTCGGGTCCTTGAAAATAACTGGTCGAAAGAATGCTTCGGCCGATATAGCGGACTAATCTTTCCCGCGACAGCGATTTTAAAAATTGCCAATGGTGCTCATTAAAAGGAACATAAGGGGTAGTTTTGCGGTAAAGATCGATCAATTCCTGGTCGCTTAAATGACCAAAGAGATTATCAATATCCCGATTGGTCAGACGCTCAACTCTCTCTCCTCGCCAGGTTTTAGTCGGAATGAGGGAACGATAAGGATAGCCGCTGGAAAAACGAAAAGGATACTGGTCAGCGGAAATTTTGAGGCCTCGGGCCCGAGCTTCCTCAATCAATTGGCAGGCCTGACGAACCAAGCCCCAATTCTTGCGGCCCATAACTTTAAAGTGGGAAATATTGGTCCGGATACCGGCCTTCTCAGCAATCTCAATGGCCTCCTTAACCGCCTCCAGCAGCTTATCTCGCTCATTCCGGATATGGGTATGATAAATACCTCCATAAGAAGCCACTACCTTAGCCAACTCGATTATTTCTTCGGTTTTGGCAAAGCGGCCAGGTAGGTAAATCAAGCCCGTAGACATCCCGCAAGCTCCCTGCTCCATAGCTTCTCTAACCAAGGCCTTCATCTTCTCCAACTCTTCTGGTGTGGGGTCACGGTTCTCATCACCCATAACCAGTCGCCGAACAGTCCCATGGCCAATAAGCAGGGCCGCATTAGGTCCGATACCTTCTTGGCTCCAGCGTTTTATTTGGTCCTCAGCCTTCTCGAAGATAGGCCAGGCGCTGCCGCCACATTGACCGACAACTACGGTGGTGACTCCTTGCTTGAGATAATTCAAGCAAGCCCGATTTTCGGGAAAATACATTCCTCGGTCCACATGGGTATGAAGATCAATAAACCCCGGCGTTAAATACAAGCCTCGGGCATCAATTACCCGTTTGGCTTTACCTTTAATCCGGCGCGCCACCTTGACAATGACTTCACCTTTAACCGCCACATCAGCCCGATAAGGAGTCCGTAGGGTTCCATCCACCACCCGGGCATTCTTTATTAGAAGGTCATAATCATTGGAAGTCGCCTGGTTAGACCAGCCTAGAACAAAGAGTAGACCCAGGCTAATAAAAATTAAAAAACCGCCCCACCAGAGTTTTTTATCTTTCATTAGACCTCCTCCTCAAGAAAAATTATTTATCACTATCCCTTCCGACCCCCCTTGCGGCTTCGCTTTGGGGGAAGAGAAAGAATTTTTTACCTCCTCAAAGACCACCCTTAAATTGAAAGCCTCCTAACAACTGCCTCTCACTACTCTAGCCTCGGACTTTCTTTTCTTCTCGGATATTGTTTCGTCTTTCTTTTTTCTTGGGCTTATCTTAACTCTATTTTAATCTTAAATCTTCTCCTCTTTGAATTAAACTTTTTTTCTTAGAAAATCTTCTTGTGGCAGGTTCAGCTATTACGCCTTTTCCGGAACAATCTCTGGATGAATTTTCTACTTTTCTTGCCGCCCTCTATTTCTCTTTCAACCTTTTTTCAAATTTATGAAGGAGGTCAGTGTAGTAATTAGACAAATCTATTTCTTTACCTTCGATAAAGAGGTGCTTAACGTGCCGTCTTATCTCCAGGAGATCGCCATCGGTAAGGACAATATTGGCTAGCTTACCCTTGTCCAAACTACCCATCTGGTCGCCTAATCCAAAAATTTCAGCTGGATTTATAGTCACCGCCTTGAGAGCTTCTTTCTGGTCGAGTCCAAAGGCCACCGCCTTGGCGGCGTGCCAAGGTAAATCCTTAGCTAAGCTGGCACTCTGGGAAGAAAAGGCAATCTTCACTCCAGCTTTCACCAGGGCGGCCGGATTACGATAGAGAGCGTCATAACCATCCTCCCACCGGGAAGGCTGATTATATAGCGAATCGAGAATGACTGGCAGGCCAGCTCGAGCAATTTCATCGGCCACTTTCCAGCCGTCGTGGACGCCATAAAGGATGGCCTTAAGCTTTTCTTCCTGGACGAATTTGATGACCTCTTTAATATCCTTTTCGGCGTAGACCGAGATCATCACCGGCAGTTGACCATGGACGACTGGCAGAAGAGCTTCCAACTTTTCATCAAAATCAGGATAAGGCAGCAAAAGATTCTTCTGAGCCGCCAGACGTCTTTTTTCGTAATAACGAGCTTCATTAAACAATTTCTTCAACTCTTTGATGCGCTTCGAGCCAGAAACCGAGCGACTACTCCGGCGATAACGCCCCCTCATCATGGGGAACTGAATATGCATGGCTACCGGCACTTTAATCACCAGCTCTTCAGGAGTCCAGCCGTCTAACTTAATGAGGGCGCTCATACCAGAAATTAAACCACCAGTGGGAGCCACCAAAGCACAAGTAGTCCCGTTAGCTCGGGTGATAGGGATATGGACCGAATCGGGCCGCAGGGCTTCATCAGCGCGGACCTGGGGATTAATGTTACCTGTCTCCCGCATGTCGACGGTGGCTCGAACCATGCTTATTTCTTGAAGCCCCAAGTAGGTCAAACCATCAATCATTCCGGGATAAGCCACCAATCCCTGGGCTTCAATCACTTTAGCCTCGGGAGGGATGGTCACCGAGGGACCAATATCAACAATATATTTCCCCTTGATCAGAATTGTTCCTTGGGGGATATCACTGCCGGTGACAGTAACCAAGCGGGCACCTTTAATTGCAATTACCGGTTCGGTCTCAGCCGCTTTGGCTAGAGTCGGCCACCAGACCAATCCCGCCAGCCAGCAGAAGACCAATCCCAGTCCAATAAAATGCCGCAAGGATGCCTTTTTCTTTTTCCTCATTTTTTCTAACCAATTCATAGGTCGGCTCATCATCTTGATTATCTCTTTCATTTCTGGCCTCCCTTCTTGTGGGGCTTTTTGGCGGCAGCTTTTTTCTGTTGTTCTTCCAGATATTTAGCTCGGTCGAAATAGACCTCTCCTTCGATAATAGTCATTTCACAGCGGGTATAGGCACTCAAAGGATGTTTATTAAAAATGGCGATATCCGCGTCCTTGCCTACTTCCAGGCTGCCCACTCTTTTTTGGACTCCCAGTTGAATAGCTGGATTAATGGTAATTAATTTCAAAGCTTCATCTTCAGATAAATCGCCATAGCGCATGGTTTTGGCCGCGTCATTGAATAAACGACGGATTCGCTCGCCACTGTCGGAGTTAATAGAGACCAAAACACCGTGTTTGGCGCAAAATCCGGCCATATAGGCAATGCCTTGATAAGCTTCCATCTTGTAAGCCCAGTTATCAGCAAAAACAGAAATCCCGATTTTCTCGGCTGCCAGTTCTTTGACTATCTTGTAGGCTTCCCAAGCATGTTCAAAGGCACCAATCTTAAAGCCGAACTCCTTGGAGAGCTTGATGAACTCCAGGGTCTCATCAGCCTGATAGGTATGGCAACGGGCCACCATTTTCCCTTGAAGCATCAAAACTAAGGGTTCTAGACGCAGATTACGACGGGGCGGGAGAATAAAACTAACTAGCTTCTTATTCTTCTTAAGCTGGTTATAGCGCTCCCATTCCCGCATATAACTCCGGGCCTTGGCAAATTCACGGCGGATAATGGCGATAACACCCATTCTAGTTTGGGGATAACGGGGCTGGGCGGAAAAACCCATCATATTAGCTCGCTTTGGGTTTTCTCCCAGAGCAAATTTTAAAGTTCGATAGGCGTAAGGAACATACATTTCTTCAGAGGATTTGCCCCATTTCATCTTCAGAACCACATTCTCACCACCAATGGGGTTAGCACTGCCGTGCATGGTATGAACCATAGTGACTCCCCCAGTCAAAGCAGTGAAAATGGCTGGGTCTTCGGGGTTGATGACATCCTTCATTCGTACTTCCGAAGAAATAGCTACTGAAGCTTCATTGGTTCCACTGAGAGCCACATGGGTGTGAGAGTCAATAATGCCCGGCATCACGTATTTGCCGGTAGCATCAATTACCCGAATTCCCTTGGGTGGGGTCAGATTCTGCCCGATCTCTTTGATCTTCCCATCAATAATGAGAATATCACCTCCATGAATAATGCCTTGGGTAATGGTGAGGAGGGTTCCATTCTTAATAAACAAATCCTGCCCTGCCCCGAGAGGGGAAAGGCCCAACCAAACCATAGCTAAAATTAAGCCAACAAACTTTCTCCATTTCATGGCCACCCTCCTTTAGCTTTTATCCGGAATTCGTGTGGCGGTCATCTCAGCGCTGCCACCCATAAAAGAAATTGATCCAGTAATTTTATCTTTGGTCGCTTGGCCTTCAAAGGTCAGCTCCATGTCCTGGCCCATTACGTTAGCGGCTATTACCAACGTCAACTTGTCTCCACTCAAGGTTCCTTCACTTATCTCCCAATTGCCCATTTCACTCGTCAATCGACCGGTCAAAGAACTGCCTTCTTGGGTCAAGTCCATAGTCATTTCCATGGTCACCATCTGGCTGACCACAGTGACTTTCCATTTACCGGAGAGATTGACGCTAGGCGCTTGAGCGCCTTTGGCCGCCGGAGCTTGCACTTCAAAGGAAAGACCATCCACAAAAACTCTTGTGACCTGACATCCTTTGGTCAGGAGCTGGCCTTTGGTGAGGATAACATTAGCAATTTTACCCGGTTCCAGACTCCCCAGATAAGAATCGACTTGGAGTAAACGGGCCGGCACAATAGTGAGGGCCTGCAAAGCTTTGTCGGCCGGCAATCCAGCCTCAACAGCCTGCGTCACCTTCTTTATAAATTCCTTGGGATTGGAAATTTTCCCCGAGACAAGGGCAAAAGTAAGACCATTTTTCTGAAGTTCAGCCGGATTGCGGGGATAAATTTCTTTTTCAGCTTTCTTCTTGAGTTCTTCTCCTAAATTAGCGTAACGACTCCCGAGGGGCGGTTTAAAATCGACTGTGACGAGCAGTGGATTTTTAGCTCGTTTTACCCAGTCGATAACCCGCCAGGCTTCGTTAGCTCCAGCAATGAAACCGTTTAATTTAAATTCTTCAATCAAATTGATAGCCCGCTTAATATCCTGCATGTTGGCACAATCAAAAACTACTGGTTTCTTCTCCACTACATAGGGCAGCAATCTTTCCAAAAAGGCATCATATTCAGGGCGGGAAACTTTGGCTGGGAACCGGAGAAAAGTTTTCTTTTGGAGATCATAATGTTGGGCATCCAGGAAAGATTGACGAAACAAAGCGACAGTGCCCATTAAACTAGAAGGATAACCTCCCCGGGAGGTAGTGAAGTAGAGATGCAGGAAGACTTTATCGTTGAGCACCATCGGGGGGAACTTTTCTCCGTTGAGATTAAGCAGCGTGCTCACGCCAGCAAATATCTGTTGGGGGGGAGTGACTAAAATAGTGGTGATACCAGCCTTATGTAGAGAGCTAAGAGTGGTCTTCTTGAATTTAAGGTTATCCAAGACTAAAAAATTAGTTTTATCCCAGGACCTCTCCTCGGCTGGAGCGGAGAAAGGCGGGCGTCGCTGCGCAGTAGAACCTGACGGAGATTTTGTTTCGAGAAAGTATTGGGAATAAGCATCAATTAAGCCCGGATAAGCTTCCAGACCTTGAGCTTCAACCACTTCAGCATCTTCAGGGATGTTGACTTTAGCTGCTGGACCCAATGTTTCAATCTTACCATTACGAATAATAATTGTGCCGTTTTCAATTACTGGGCCGGTCACCGGATGAATTCGACAGCCCACCACAGCATAAGTGGGTTTGACTTTCTCGGCAGGAAGAGAACTGACGAAAAAACCAATAACCAAAAGAAAGACAAGATAATTCCTGATTACTCTCATGGGCCTCCTTTCACCCAAAAAATATGGGATCTATATAAAATCACCAGGATGAACGGGTTTAATTTCTCAGGAAAAGAGGAGAGATAGAGGGAAAGTTGGGTCCAACCACTCCCCATGTTCATGGCGGCTATTTTATCAAATAGACTAAAAAAATAAAAGAAAAAATGAGAAGTAACAGCCGCCATTTTGAGGATGAAGGCCGAGCTTATTTTATCTGAAAAACCTTGTTATAAAAGGAAAAATAATATTTCCTGTTTTTCCTATCGTCTTGTGGGACTAATATCTTAAATCTTTTATATCTTATCTCTGGGACGAATTAGATTACTTCCTCCCAGCTGGCAAGATGAGTCCACTGCTCCTGCTCCTCTTTCTCTTCCTCCAGTCTGAAGGTTGAGTTGTCCTTAACTTGATTATCGGGTATATTATGTAAACCCGCTGGGATGAAGTGGGAGATAAAAATGACAGAAATGAGGCTAGAAATTCTTAAGACGCGACTTCTCCTCCAGACAAATGAGCCTGCTCTTTTGCCCACCATCCCGCCACCTCTCGAAGTTCCCTCTTTACTGACTGCTTTCCACAAAATAACCCTTCTCCACTCGGCGCCAGCCCAACTCCCGGTTGAAGGCACAATCGAAATCTCCGAAAACCCCTCTCTGAGTCACCTAGAGTTCCAGCGGCGCAATGATAATCTATTTCTTCAAGGTCCCTTTCTCCATCTTGGCCAAAAATGTACTGACCGGCGCTATACCCTGTGGGGTAATTTAGGTTTACTTTACCGGTTTACTCTTTATTTACTAGAAAAAAAACACCAGATTTACAGTCTTCACGCCTGTTCTCTCTACGATAAAGAAAAAAACCAGTTGCTAATTGTGGCGGGAGGGGCAGGAAGTGGCAAAACAGTCTTTCTGCTCAGTGGTCTGGCCCAAGGCCTCCAACTTTTCTCTACCGAAACAACTCATTTCCAGCTTCAAGAAAATAAAGTTGTCTGGTTTAAAGGCTCTTTAATTGACAACGTTCGCCTGACTACTTTGGAAAAATATTTTCCCTTCTTCTTACCCTCTCCTAGTGGTTTACCCGCCTCATCAGCTTATAAGAGCAAAGTGGCTCTGGACCTCTCTTCCTTTCAGACTCCCTTTGATGAAGTGATTGATTTGAACCGGGTCATCTTCATCTTCCCTCATGTGGAGGAGGGCTGGCCTCAAAGAAAAGAAGTGTCTTTAACTAACTCCTTAGAAGTAGCCCGCCGGCTTTACGCTAATATTTCCTCTAAACTGGCTGAATCAATCATTCTTTATGACTCACTGCCTGTGGTGGGCTGGGAGGAGAGTGACCTCGCCCGGCAGAGATGGGCCTCCCTCAAATCCCTTTTGACCACCTCTCTAGCTATAACAAGTCTCAACATTCTCAGTAGCCCGGCAGATTGCTGGGGCAATTTATTAAACCATTTAAACAATTCAAAAAAGTAAAGGAGAATTAAACATGGCCAAAGCATGGGACGGAGTGATCACAATGCCTCTTTCAGGTCGCTCAGTCAAACCAAGAACCACTGGCATCACCATGGTCATTGATAAAGGACTGGGCCTGGCTCGACTAAAAGATCTCCTAGAAACTGCCGGTGACTATATTGATATCATTAAATTGACTTTCGGCACTTCTGCTTTCTATGACAAAGACTATCTTCGGCGGAAAAATGAACTCATTGCTTCCGCTGGGGTCGAAGTTATGCCTGGAGGAACCTTCTTGGAAGTCGCCTTCTGGCAGAAAAATATAGCAGGCTATTTCCAACGAGCCCAAGAGTTAGGTTTCACCGCTATTGAAATTTCCGATGGCACCATCGACATCCCTCTACCCCAACGCCGTGACCTTATCAAACAAGCTCTGGACAGAGGGTTTAAAGTTATCACTGAAGTGGGCAAAAAAGATCCCCGTCAGGCCCTGCCTATTGCTTTAACTCACGAACTCATTAACTCCGACGCCGAATGTGGCGCCTTCAAAGTTATCATTGAAGCCCGTGAAGCTGGCAAGGGAGTGGGTATCTACGACACCGAAGGCCAGATAAAAGAAGAAGAAATAGACAATATTGTAGCCGGAGTCAATGACCCGGAAATTTTACTGTGGGAAGCCCCACTGAAAAATCAACAACAGGCGCTCATTATCCGCTGGGGAGTTAATGTTAATTTGGGAAACATTCCTCCTGACGAGGTGCTGGCCTTGGAAGCACTCCGCCAGGGTCTTCGGGGAGATACTCTCCGCCGGGCTTATACCGCTAACCCCGAGTGGTCTAAGTAAGAACTTCGGAGGCAGGTTTTCTCCTTTATCTGATTTCATTTGGCCGTTCGCAAAAAAAAAACGCAATAAAAAGTGAAAACCTCTTCAGAGGGGAGCAATGAATACTCGCCAGAAACCTCAGGAAACTTACTCCCGGGGAGAAGTTCTCTCCAAGGAAACCTTTTAGTTCAACTCTTTCTTTCGGTTATGAACCCTTTTACTCTCTTAAATAATTAAAGCTCCCTCGTCTCGACTCTCCTCTATTCTCCTTTCTTCTGCAGTAACCAGAAAAGCACTGTATGTTCGCCATCAGGCAGTTCAAACTTCAATGAATCGCCGTCAAAAACTTTCCTAATCCGACCATCTATCCGAAGTTGATATTTCCCCTCGACTAAAAAGCGAACTTTTATCTGAAGTTTATCCAGGGATTTAACTTCAAAAGAAATTTCATTTTCAGAATAGAGAAAGTGCCGGAACACGGCCGGCCGATTAGTTTCAACTATTTTCCGGCCCTCCTCCCGCAACTCTAATCCTTTCTTGCCCAAACGGAGTTCATAATGACGGCCTTGAATAGCTAGCCTCTCAATTCGACCCCGTTTCTCCGGCCGGAGGATGCCGAAACGGAATCCTTCCCAAGGAGTAAAATCGATATATTCTTCCAGGCCGATCAAGGCAAAGAGCGGTCCCCAGCTTTGATAACGCTGGCCCCCCGCTTCACCAGTGCGGGAATCATAATTCTCGGGACAAAGTTGGTAATGTTTCCAAGTCCGCAGGAAAAGTTCCACACTTCGTTTGGCTACTTCCGAGGCTACCGCATCAAAACCATAAGCTTTTAATCCTTGATAAACCAGATAATTGGTCGGGGGCCAGATAGTTCCTCGCCAATACTGCTGGTCGGTAAAAGCGGGGTCATCCCGAGAAATGGTGGGCACCACGTAATCCCCCCAATACTCATCAGGATTACGTAAGTGACGGACCATTTTCATGGCCCGCTCCTCATCGGGAATACCAGCCAAAAGGGGATAAAAATTGGAGGCAGCCTTACGGCGGGAAAAACGACCATCCCAGTGGCGATCGAAATAAAAATTCTCCAGGTCATCCCAAAGTTGGTCATTGATAAGCTTCTTCATCTGTTCGTATTCCCGGAGATAAGCAGAGTATTCCCGACGCAAACCTAAAGTCCGGGCGATTTGAGCCAAACACCAGGCATCTAGAGCATACAGCGAGTTAAGATCCAAACAGTTCATAGTCAGGGTACCGGTTGACTCATTAAAACCCGCCTCATCCCAATTAGGCAAGTCATCCTGGCCTGATTCCCACATAGCTCGTTGTTTCCCAGACACTCCCTTTTCCCAAGCTGGCACGAAGCGAGAAACTAATTCTTTATCTGAGCCCCATTCCAGCAGACCATCATTGTTACCGTCGCGCCGGGGGTGGCCGTTTTTAGGGGCCTTCCAAAAGGCATGCCATTTTTTCAAATAAGGGTAGGCAAATTGAATAATCTCAGTATCACCGGTTTTCTGGAAAAGTTTCAAAGTGACGTAAGCTCCCACCGGAGGTTGACTTCGGTCAGCGGCTCCGGAGAAGCGACCGCGCCAATTAGGAATATTGCCATTGGGATACTGGGTCTGAAGGACGGCTTTCAGCACATCCTTAGCCAGTTTGACACTCTCCACCGACAATTCCAGAGCATTAAAAAAAGAATCCCATTCAAAAATCGTCCAATGGTCCTTTCCTCCCCGAGGAGAAGGAAAAATCCAGCGACGACCAGCTGGCGTGTAAAACCGGTGATGACCGGCTTGATAAAGAACCATCCAGAAAAGATTATTAGTAATCGCTTCGGCCACATTTTCATAAAGTCCCGAGACTCGGACTCTTTTCTGGAGGTAATTCCTTTCCTCATCACGGAGAAACTTTTCAATTATTTTAACGCTTTTATAACGATAAAGATGATCGGAAAGAATCCGAGCATCTCGGTCGACACCAGCTACAAAATAAAGCACTCTTTCTTTAGTGGAAGGAAAGGCCAGAACCTCCTCCTTCTCCTTTCCCCGGAAACGGTCGCCTCGACGATTGGTCCAAAAGAGATAATACCATTCACCACTTGTTCCTTGGACCTGACCATCGCTGCGGAGACGATAATTCCCTGACATATCCCACGGAAAATAATGGACAATCTCGACTGTAATATACTCAGGTGCTTCTATCCGACCGATAATTGTTCTTTCATCCCGTCGTGACCACTCCAGGGTTAGCGTATCGGACCTTTTAGGTGGTTTTTTCAAAATAGGAGTTTCCCGCCCTTTGCCGAAAGGCAAACTCAAATCAAACCTGATCCGAGCATATTGGCCGTCGGGCGAATGAGGCCCCACTTCAGCTACTAAAAATAATAAATCAAGGCCATCAGCCCGCTCCTCACCCCGCTTAACCCTCACTCGAAAAGCAAAGGCGCTCTTAGGGGAAGGAGCTAAAACCAATCCAGCCCAGGCTTGAGCATCCAGGGCCCCAATATAAATTTCTTTCCAAGGATAAAAAATTTCTCCCCGAAGCTCACTCCCCAGAGTCAAAAGAAAAGTGACGAGCATCAGGACGGCTAGGCTCTTCCCCAACCTTTGAATCTTCGAATCACCCCGGTTATTTTCTCTTCGGTTCATGTTGATTATGACTACTAAACCCATCTGTAATTATTTACATAATAATAAACAAAATCGAGACAAAATTCCAGAACAAAAAAGAATAATTTGGAGAGTTTCGGCCACGAAAGAATAAATATAATTGTAGACAATTACTTAATTATAATATATTTTGTCAACTTATAATTTCAGATTTGGAAAAACCCCTCACTTCGGGATCCCCTTAAAACTTCCTCTACTTCCAGAAAATTCTTTCAGCCAAAAGAAATATTCCAGGCAAAAAAAATTCAGTGCGATTTCTTCTTAAGCCGGCCATCCTTTCTTTATGTAACGAGTCACTGCATCAATAAACATATCCAAGTCTTGCAGGGGCGTATAGATACTGGGCGTAATCCGCATGGCTATAATATCCTTTTCTCCTTTCTTGGGAGCTGGCACTCGGACATTGATGGTATAAATTTTATGGTCCCTAAACAACTTTTCCCGTAATTTGACCATATCTAAACCTTCCACGGTGAACGTCCCAATGCCACAGGATTGCTCGGGTTGATACGAAGTAAGAATCCTTACTCCGGGTAGGTCTTCCAAGGCTTTGGCCCAGTAATTCCTCAAATAGCGCAGTCTTTCCTCTTTTCTTTTGGGGCCGATAGCGTGATGAAACTCCAAAGCCTCGCCTATAGCCAATTTGAGATACTCCGGTTGAGTCCCCACATGTTCAAATTTACGGATATCGTCGCTTAAGGGATCAGGAGCTGGAAAAAGCGGCCAGATATCTTTAATCCTGTCCTTCTTGACATAAAGAAAACCGGTCCCGATAGGGGCCATCATCCACTTGTGTAAATTGGCTCCATAGATCTCACATTCTAAATCCTTTTGCTCAAAAACAAAATGGCCAAAAGCGTGAGCCCCATCAATAACCACCGGAATCCCCCTCTGTTTGGCTAGCCGGCAGATATCCCGGATAGGGAAAATTTGGCCGGTTAAATTGGTAATATGACAAACAAGAATGAGCTTGGTTCGAGGAGTAATCTGGCGGGCAAAAAGTTCGGTTAACTCAGCTAAACTCCGGGGAGGATAAGGGAAAGCAAAAGTCTTAACTTTAATCCCTTCCCGCTTTTGGCGTTGATAAAGAGCATTTTTCATGGACGGGTAGTCATGGGTGGTGGTGATCACTTCATCACCTGGCTTAAGTTCTAACCCTAAAAGGGCAATCTGCAGAGCCTCGGTGACATTGCGGGTTAAAGCTATCTCTTCAGGAGAACAGCCGAAGGTGCGCGCTATTTTTTGCCGGATTAATTCTTTCCGGGGACGTAAAAATTGCCAAGAATTATAGACCGGAGCTCCATTGGAAAACTCCATGTAGCGCTGGGCGGCTTCAATTACAATACGGGGAGCCGGATGAACACCACCATTATTGAGATTAATAATACTTCGATCAGTATTAAAGGCTTGCTGGACATGAAACCAGAAAGTTTCATCCCGGGCCACCTTCTCCGCTGGCGTACCAGCCACTTCCTCAATTTTTTCAGCCAGTCGAGCTTGAGCTCGCCTGGTTCCCCAGCCAAACAGAGTCACCCCGCCAACCCCCAGCGAAAGCCTTTTCAGAAAATCCCTTCTCGATGTAGTCATCCTTTCCTCCTCTCTTTCATCGGTCGGAAATCCGGCCGATTATATTAAATAAAAATCAAAATTAGTCCCAAATTCTCCTCTTCCAGAGAGCTCATCTTGGGAAGAAAGAGGGAAATCATAATATTCTTTTCTTCCTTAAAGTTAGTTTTTTAAAGCCGGCAGAGTGAGTCTTCCCTAAAGGATTTGGCTTGGCCGGTGGTCGACGGCCGTAGAAAAAATCATCGCTTTTGACAGCCACTTTCTGGGCCAAACGGGAAGACCGAGTGGCCACTCGGATAACTTGATGAAATAAATTATTTTCCTTACTGTAAGGACAAACATAAAGGCAAGTGGCACAATCAGTCCCCACCTGTCGCCAAAAACGGTAGCAAGCTTCCCGATCAATTACCCAACGGGTTATTCCATTATCTACCTGCCGCTCACCATGAGGAATGGCCTGAGCGGGACAACATCGAGCACATTTAAGACAACTGGCACAGAAATCTTGAACCCCAAAGGAGATAGGCTGATCGGGCACTAGGGGCAAATCAGTGGTCACTACACCCAGACGGACGCGGGGCCCATAAGGATAAGTAACTATAATTCCTAAGCGGCCCAATTCTCCCAGACCAGCCTTCCAAGCCAGAGGGGGAAGGATGACCTGATAATTACTCCCGGCAATGTGCGCCCGGGCTGGATAGCCTAACTTTTGAATAGTTTTAGCTAAGATAATTGAAATATGGGCTGCCTCTGTATATCTCACGGCTGTTTCCACCACCACCGGTGCTTGGGGAGCAGTAGCCACCATGGCCAACGACATTTCTACGGCAAAAACTATAGCATAACGATGATTTAGCTCTATCTTCTGACCATAGGGTTCTGGGCCACGACCCACGTGCGAATAAACAAAGGCGGGGTCAAGCTCACAAACCCCACATAACTGAGCTCCGAGATAATGCGCCAGTCGCTTGACCATGACTGTTGCTTCTTCAGGAGAAAAAGAGAATTTTTCACCCTCGGGGGGCCCACCAACTTCAGACAAAAAGGTCTCAATAAAATCAAACTCCGCCTCGGCCAGAGCAAACTCCCAGGGAAATTTCTGCCAATGGCACCGGTCAAGCAAATCAGGCAACTGCCGCAGACTATCATCTAGCGACTTCAAATGAGGCCGGAGTTCATAATACTGGCGGTAATGATCGGAATTTATCTCCAGGTCAAAACGGGCAAAAATCACATCCCGTTCATCAATGCGGGCCGGAGAAGCCACAATCCGAAGTTGAGTGCGAGGCCGCGGACTAAGAACAAGCCCTAGGCAAAACAAAATGATCAACCAACCCAGACTAGCTCCGATCATCAAAAAAGATGGTTGGTGAAGAGAAAATAGTAGAATTAGGCCACCTCCCAACCCGAGAGCTAGAAGCGCACTGCGTTCAGCCGCCCGCCTTTCCTTTTCTAACAAGCTATAAAAGCTCATTAAAATAAAAAATAAAACAGCTCCCAAGAGAGCCATCACACCGCCAATAATCATTAGCCTGAGCCAATTCATTGTTTTTCAAAGTAATAAACCCTTCTGCCTCTGTCAACTATTTTCGAAACGACTGTGGTGACTATTTTAAGATGGCCTAGATAATTACTAATTTATTAGTGCCCCATGGCCCAGCTGAATCTAACCTCCAAGTCTAAATGCTTTGAATTCCAGGAGAAAACAGTATAATATTTCCCCGATGCATCAGACGAAAGTAGCCCTGGTTAGATGTCCCGATTACCAGCCAGAAAATCTTCGCCACGGGCTGACAGAAATTTTCTCTTACTTGGGGGGACTGGCCTCTCTTGTTCGCCCAGGAAGTCATGTTTTTCTCAAAATCAATCATCTTTCTCCTCCCTCCCCTCCGGAAAGGGCCATTGTCACCCATCCCGAATTTACCCGAGCCGTCATTGCTCTCTTGAAAGAGCATGGTTGTCGGATTGTGGTGGGTGACGACATTCAATCCGGAGCTAAAGATGGTTTTTTGCTTTCCGGCTACCGGCAAATGTGCCGGGAAATGGGAGTAGAATTAGTCAATCTTAAGGAGAAGGGCTTCCAGAAAATCTCTCTTCAGGGAAAAAGATTAACCGAAACACTTATCTCACCACTTGTCCTGGAAAGTGACCAAATAATCAACTTGGCCAAATTAAAAACCCACTCTTTAACTACTTTCACCGGGGCAATTAAAAATTTTTATGGCCTTATTCCTTACGGCCTCCGACTGGATTACCACCGGGAATTCCGCTGGGTTAACGAATTTTGTGAAATGCTGGTGGATATCTATGCCGCAGTAAAAGACAAACTTTGTCTGACCTTGATGGATGCGGTGGTAGCCATGGAAGGCGAAGGCCCCTCTAGCGGCCACCCTCGACCATTGGGTTACCTCCTCGGTTCCCAAGATGCTGTGGCTGTTGATGCTGTAGCCGCCGCTCTCATCGGACTTTCCCCCGAAAGTGTCTTAACTACCAGCGAGGCTCAAGCTCGGGGACTGGGCCAGGGAGAGCTCGATAAAATTACTCTGTGTGGTCTCAATCTTCAGGAAGCTATGGTGCCCGATTTCAAACACTCCGCCGCCGCTCATCTTGCCGGCCGAAAAATCCCCAACGCAATTTATATCTTTATCCAAAGCCAATTCCACCTTACACCTCGCGTGATTAAGGACCAATGTAGTGGGTGTAAAGAATGTATTCGAATCTGTCCCCAGCAGACAATTAAGCTCATTCAGGGGAAAGCCTGGGTAGATACCGCCAACTGCATCCATTGTCTCTGCTGCCACGAAGTCTGCCGTTATCAGGCGATTAAACTTAAGCAAAAACCAATCGGCTGGCTCTTTCGTCGGGTAGTGTCTTTACTTAAAAAAGTTAAAAGGAAGAAAAAGAAGAAAGTCGCCCTGAACTGAGAAAGGTCCATAAATTATTTTCATTAAGGATTTTTTCTTAAGGAGAGGATAAACAGCCACTTCAAAAGTTAAATAACTAGGGAAAAGGAAAAATGATTTAATTAATCGGAAGCGAGCCTGATTTTATGCTTCTAGCTGGAAATAATTTAAGAAACCAGCTAGGCTATGAATTCTTCAAGGAGGAATAATGAATTGGTTGGAATATTATCAAGAGCGTCAGGAAGAAATGGTGTCTTTTCTCCGGGAGTTGGTACTTCGAGAATCTCCCAGTCATGATAAGCAAGCGGTTGATACCTGCTCTGATTGGCTCATTAGTGAATTAAAGAAAATGGGTCTGGAGGTAACTATTTACCCCCAGAAGGAAATCGGCCAGATAACTTCGGCTCTTTTACCTCTAGGGGAGACAAAGGCGATTACCTTACTTTTGACTCATATTGACACGGTATGGCCCGTGGGACAGCTAAAAGAGATGCCTTGGCGGGTAGATAAAGCCCAAAACCGAATCTACGGTCCAGGAGTACTTGACATGAAGGCCGGCCTGACCCAAGCCGTTTTTGCCTTAAAAGGCATCATTGACCTTGACCTAGTGCCTCGCAACCAAATTCTTCTTTTTATTAATTCCGCTGAAGAAATCGGGAGTCCAGCCGCCGATGAACTTATTTTGGAACATGCCCGCCGCAGCTCCATTATTCTCTGTTTGGAACCAGCTCTGCCTGGCGGCGGAATTAAGATGCGGCGCAAAGGTCGGCTGGTGATCGAGCTTAAAGTCTCCGGCCAAAGAGCCCACGCTGGCACCCCATCTAAAGGTGTCAATGCTATAGAAGAACTCGCCCTCCAACTTAATCGCCTCCGCCGTCTGCGAACGAAAAGCCTGACTTTGAACATAGGGAAAATTGAAGGGGGTGAGAAAGCTAATATTGTGGCCGCTGAAGCTGCTGCTCTTCTGGACATCCGTTTTTGGAACAAAGAGCAAAAAAATAAGGTTTTGACCTATCTAAAAAATCTGGCCCCCCAATTGCCGGGAGCCAAATTAAACTGGCGGATTGTGACTGAAACCCCTCCTCTCGAACCTACTGAAGCCTCACGTAAACTATTAACCAAAGTGAGACGGATCGCTAGCCAACTAGGACTTTCTTTGCCGGCTGGTCGTTCCGGAGGAGGTTCCGATGCTTCTCTCGCTTCTCAAACCGGTCGACCCGTGCTTGACGGATTGGGTCCCGAAGGAGAAGGAATTCATGCTGAAAACGAAAACCTCTGGTTGCCTTCTCTTATCCAACGGACCGCTCTTCTTACGGCTACTCTTCTAGAAGGACCACTTTAAAGCTCCTGTTCCCTTTTCTCACGGCTCGACCTCCTCTAACCCACAAACTGACCCCCGGATGGTAATTGGGCCGGTCTTCCCGGACCTGGCCTCCCACTCCTGTCTCTCACCTTCTTATATTTATCCTCCTCCTAACTTATTCCCATCCATTTTTAACCTGCAAGGATTTCACTTTTTACAAATCATGTTTGGGAATCAGACGAATTGAAAAATTGCAAAATTGGGATTAGTGAAGAATCGGGGCTAAGTCTTCGCTCTTCACTTTTGTCCCCCCATTGGTTTAGAAGCCATCCCTGGATGTTTCTTGAGAAGTCCGGCAATTAAAGAAAATTTAAGACAATAAATTCAAAGGCGAAAGGTAAAGACCTCAGCCGATCTGTTTTCCTGAACCTATCTGCTTTCCTGTAGCTGACTTCGCTCTTTAGTTTGATTGGTGAAATCTGAAGAGCTGCCCCCGCTTTGACCCTTCTTTGCGGTCCAAAGTGAAAAGTAAAGCTCTGACCCCAGTCTTAAAAACCCTTGAAGATAAAAAGCAGTGAAAGATTGATTGAGTTTTCCAAAAAAAACTAATATAATTTTTTCTTAAGTTATCCCATTATAGAAACAACCAAAGGAGGATTCATATGATTAAAAAGTACTACCTACTTTCTCCTGGGCCTACACCTATACCCGAAAAGGTCCTCTCTGTAGCCGCTGAACCTATTATTCACCACCGGACTTCCGAATTTTCGGACATTTTTATGGACGTGGTGGAAGGCTTGAAATATGTTTTTCAAACCAAAGAAGATGTTTTCGTGCTGACCTCTTCCGGGACCGGGGCCATGGAAATGGCTGTAGCCAATTTAATCAACCCTGGAGACAAAGTCATTACCATTAACGGCGGAAAGTTTGGGGAAAGATGGGGCCAAATTTGCCGAGCCTATGGAGCCGAGGTCCGAGAAATAGTTTTGGAATGGGGCGATGATTTCACTAAAGACCAATTAGCGGAAGAACTTAAGGCTCATCCTGAGACCAAAGTTGTTTTTACTACTCTGTCGGAAACTTCCTCCGGAACCGTTTACGACATTCAGGGATATGGAGAAGTCGTGGCCCAAACTGAAGCTGTCTTAGTCGTAGATGGCATCTCTGGCTTAGGCGCCACCCCTTGTCCTATGGATGAATGGCAGGTGGATGTAATGGTTTCTGGCTCCCAGAAATCCTTTATGATTCCTCCGGGATTAGCTTACATCGCCTTCTCTCCCAAAGCCTGGCGATTGGTCGAAGCCTCCACATGCCCCAAATACTATTTCGATGCGAAAAAATATAAAAAGAGTCTGGCTAAAAGAACCACCCCTTATACGCCTGGTGTTTCCCTGATTATTCAGCAGAAAAAAGCCTTGGACATCATTCGGGAACAGGGACTGGAGAAAATTTTCGAACATCATCGTATCTTAGGAGAAGCCACCCGAGCGGGGGTCAAAGCTATTGGCTTAGAACTCCTTTCCAAGCGTCCGGGTAATATCCTCACTGCAGTCAAAGTTCCGGCTGGAATCGATGGTCTCCAATTGGTCAAGATCATGCAGGGCAAATACATGGCTTACATCGCTGGCGGTCAGGACCCATACAAAGGAAAAATTTTCCGAATCGCTCATCTCGGATATATGGGTGGATTTGACATCATCACAGCTTTAACCGCTCTGGAAATGACCTTAAGCGAACTCGGATATAAATTTGAGAAAGGTCAGGCCATCAAGGCCGCTGAAGAAATCTTGATGGAGAATTGGGAATGAGAAAAATATTAGTCGCTGACCCCTTACATCCGGAAGCTTTCGATAAACTTAAAGCTTTGCCGGGACTGGAAGTAACTTTGAAAACCGGCATGGATGAGGCAGAACTAATTAAAACCATTCCCGGCTTTGAAGCTATCGTCGTTCGCAGCGCCACCAAAGTAACCAAAAAGGTCATCGAAGCGGCCACTGACTTGAAGCTTATCATTCGGGCTGGGATCGGTCTAGATAATATTGATGTTGAAGCTGCTCAGGCCAAAAATATTGAAGTAGCCAACACCCCCGCGGCTACCACCATCTCTGTAGCTGAATTAACCTTCGCTCTCATGCTAGGGGCCGTCCGCAACATCGGACAGGCTGTTCTCTCCATGAAAGACCACCGTTGGGAGAAAAAACTTCTCACCGGCACCGAACTCTTTGGAAAAACCCTAGGCATTATCGGCAGCGGCCGCATTGGTTTAGCTGTAGCTGAACGGGCGATCGCTTTCGGTATGAAAGTCATTGCCTATGATATTGTTCCCATCAAAACTGATTTAGCGGTAACTCAAGTCAATTTGGATGAGCTTCTGGCCCAAGCCGACATCATCTCCCTGCATCTTCCCTTAACTCCTCAAACCAAACACATGATCAGCTCAGCGGAATTCGCCAAAATGAAAGACGGCGTCATTCTGGTCAATGCCTCTCGGGGCGGAGTGGTCGATGAACAAGCCCTGTTCGAGGCTCTTGAGTCGGGTAAAGTAAGAGCTGCGGCTATTGACGTTTACGAAAAAGAGCCGCCTGCCGATTGGTCACTAGTGGACCATCCTCATGTTCTCCCCACGCCTCATATTGGGGCGGCCGCCAAAGAAGGACAAAAAAGAGCTGGACTGGAAGTTGTCCGGATAGTGGAAGAAAGACTTCTTTAATCAAGCAAAAAGTCGTATAATTTAAATTCAATTAATTTTACAGGAAAGACAAACCGGATAAATTTAAAATTTAAGGAAGGACGTTATGGTCTATCTAGATAATAATGCCACTACTCCCCTCGACCCAGCTGTCCAGGAAAAGATGTGTTGGTTTCTCAAAAACCACTTCGGTAATCCTTCCTCTCTTTATCCTCTGGGCCGAGAAGTTAAGGAAATGATAACCGAAGCCCGGGAGATAATCGCCACTAGCCTAGGAGCTCAACGCAGTGAAATTATTTTCACGGGCTCAGGGACAGAAGCCGACAACTTCGCTAT
>Ga0190361_1000269_pt1 | contig 21777 bp, 22 predicted proteins | sample 48721845_MG_FD_161273 | JGI IMG/M metagenome (GOLD analysis project Ga0190361, IMG submission 161273) | Hydrothermal vent microbial mat bacterial communities from Southern Trench, Guaymas Basin, Mexico - 4872-18-4-5_MG | ecosystem: Environmental > Aquatic > Marine > Hydrothermal vents >... | reverse complement strand
TTGATAGAGGATGAAACGCTTCTCAGAATGGCTATTAAAGAAGTAAGGAATAAATTCAATTTTAAGACACCTTTAAATGTTGTATTTACCCACTCTGAGCCAGAAAGAAAGTTTGTTGAGAAGTTAATAGCCAATTCAGATTTAATTGATGCATGGATAAAATCAAGAGATACTGGTTTTTATAGTATAGATTTTTCATGGAGGAAAGGAGAACACCCAAAGCAGGGAAAATTTAACCCAGATTTCTTTATAAAAGTTGGCAATAAGATAATAGTAATAGAGATCAAGGAAGATGCTTTAATCAACAAAATAAAAGAAAATGGGGACTTAGCTAAGGAAACAAGAGCTAAATATAGATATGCAATAGATCATTTCCAGAGGTTAAACAATTTGCAAGATGAGCAGATTTATTATTTTAGTTTCCTAACCCCAACAGATTTTGATAATTTCTTTGGAGTATTAAGAAAAGGCAAATTTTCTGGATTTAAATCAAAACTGGATGCAGAGTTGGAAAAAGAATAATCTCCACCCACTACTATCTCTTATTAACTCAGACAAAATTCCCTTTTCTTACTCATCTATACACCGTGTGTTAATCTATTTTTAGATACTTAGCTAGTTCTTTAGCTTAAGTTTCTTCTTTTGTAACTATTCTTAAAGTATGCGTGGAAAACGATTTTTTGCTTTGTCAAAATATGAGATGACACATCTGCCCGAGTAGAGTCTTTACCGATTCTTTCTTAGGAAATTTTATTAACTACCTTGCGGTTTTGTTTCTGGAGCTGAAAGATAGGAAAAAATCACTCATACCTTAAAGCTTCGATTGGTGAAAGTTCAGCTGCTTTTCTTGCAGGATAAATTCCAAAAATTAAACCAATAGCTGTAGCTACTCCAAAAGCCAGGGCAATTGAAATTAAAGAAAGAGTAAATTTCCATTCTAAATCTAGTAACTTACCAATTATTATTCCACCCAAATAAGATCCTAAAACTCCTAGAAGAATTCCAGTTATTCCACCTAAAGTGGTTAAACTTACTGCTTCTAGTAAAAATTGTACCAGTATATCTTTTTTTCTTGCTCCCACTGCTTTTCTTAGTCCAATTTCTCTGGTTCTTTCAGTAATCGAGACTAACATGATATTCATAATTCCAATTCCTCCTACTATTAAAGATATTGCTGCTATACAGGAAAGAAAGATGGTTAAAATTCCACCTATTAAGTTAAAAGTTGAAGCAACGTATTCCTGACTTAAGATTGTAAAGTCGTCTTTATCTGGATCTTTAATTCTATGTCTTTCTCTTAAAATTGATTCGGCTTCCTGGACTGCTATATCTAAAGTATCAGCTGATTCTGCCTGAAACAGAATTACATTTACATAATCAATTCCCAGCATTTGTTTTTGGGCAACCGACATTGGGATAAAAACTCTATCATTTGGATCAATCATTGGATCTTTCATTCCTTCAATTTCTATTGTTCCGATTATTCTAAATGTTCTCCGATTTATTTTTAAACTTTTTCCTACTACTTTTTCCTTGCCAAACATCTTTTCTTTTACAGTTTTCCCAATTACTACTACTTTTTGCATTGATTTTTCTTCTTCTGGAGTAAAAAATCTTCCTTCTAGAATTTTATTCCCTCTAATTTCTTGAAAATTAGAAAATGTTCCAACGAAGTCACATTTTCTCTGTTCTCCCTTGTAATCTAGAATTGCTGGCCCAAAAACTAAGGAAGTGGTGTCTTTAATATAAAACCCTTCCTTTTTGAGGGCTTTAGCATCTGAAATTTTAAGAGTTTTAACTTGAGTCATTCCCAAAGAAAATTGAGGAAGACCTTTTTCTTGTTTTGTTCCACCAGGTAGAATAACAGCAATATTGTGCCCCATTGTTTCTATTTGGGAAAGAATAGTATTTTGAACACCTTGGCCAATAGATAGCATAACAATCACAGCGGCTATCCCGATAACAATTCCTAGCATTGCCAAAAAAGAACGAGTTTTATTCGTTTTTAAAGCGAAAATAGCAATTTTTAGAGAGTCTGAAAGTCTCATAAGAAGCTACTTTAATAATTCTTTTTCATTTTTAGCAAATCTTCTCTGTCTAACATCTTCATCTGATACTATTTTACCGTCCGCCAGGCGAATGATTCTTTTAGCATGTTCTGAAGTGTATTTTTCATGAGTTACTAAAACTACAGTATGACCCTTATCGTTAAGTTCTTGAAGTAAAGCCATTATTACTTTTCCAGATTTAGAGTCCAAGTTTCCGGTTGGTTCATCAGCAAAAATAACTGAAGGATTATTAACTAAAGCTCTGGCTATTGCCACTCTTTGCTGCTCTCCACCTGACAGCTGATTAGGATAAAAATTAATTCGGTGAGAAAGACCAACTTCTTCAATTGCCTTTCTTACTCTTCTTTCCTCTTCTTCCTTTTTTAAGCCACTGTAGATTAGTGGCAATCTCACGTTATCAAAAACTGTAGTTCGAGGTAAAAGATTGAAAGTTTGAAAGACAAAACCCATTCTTTTGTTTCTAATTCGAGCTAATTCATCATCGGTTAGTTCGTCAATACTTTTTCCTTCAAATCTGTAAATTCCAGAAGTTGGTCTATCTAAAAAGCCCATAATATGCATTAGAGTAGATTTTCCAGAGCCCGAAGGTCCCATAATAGCTACAAATTCTCCGGGTAGAATTTTAAAAGAGACTCCCCGAAGAGCTGGGGTTTCTACAACACCTGTTCGATAAATTTTCACAAGATTTTCTACCTCAATCATAAGAATAGTAATCAGAACTTAAGCAAAGTTGAGATTCTTACTTCTCTTTAATAAAAGTAATGACTTTATCTTTTTCTTTTAATCCGGATAAAATCTCTATTTCACCTTCATTTCCTCGGATGCCGGTTTCTACTTCAACTTCCTTAATTTTTCCTTTATTGTCTAGAACCCTAACTATCTTTTTTCCATTTTTGATTAGAACTGCCCGCTGTGGAATTAAAAGAACATTTTCTTTTTGTTTAGTGATAATTTCTACATCAGCTGTCATTCCTGATTTGATTCTTTCATCGATTTTATCAAATCCTACAGTTATCTTATAGTAAACTACACCTTGAATGATAGTTTCAGCAGGATCAATTTTTATTACTTTCCCGGTAAAAATTTCGTCGGGAAAGGCATCTAGAGATATTTCTACTGGATCCCCTAATTTTATCTTGGTAATGTCGGCTTCTGGAATGTCCACTTCAATTTGAAATTTACCAAGACACAACAAAGAAATGACTGGATCTGCTATCATTGTTTGAACCTGCTCACCTTCTTCTTTTTTAATCTCAGTAATAATACCGTCACAAGGAGCAATTAAACTAGCTTTAGTTAATTGGTGTTCGACCTTACTTAAGAAAGCTTCGGCCTGGTTTAATTGAGCTCGAGCCAGAGCTACATCGGCCTCTTGAGGCGGGGCTTTTATTTTAGCTAGTTTAGCTTGAGCTGATTCAAGATTTCCTTCAGCAGTTTTCACTGCGTTTTGAGCGGAATCTAATTTAGCTTGGGCTGCATTAATACTTAATTGATTATTTAACTTGGTAGAAGAAATTATCTGTTGAGCGCTTACAATGCTGGCGTAGGCTGAATTTATGTATGACTTTTGATTATCTAAAGAAGTTTTGTCAGTGGATGAAACTTTATTACGATAGGTCGATTTTTCACAGATATCTCTAATAACCACTAAAGCTCTGTATATTGCATCAAGGGCATCTTTCATCTCTGATAAAGCACTATCGATATTTTTGGTGGTAGGATTGTCTTTAGCAGTATCAAGATAAAGTTTTGCTCTTTCTTTTGCTTTTTTTATTATCTCTTTATTGTCTTTTACTTTAAAGTCCTCCTGGTTTGAGGTGACAAAGTACGTTCTTTGAATTGAATCTACAACATTGTAGGTGTTGTAGATTTTAAGATAAGAATCGTCTAAGGTATTTAAAGCATCTTCATAGGCTTGATTTAGATCATTTTCAGCTTTAATTTTTGTGTCGGCTAAATCTTGCTTGGCATTCTTTAAGGAAATTTGAGCGTTCTCAAGTGCAATTCTAGCATTTTCTACTGCTGTTTCATAAATTTTTATTTCTTCCTTTGAGGCTCCAGCCAAGATTTTGTCTAATTTTGCCCTGGCTATATCTCGAGCAGCCTGAGCTTCTGATATCTGAATATTTAATTCACTTGTGTCAAGAGTGGCCAAAATTTGACCTCTCTTTACTATTTCTCCTACCTTAACTTTTATAGTTTGAATTTTACCTTGAATTTCAAATTGTAAATTTACTTCCTTGGTTGGGGTTACCTGTCCATTGGCTGAAATTTTTTGAATAATATTTCCTCTTTTAACTAATGTGAAATCATAAGGAAGATTTCTATCTTTGAAAAAATATTTATAGCTTCCAATAACTATTCCCAGTATCAAAGTAAAAACCAAAATTAGTTTTAGTTTCATAGGATTATTTAATTAGCTGCTTTAGTTTGACAAGTTTCTTGTTTAATTCCGAAATGACTTTTCCAAACTGGTTAACTGGAATAAAAACTATTGTCTCCGAGGGAGTTAAAAAAACCACAAATTTTTCTCCACTTTTTATCTTCAGTTTCTTTCGAATTTCAGCTGGAATTACTATCTGTCCTCGCTCACCAATAGTAGCTGTCCCAAAACAAGTTATATTTTTTGGAGAATTTTTCTTCACGATAGTATGATTTGTATGAATTATACTACATTCCTATGTTAGTTGATGAAAGATCAATGTCAAGCCTTATTCCGTCATATTCACTTCTTTTGAAATTTGCCAGAAGCAGAAAAGGGTAAGATAAATTGTATAGATAGAAGTAAAGTTATTGAATTTACCATAAAATTTCCTTTTGTAGGATTTAATTCATTACTTGACATAAGAATAATTATGGGTGTATATTCATAACAAAGGCCGAATCTTTAATAGTCTAAAATATGCCTTGGGGATTTGGAGGTGGCCCCTGGTGGCTATATAATTCTGATTATTTTAGAAGGTATGGTACATATTGGTGGAGATGTTTTAGGTTTCCCTGGCTACCAAGAGGATGGTGGGCATATCCTTATTATGGACAATCTTTTTCTCCAGAGGAGGAGAAAGAAATGTTAAAACAGGAGCTAGAAGCTTTAAGAGAAGAAATGAAAGCAATTGAGGCAAGGTTAAATGAATTAGAAAAGAAAAAGGAAGAAGAAAAAGAAAAATAAATAGTGTCTTTATCAGATTCTAATCAATTCTTAGAAGGAGGATTAAAAAGAAGAGGACGTCAACCTAAAAGATTTGGTTTAGGTCCGGGAGGATTCTGTGTTTGTCCAGCATGCGGAACAAAAATTCCGCATCAGAGAGGAATTCCTTGTTATCAGCAAAAATGCCCTAAATGTGGCCAAAGGATGATTCGTCAAAGATAAATTATGAAAATTGGAATTTGCGCTTTAGGTCAAGATTTAAATTCCTTAATTTCGCCTACCTTTGGAAGGGCTCCTTATTTTTTGATTTTTGATTTAGATACAAACAAGTTAGAAGTAATTCCAAATTCTGCTTTTAATAGTCCTAGGGGAGCAGGAGTAGCAAGTGCTCAAGTTGTTGTTTCTCAAAAAGTGAAAGCAGTTATTTGCACAAATTTTGGTCCTAATAGTTTTTCTGTTTTAAAGATGGCAGGAATAAAAGTTTATTGTGGAGCGGTAGGAATAACTGTAAAAGAGACAATAGAAAGGTATCGTAAAAATGAGCTAAAAGAAGTAGAAACTCCTACTATGCCCGGGCATTTTGGATTTGGCCGGGGAAGAAGATTTGGACTCGGTCCTGGAAGGGGCCCAGGAAGAATAAGATAGGATGAAAATTAATCAGGAAAAAATTTCTCTTATTTCTACAGGGGTTAATTTTGTTCTGGCAGGAAGTAAATTAGTAACCGGATTTTTAATTAAAAGTCTAGCCTTGATTGCCGATGGACTGCATTCTACATTAGATATTTTTTCTTCTTTTGTTGCTTTTTTAGGGATTAAGATTTCAAGAAAGCCTGTAGACGAGAAACATCCCTATGGATTTTATCGAGTTGAAAGTTTAAGCGGACTATTAATTGCATTGCTTTTATTTTTTTCTGCCATCTGGATTGTTTGGGAGGGAATAAAAAATTTTTTTGAGGAAAGTTTTGTTGTTTTTAGTTTTTGGGGAATTGTAGTGATAGGTGTTTCTGTTTTGGTAAATGAAGTGATGGCTCGTTTAAAATTTCATTATGGAAGAAAATTTAAGAGTTTATCTTTAATTGCCGATGCTCAGCATTCCAGAGCAGATGTTTTATCTTCTATTGCTGTATTAGGTGGTTTTGTTTTGGGTAGATATTTCCCTTTTTTAGATTCAGTTTTAGCAATTTTAATTGGAGTATATCTTATTAAAGGGTCTTTTGAAATTGGCAAAGAACTAACTGATTCTCTTTTGGATGTTTCAGATAAAGAAGTAGAGGAGAGAATTAAAAAAATTTGTCTGGCTCATAAGATAGAAATTTTTGATATGAAAACAAGAAAGATTGGAGGAATAAGTTTTGCTGAATTAAAAATAAATGTTTCTCCAAAATTAAAAGTAGATGAAGTAAGTAAAATTATTGATACTTTAGAAGAGAGATTACTTAAAAATATTCCTCAGTTAAAATATATTATCATTTCTATTGAACCTTATGATATAGAAAGACAAATAATTTTACCTCAATGGGGAACAAAGATTTGTTCTACTAAAGGACTGGAAAAATTAGGTCCTGAAAAATTAGGTCAAAGGATAGTAGTTCCTTTAGAAGAAGGAGAAATTTCCGATAATTTTGGAGCAGAAAACTATTTAATTTTAGATGTAAAAGAGAAAAAGGTTTTACAAAAAGAAATTGTCAAAAATCCTTATTTTGAAAAAAATAGCCCTCATGGTGCAAGATTTATCAAAGCAGTTTCAGGAGATAAGGTTTTAACCAAAACTATTGGAGCCAATGCCAGACAAAACCTGGAAGATTTTGGTATAGAGGTTGAAATTATTTCAAAAAATAAAAAATTAAATGACATTTTAAATGAATACGAGAAATAAAGTAAAAACTATTGCTATTACTTCCGGGAAAGGAGGAGTAGGCAAAAGTACAATAACTGTTTTATTAGCCAATGAGCTGATTAAAAAAAATAAAAAGGTAATTATTTGTGATTGTGATGTGGAATGTCCAAATGATTATTTACTTTTGGAGCAAAAATTAACTAAACCAAAGCAGGAGATTTATACTTTTTTCCCTAAGTTAAACAAAAGGAAGTGCAAAAAATGTGGTCTATGTGTAAGGACTTGCAAAAGCAATGCAATTTTTCAAATTCCAAAAAGATATCCAGTATTTGTTAAAGAGCTATGCTCGGGGTGTGGAGCATGCTGGATAACTTGTCCCCATAAAGCTATAGAAAGAAGGAAGGAAAAAATAGGCGAAATTTATGTTAATAAAATTAGGTCGGGTTTTTATTTAATAACTGGAGTTGCTCGACCTTCTTTGGAGGAAACAGGAAAGGTAGTTTTTCAGGTTAAAAAATTTACTTTAGATTTAGCAAAAAAGATTAATTTCGATTTTGTTATTTTTGATACTGCTTCAGGGACTCACTGTCCAGTAATTTCTGCTTTGTTAAATTGTGATCTTGTTTATGTTATTACTGAGCCCACTCCCATAGGGGCTCATGATTTAAATTTAATTTTAAAGTTGTGCAAGATGCTTAATCTTAAAACAAAAATAATTTTAAACCAGGCAGATTTAGGAGATAAAAAGGAGGTTAATAAAATTGCTAAAAAATTTAATACAAGAATAGAGAAAGAATTTTTTTATTCATTTCCATTGGCTCAAGTTTATTCTCAAGGTAAATTATTAGACTATTTTAAAAATGAAAGATAAAAAATTTAAAATAGGTGTACTTTCTGGAAAAGGAGGAGTAGGAAAGTCCATGTTAACTTCTTCTTTAGCTATTCTTTTTAGTAAAAGAGAAAAGATTATTGCTTTAGATTGTGATGCCGATGCTCCCAATCTGGATATTTGGTTAGGAGGAATTAAAAAGTGGGACAAAATTATTCCTATAAAAGCCTCTTTTCAGCCAGTAATAGATTATAGAAAATGCAATAATTGCGGGCTTTGTGTTAAAAATTGTCCTTTTCGGGCCTTAGAAAAGGAAAAAGATAGAATTAAATTAAATCCTTTTCTTTGTGAGGGTTGTGGAGTTTGTGAAATTGTTTGTCCTAAAAAAGCAATAAATTTAAAACTTATTCAAAATGGGGAAATTAGAATTAAACAAACTAAGTATAATTTTCCTTTAATTTCTGGTCAGCTTTATCCTGGTAAGACCGGTTCAGGAAAAGTAGTAAGCGAAATTAAGTCTCAGGCAGAAATGTTTGACTATAATCTAATGCTTTGTGATTGTGCTCCGGGCACGGGCTGTCCGGTAATTGCCTGTGTAAGAGATTTAAATTTTGCTATTTTAATTACTGAGCCCAGTCTTTCTGGATTTTCTGATTTAAAAAGAGTTTTAAAAGTTCTTTACCATTTTAACATTTCCTGGGGACTGGTGATAAATAAATGGGATATTAATGTTAAAATAAGTAATAAAATAAAAAAATGGGCAAAAAATAGATTTTTGGGTAAGATATCCTATGATAGCAATATATTTAAAGCTATTAGTAATTTAGTTCCTATTTTGCAAACTGATTTAAAAGCCAAAGCCGAGATTATTCAGATTTATAAAAATTTTAGTAAGTATTATGCCCAGGCCTAAAAAACCAAGACAGGTTTTCTTTGATCCCAATGTAACCTATTTTAAGCCTCGAGCAGTTCCTCTTTCTAACCTTGAAGAAGTAGAATTAGATTTGGATGAATTAGAAGCATTAAGGCTTTGTGATTTAAAGGGTTTAGAGCAATCTACTGTAGCTAAGAAAATGAAAATTTCTCAAAGCACTTTAAGTCGAATTTTAATCTCTGCTAGGAAGAAAGTAGCTGAAGCATTAATAAAAGGAAAAGCAATAAAAATTCACAAAAAGAAAAAAACTTGAGTAAAATATTTGCCTTGATATAAAGTAAAAAAATTACTTAAAATGAAAAAACTTTTTTAATTCTTTTAATATTTTTTTCTTTTTAGATTTATTGATTTAGAGAAAGTTATAGAATAGATTTTGATTATGAAAAAGGAATAATAATTTTTTTGGTGGTTTTACTTTTAACGATTACTTCTAAATTTGAAAAAAGAATTTAAAAAGAATGAATTAAGGGTTTGATTTAAAGCAAGACTAAAGGACTCTGCTACAATTTACATGTGGAGAAGACCAATTGAGATTTTGGGGTTAAGAAATTAGATGAGCCAAAAAATGTTTTAAATAAAAAATAAAAATTCTTTTTTAAGTGTTGCTGTAAAAGCTGTAAAGATAATCTACTTGACATTAAATATCTTTTCAATATTATTTATCCAAAATTAGACTTATTTAGTCCAATTTTATGACTTATGCAAATTTCTATTAAATCGCGCTATGGCTTAAGAGCAATGGTTTATTTAGCTAAAGCTAAAAGAATTTGCTCTGCAAATGAAATTTCTCAAAAAGAGAAAATTCCATTTAACTTTCTAGAAAAAATACTTTCAGTATTACACAAAAAGGGTTTAATAAAATGTCAGAAGGGAGTAGGAGGTGGATATTTCTTAGATAAGCCTCCTGAAAAAATTAGTGTGAAAGAGGTGTTAATGGCATTGGAGGATAAAGAAATATTTCAAATTCAGTGCAAAAGAAAATCTCATTTTTCCAGAAAGAAATGTCCGGTAAAAAACATCTGGAAAAAAGTTCAAAAGGTTTTAAATTCTACTCTGAAAGAAATTAAGTTAGCTGATTTAATAAAAACATGAAAAAGATTTTAAAAATTAAAAACCTTTCTGTAGAGTCAAAAGAAAATAAAGAGAAAATATTAGAAAATGTTTCGCTGGAAGTTGAACAAAATTCAATTTATGCTTTGATTGGACCAAATGGAGCAGGAAAATCAACTTTAGCTTATGTTTTGATGGGGATTCCAAGATTTAAAGTAACTTCAGGAAGAATTGTTTTTGAAGGTAAGGACATAACTAGATTGCCAACTTACAAAAGAGCAAAGATGGGGATTGCTTTAGCTTATCAAGAACCAGCTTACTTTGAAGGGATAAGCGTTAAGGATTTTTTAAGAATAGGAAATAAAAATATTAGTCAAAAAGAAATTGAAAAAATTCTTTTGCTGGTAGGACTTAAATCAAAGGATTTTTTAAATCGAAAGATTAACCAGGAATTAAGTGGAGGAGAAAGAAAAAGAATAGAGCTTGCTTCAGTAATAGCAATGAAACCAAAATTAATGATTTTAGATGAACCGGATTCAGGACTTGATATTATCATTTACAAGGAATTTTACAAAATTTTAAAAAACATTAAGGAAAAAACAAAATCTTCTATTGTTTTGATTACTCATAGAAAGGAAACTGGTTCTGTTGCAAGTAAGGCAGGATTTTTACATAAAGGAAGAATGATTTGCCAGGGAAATTTCAAAACAGTGATAAAAAAATATTACCGGACAGTAAGATTTTAAACAATACATGGGATTGCCTGAAAAATTTTTACAATCAATAAAAAGATGTAATTACAACATTGCTTTGATAAAAAAAGCAAAAGTTCCACATCTTTATGTTGAGTCAAATAGAATACTCTCTTTTTATAGCCAACCTGGTTTAGAAATTACTACCCAAACTAGTCCTTATAGGGTAAAGATAAAGATGTTGGTTAAAAAAAATGTTAAAATGGAAAAGCCAATTTTTCTATGTTTTGGTATTTTTAAAGAAAAAGGAAAGCAGATAATAATTCCTGAAATAATCCTGGAAGAGGATTCACAGGCAAAAATTTTAACCAATTGCATCTTTCCTCAAGCAAAAGATATTATTCACAAAATGCATGCAGAAATAAAATTAAGAAAGAATGCTAAACTTACTTATCAGGAAAGACATTATCATGGCGAAAATTTTGGAGCTGAAGTTTTACCAAGTTTTAAGGTTTTAGTTGATAAAAATGCTTCTTTTAAAAATGAGTTTATTTTAACTGAAGGAAGTATTGGAAGGTTAAAAGTTTTTTTTGAGACAGAACTGAAACAGAACGCTTCTTGTGAGATTTTAAATAAGATAATTGGAAAAGGAAGAAAAGATGAGGTAGAAATTTATGATAGAATTTTATTAAATGGAAAGAATTCTTCTAGTTTGAATAAAATAAAAGGAGTTGCAATAAATGGAGGGAAAATTCTTTTTAAAGGGGAAACGGAGGCAGGGAAAAAAGCAAAAAATGCTCGGGGTCATATTGATTGTCAGGAGATTATTGTCGGAAGGTCAATTGCTCAGTCAATTCCAGTAGTTACGGTTAAAAATCCGGAGGCAAGAATAACTCATGAAGCATCGGTAGGAAAAGTTAATCAAAAACAATTAGAAACTTTAATGACCAGAGGACTAACAGAAAGCCAGGCAATTGATTTTATTATTAGAGGAAAAATATAGTAAGGAATGTTATAGCAAAGAGATTTTTGAATGAAATGAATTATTTAAAAACAAAACAAATCTTAATAAAGATTCTATTTTTTAATTGGCTGGTAGCTTTTATTAAAATTTTTACTGGTCTTTTTTCAGGAGCATTAAGTATTTTAACTGATGGGATTCATTCTTTTTTTGATGGAGCATCAAATATTGTTGGTATTATTGGAATAGAGATTGCTCGTCAACCTAAGGATAAGGAACATCCTTACGGGCACCAAAAGTATGAAGTAATGGCTGCTCAAGGAATTTTATTTTTGTTAATCATAACCATCTACGAGTTTGGGAAAACGATATTTCAAAGAATCTTGCATCCAGCTGTTCCTCACATAACCCCTTTAGTATTTGTGGTTTTAATAAGTGCTTTAATTATTGATTACTTGGTGGCTCGATATGAATTTAAAAAAAGTAAAGAACTTAAAAGTCTAGTTTTAAAAGCCGATTCTTTTCATACCAAGTCTCATATTTTTACAACCGGAGGAGTAATTCTAGGAGCGATAGCAATAAAAGCTGGTTTTCCAATATTTGATCCGATTCTAGCTGTTTTTGTGATCTTTTTTATTGGGAAAATGGCTTTTGAAATATTCAGAGTAAGTTCAAGAGTTTTGTGTGATACTTCTTTAATCAATCCGGAGAAAATTGAAAAACTCGCTTTAAAGATAAAAGGGGTGAAAGCATGTCATAAAATTAGGACCAGAGGAATGGAAAACTACATATTTCTGGACATGCATCTTATTCTTGATCCGTTTCTCACCTTAGATAAAGCTCATCAAATTTCTCATCAAGTTAAAGAAAAAATCCAAGAAGAAATTCCTGAAATAAAAGATGTTACTATTCACATTGAACCAAAAAAATGAAGCTTGATGAGAAATACATTGAAAGTTGTAACACTTCCTTTTGACTTACTTGAGTATTTAAAACATAATTAAAGTAAATCAGTAAACAATGACAAAGTTAATTTTTAAGAAGGTTAGAAAAAGGGATGGCCGAGTTGTTGACTTTGACCAGAGTAGAATTACCAATGCTGTTTACAAAGCAATGCAGCATGCAAAAGAGGGAGACTTAAAGAAGGATCCTTTAAAGGTTTCAGACAGAGTGATTAGAGAACTGACTAAACGATATCCTCCTACTCATATTCCAACTGTTGAAGAAATTCAGGATATTGTAGAAGAAGTATTGATATTAATGGATTTTCCGAAAACCGCCAAAGCTTATATTCTTTATCGTCAGGAGAGAGCCAGAATTCGCCAGATGCGAAAACGCATTCCAGAAAGAGTAAAGAAACTGGTTTTAGAAAGTAAAAAGTATTTTCCAAACACACTGGCAGAATTTATTTACTATAGAACCTACTCTCGGTGGATTGAAGAAGAAGGCCGACGAGAAACCTGGATTGAAACTGTAAATAGATACATTAACTTTATGAAAGAAAATCTGAAAGATAAGTTAACCGAAAGTGAATATCAGAGAATTAGAGAATCTATTTTAAACTTTCAAGCAATGCCTTCAATGCGGCTTATATGGTCAGCTGGAAAGGCAGCAAGAGTTAATAATATAGCTGCTTATAATTGTGCCTACATTGCTCCAACTAAGTTAACCGACTTTGCTGAGATTATGTATCTTTTAATGAGTGGAGCAGGAGTTGGATTTTCAGTAGAGAATCAAATTGTTCAGCAATTACCAATAATAAAACACCAAACTGGAGAAATTTTATCTACTCATGTAATTGAAGACAGTAAAGAAGGCTGGGGAAATGCTTTAACTCTAGGATTAAAAACCTGGTATGAGGGCAAGGATATTAAATTTGATTATTCAAAGATACGCCCGGCTGGAGCACGGCTAAAAACCATGGGTGGTAGAAGCTCTGGACCCGAACCTCTTCGTTCTCTTCTTGATTTTGCTAGAAAAAAGATTTTAAACAATCAGGGAAAACGGCTGAAAAGTATTGATGTACATGATATTATCTGCAAGATTGGACAGGTGGTAGAAATGGGGGGAGTAAGAAGAAGTGCTCTAATCTCTCTTTCTGACCTTGATGATGAGGATATAAAGAAGGCAAAATTTGGGCATTATTATATTTTGAATCCACAACGGGCAATGGCAAATAATTCAGCTGCTTATAACAAAAAACCAACAGCTATTCAATTTATGGAAGAATGGCTATCTTTAGCAAAAAGCGGAACTGGAGAGAGAGGAATTTTTAATCGGGGAGGATTGAAAAAACAACTACCTTCTCGCAGGTGGAAAAAATTTGAAAAATACTGGCAGACTTCAGGGATAAACCCTTGTGGAGAGGTAATTTTAAGAAGCAAACAATTTTGTAATTTGACTGAGGTAGTAGCCAGACCAGAAGATACTTTAGAAACTCTCTTAAAAAAGATTGAAATTGCTACAATTTTAGGTACCTACCAGTCAATGCTTACTAATTTTCCGTATATTTCTAAGGAGTGGAAGAAAAATTGTGAAGAAGAGAGATTACTTGGAGTTTCTATTACTGGTCAGTGGGATTGTGAGATTCTTCGTCATCCAGAAGTTTTTCAAAAACTTAAAAAAAGAGCAATAGTAGTTAATCAAATATATGCTAAGCGGTTTGGCATAAAACCATCTACAGCAGTTACTACAGTTAAACCTTCAGGAACTCTTTCTTTACTGGTGAATGCTGCTTCCGGAATGCACCCTAGATTTTCTCCTTATTATATCAGACGAGTTCGTATTTCAGCTCGAGATCCTCTTTTTCATATGTTAAGAGACCAGAAGTATCCCTATCATCCAGAAGTTGGTCAAACTGAAGCTTCAGCTACTACTTTTGTGATTGACTTTCCAGTTGCTTCTCCTCCAAATTCAGTTTTTAAGGATAATCTGAGTGCTATTGATCAACTTGAATACTGGAAAATGGTCAAGGAAAATTATACTGAACATAATCCATCGGTTACTATTTCAATCAGAAAAGATGAATGGATTAAAGTAGAAAATTGGTTATATGAGAACTGGGATATTTTAGGCGGACTTACTTTTCTTCCTCAGGAGGAATATGTTTACCAATTACCTCCATTTGAAAAAATTAGTAAGGAAGAGTATAACCGACTTATTTCTTCTCTTCCAAAAATTGATTTTTCACAGATTTTAATTTATGAAAAAGATGATAAAACTACTGGACCCTCTGGCTGTGAAGGAGAAATTTGTGAGTTAGATTCAAGATAATTTATGATTTATGTTTTAACTGGAAATGGTAAAGGAAAAACCACCTGTGCAGTTGGAATGGGGATAAGAGCAGCCGGAGCAAAAAAGAGAGTTTTAATGGTGCAATTTTTAAAAACAGGAGATTCATCTGAGAATAAAGCAATAAAAAAAATTAAAAACTTTGAAATCAAGTCTTTTGGAAGAAAAGGATTTTTTGTTCCCAAAAAAGAATTAAAAAGAAAGCCAGAATTAAAGAAAGCTGGAGTAAAGCCATTTTTAAAAAAAGACTTTCAATTAGCAAAAAAAGGATTTGAATTTGTAAAAAAGGTTCTAGAGCTAAAAAAATATCAACTTTTAATTTTAGATGAAGTCTGCGTTGTAGTTCATTTTAAATTAATTGATAAAAATGATATTTTAAACTTTCTAAAAAAATTTAAGCAAAATGAGGAAGTTGATATAGTCTTAACTGGTAGATATTGCCCGGAAGAAATAATTAAAATTGCTGACCTGGTTACTGAGATGAAGGAAATAAAACATTATTATAAAAGAAAAGTAAAGGCTAGAAAGGGATTGGAATATTAAATTGTAATCGGGACCAAGCTAGCCTATAATTAAAAACAATGCAGCTGGATTTGGTTAAAATTTTAAATTATAGTTTTTTTGGTAACCTGGTAAAAGAATACCTGGTTGCTTTTTTGGTTTTTATTTTAACTATCCTAGTTTTGAAATTGTTTAAATGCATAGTACTAAAGAGGTTAACAACTTTAAAAAATCATTTCAGAACAGAATTTGCTAAATTGATAGTAAATCTTATTAGTTCTCTTGGCTGGCCACTTTATTTAATACTTGCTCTATATTTGAGTTGCCAGGTTATTCAATTACCAGAGTTTCTGGATAAAGTTATTTACTACTTGCTTTTTATTTCAATTGTTTACTATTTAGTTAAAAGTTTTCAGAAGATAATTGATTATGGTTTTAAAAGAATAATAAAACGAGAAAAAGAAAAGCAAGGGAAAGAATTTGATTCTTCACTTATTTGTCTTTTAAATAAAATTACTAAAATTGCTTTATGGCTAATTGCTGCAATTATTATTCTTCAAAATCTTGGCTATAATATTTCTACTTTAGTTGCTGGTTTAGGTATTGGAGGAATTGCTGTTGCTTTTGCTGTTCAAAATATTTTAGCAGATTTTTTCTCTTCCTTTTCTATTTATCTGGATAAGCCTTTTCAGGAGGGAGATTTCATTGTGATTGGTGATGATATGGGTATAGTGAAAAAAATCGGAATCAAATCTACTCGAATTCAAACTCTTCAAGGAGAAGAGCTGGTAATTTCCAATCGAGAATTAACCGAAACCAGAGTTCACAACTACAAGAAGATGAAAAAAAGAAGAGTTGTATTCAATTTTGGTGTGGTTTACGAGACTTCTACTGAAAAACTAAAAAAGATACCTGTTTTAGTTAAGGATATTATAGATAAAATTGATGTTGCTCAATTAGATAGAGTTCATTTTAAAGCTTTTGGTGATTTTAGTTTGGTTTTTGAAGTGGTTTATTACATAGATAGCAGTGATTATAACCTTTATATGGACACTCAGCAGGAAATAAATCTTGCTTTAAAAGAACGGTTTGAAAAGGAAGGAATTGTTTTTGCTTATCCTACTCAAACTATTTTTGTTAAAAAAACCTAAATATGAAGATAAAAAATTGGATAAAAACACATCCGTTTATAACAATCGGAATTGTAGCAGGAATAATAGTAATAGTTGGCTTATTTTATTTTGGACTAACTTCCTTTCTAACTGTCAGAAGAGAAATAACTCATTATTATCCTGCACCAGCAATAAAGGAAAGCTTGAGAGCACCTTCTATTTTGGAAGAAGTACCTCAGGCAATAGATGTTCAAAAAGAGATTGAGGTAAAAGAAGGGTCAATGGAATTAAAGTCAAAACAAGCTGAAGTTGATTTTGCCCGGATTGAATCAATTACCAAAGAATATCAGGGATACATAGAAAGAAGTGATAAATCAGTTACCAATTTATATATCCAGATAAACCTGACCTTAAGGGTACCTGCTGAAAAATTTATGAATTTGGTTCAAAGATTGAAACAAGAGTTTGATGTAAAGTCTTATCAGATTAGAAATTATCGGGTTTCAATTGAAGAAGAATTAGATGAGTTTCAGATTTTAAGAAAAAGCTTATCTGATTATGAGAAAATTAGAGAAGAAATTAAAAAAATGGAAATTGGAAAAGATAAAATCCAATTGTTAATGGATTTAACCAATAAGGAGCTGGAATTAAAAAGCAAGGAAAGAAGATACCAGAGAGAAATATCTTCTCAAAAAAGAAGAGGAGAATATGCTAGTTTGTATGTAAGTATTAAGCAATTAAAATCTCCGAGAATCTGGCCTGAGAATGTTTTAAATCAGTTTAAAGATAGATTGAGAAAAGCCTTTGCCAATGTGATTACAATTCTCAAGGACCTGGTTGGAGGTGGGATAGAATTATTCTTTAAAGTTATTCAAATTGTAGTTTATCTATTTATTGTTGGAGTAGTTGTAGCCGGATTTTATCGATTGACCGGAAAATTATTCAGAGACCTGGTTAGAAAGAAAAAATCAAACTAACAATTTTCTGCCATTGCCAAGAGGTAAACCGGCGAAGCAATCCAGATTTGATTTTTACATTTTACATTTACTATGGTTTGGTGTAATTTCGAAATTTGCCAATTTTAACATTTTAAATTGTAATTTTGTATTTTGATATTTACATTTTACATTTTCTATAAAAGTTATCCACAATCAACTCCTTGACAAACTATCTTAATTGACTAGCATTAAAAATGGAGCTGGAAGGAAATCTATTCTTCGGAATAGAGGACCAACCAGCTCCATTTTTAATTCAAGAATCAAATAAACAATTATTTCCAATTTTCAATTTCTAAATTTAATATTAAATTATTTTAAATTTAACGCTCTTGACAAGAGAGTAAATTTAACTTAACTTGTTAAGTGTTAAATGGTCGAATAATTTATGATTTAATGTATCTATGGAGAAAAAGTCAGAAGCTGAATCAAAGAAAAAATCTGTTGAGCAGTTAAAAAAGGAACTGGCAGATTGTATTAAAAAGAGGGATGAATACCTGGATGGCTGGAAAAGAGCCAGAGCTGAGTTTTCTAATTATAAAAAGCAAGAGGCTGAGAGATTTGAAGCAATAATCAGGACAGCTAATAAAAGATTGATTGAAGATTTGGTTAGAGTATTGGATTCTTTTGATATGGGACTGCAGGCTCTGGAAAAAGAAGGAAAGGCAGAGAAAGGAATGTATTTGATTAGAGCTCAACTAGAGGATGTGCTGAAATCTTATGGACTGGAAAGGATGATAGTTACAGTTGGTCAGAAATTTGACCCTAATCTTCACGACGCAGTAGCCATAGTAGAATCAGACCAGGAAGAAGGAACTATAGTTGAAGAAGTAGAACGAGGATATTTACTTCATGGAAAACTTCTTCGCTCGGCTAGAGTAAAGGTAGCTAAAGGTAAAAAATCGAAATAATTTTAGTCTGGTTAAAATTTTTTTCAGTCGCCAATAAATTCTTAGCTTAAAAACCTATGCCAAAAATACTAGGTATTGATTTAGGAACAACTAATTCAGCTATGGCTATTATTGAGGGTGGAGAACCAAAAGTATTGGAGAATCACGAAGGACAGAGAATTACCCCCTCGGTAGTAGCTTTAACCAAAGGAAATGAGAAAGTAATAGGAATTTTGGCTAAACGGCAGCAGATTACCAATCCTGAAAATACTATTTATTCAGTAAAGCGACTAATTGGTCGGAAATTTTCTGATCCAGAAGTTCAGAGGGATAAGCAAACCTTTTCTTTTAAAATTCGAGAAGGAGAAAATCAAGGAGTAGAGATTAAAATGGGAGACCGATGGTATAAGCCAGAGGAAATTTCTGCAATGGTATTAAAGAAATTAAAATTGGATGCTGAAGCAAAGCTTGGAGAAACAATTAATGAAGCCGTAATTACTGTGCCAGCTTATTTTGATGATTCTCAAAGACAGGCTACTAAAGTTGCTGGAGAAATTGCCGGCTTTAAAGTAAGAAGAATTATAAATGAACCAACCGCAGCGTCTCTGGCTTACGGTTTAAACAAAAACAAAGAAGAAAGGATTTTAGTTTATGACTTTGGTGGAGGAACTTTCGATGTTTCTATTCTGGAGGTAGGAGAAAATGTTGTAGAAGTAAAAGCTACTGGAGGAGACACTCATCTTGGAGGAGATGATATAGATAGAGAAATTTTAAACTACTTAATTACTGAATATAAAAAAGCCGAAGGAATTGATTTATCCAAAGACCCTCTAGCTTTACAAAGATTAAAAGAAGCTGCCGAAAGAGCCAAACAAGAATTATCTTCTTCTTTTGAAACTGAAATTAATCTTCCTTACATTAGTTCTGATGCAGCTGGTCCGAAGCATTTCTTAATGAAGCTAACTAGAGCTAAGTTAGAAGAATTAGCTGAGAGTTACATAAATCGTTCTATTGAACTGGTTAAAAAGACACTTGATGAAGCTAAATTAACCCCGGCAGATATAGATCAGATAATTCTAGTTGGAGGTCAAACCAGAATGCCAAAAATTGTTGAGAAAGTTAGGGAATTATTTAATAAAGAGCCTCATAAAGGAATAAATCCAGATGAAGTAGTGGCTTTGGGCGCAGCGGTTCAGGCAGGTATTTTTCAGGGAGATGTGAAAGATGTTTTACTACTGGATGTTACTCCACTAACTTTATCTATTGAAACTTTAGGTGGAATAGCTACTCCAATGATTCCTAAAAACACTACTATTCCTACCTCCAAAACTCAAATTTTCTCTACTGCTGCAGATAATCAAACATCAGTAGAAATTCATGTTGTTCAGGGAGAAAGACCAATGGCTGCTGACAACAAAACTCTGGGAAGATTTATTTTAGATGGGATTCCACCTGCTCCAAGAGGAGTTCCTCAAATTGAAGTAACTTTTGATATTGATGCTAATGGGATTTTGAATGTTACTGCTAAGGATAAGGCAACCGGTAAATCTCAATCAGTAAGAATTGAAGGAAGTATTAACTTGTCTGAAGAAGAAGTAGAAAGAATGAAACAAGAAGCTGAAGCTTATGCTAAACAGGATAGGGAAAAGAAAGAGCTTGTGCAGGTCAGGAATCAGGCTGATGCAGCCATACATGCTGCTGAGAAATTTTTAAATGAATATAAAGATAAGATTCCTGATGACAAAAAGCAGGCAGTTAATTCTAAAATAGAGAACTTAAAGAAAGCTAAGGAAACTAATAACCTGGAACAAATAAAAACTGCATTAGATGAGCTTAATAGAGCGTTGTCCGAAATTGGCAGGGAGATGTATAAACAAAAACAGCCTCCTCAATCTCCTTCAAAATAATGCCAGAATTTTTAAAACGAATTATTTTACTGGTTTTAGTTTTATTTTCAGCTTTTTTAAGTGGTTATTATTTATCCAAATTATTTCTTGAGTTTGGAGTGAATAATCTGATTTATTTTGCAATTGCTGAAGTATTCTGGCTAGCTTTCTTATTTATATCTTATCTTGTTTCCGGTAATTGGAGCTGGAAAGTTTTGCTATCCAGTTTAAGTATACTGGTAATTCTAATTCAATTTTATAATTACCTTCACTGGTATAGCTGGATTTTAGCATTGGTAGTTTTGGTTACTTTTTTGTGGTCTGCTTATGACTTGCAGAAAGTATATGACAATAGCTTGAAAATTAACTTTGTTAGCTTTTTTAAAGTTTTTAGCTCTAAAGTTTTCACTGGCTTAATTATTTTTATTTGTTTGTTTATTTATCAGCTCTATCTATCTTCTATGATAAATGATTTCCCAATTAGTCAGGATTTGTTTAATAAAATGATTGACCCAGCTTTAAAATTAGCCAGACCAATCATAGAAAAACAACTTAAGGTTCCTGAAATAAAACTTCCAGGAAACTTGCAGCTACCTTCCTTTTTAGAGGTTTCTTCTATTCCTTCTATTGAGCAAGCTATTCAAAAGGCTACTGAAACTTTTTACCTTACAATTAAAGAAAAATATCTATCGCTTGACAAAAAAGTAAAAATTGGTATAGTATCGGCGATATTAATGCTATGCTTTTCGGTAATCAGAATTGTATTTATTGTTTTTGGTTTTGTAGCTGTTCCATTTGCTTTTTTAATTTATCAAATCCTTTTGGGAACTAAATTCATTTATTTGGAGCTTGAAAGTAGAGATAAGCAAGTTATTAAAATGTAAAGTTTATGAAGGATTACTATAAAATTTTAGGTGTAGATAGAAATTCCTCACCCGAGGAAATAAAAAGGGCTTACCGTAGACTGGCTCAAAAATATCATCCTGATAGACCTGGTGGAGATGAACAAAAGTTTAAGGAGATAAACGAAGCTTATCAGGTTTTATCTGATCCTGGGAAAAGGGCTCAATATGACAGATTTGGTAAGACTTTTGATAGTTATGGTTTTCAAGACTTTAAGGACCAAAGTCCATTTTCGGGCTTTGATTTTGATTTTTATAACCGGGATATTGAGGATATTATTTCTTCAATGTTTGAGAGCTTTGGTAGGTATACCCGGCCGGTTCAGCGAAGAGGTTCAGATATTGAATATACTCAATGGATTACTTTAGCGGAAGCATTTTCTGGAGTAAAAAAGAAAATTACTTATGAAACTTATATAACTTGTCCTGCTTGCCAGGGAAAAGGTTGTGATTCTGAAGGAATGATTAACTGTCCAGCTTGTAATGGAACTGGACAGATAAAGGAAGAAAGACAAACCTTTTTTGGAAGCTTTTCTAGAATAAAAACCTGTACCAGGTGTTTTGGAACTGGAAAGATTCCTAAGCATCCCTGTCCAAAATGTGGAGGTACCGGGAGAGTTAAAGGAAAAAGGAATGTAGAAGTAAGTATTGCTAGAGGAGTAACTGGTGGTCAGTTAATA
>Ga0190361_1000266_pt1 | contig 21917 bp, 19 predicted proteins | sample 48721845_MG_FD_161273 | JGI IMG/M metagenome (GOLD analysis project Ga0190361, IMG submission 161273) | Hydrothermal vent microbial mat bacterial communities from Southern Trench, Guaymas Basin, Mexico - 4872-18-4-5_MG | ecosystem: Environmental > Aquatic > Marine > Hydrothermal vents >... | reverse complement strand
GCGGAGGATTTGATAAAAAAGCAGAAGGAAACCATTGCTTTGATTGACAAAATCCTTATGGCTAAATTCCTTGAAATGTTCGGCGACCCTGTAACGAATCCAAAGGGGTGGGAAGTGAGGAGGTTGGGGGAGGTGGTCAAACCTATAAGGAATACTGTCTTGCCTCAAGAAGCCAAATCGTTATATGTAGGACTTGAACATGTACAATCTGGTGAAATTTTTTTGAGGAAATGGGGGACGAGTTCTGAAGTTGTAAGTGCAAAATATGAATTTCAAAAAGGTCAAATTCTATATGGTAAACTTAGGCCTTATTTGGATAAGGCTGTAATCGCAACTGTAAATGGTATCTGTTCAACCGATCTACTAGTTTTGGATGCTGATATAAAAAATATTCTACCTACAACCATAATTTTTTACTTGCACGCGTCGCATTTCATTGAGTATGCAACTTCTCATATGAAGGGGATACAACATCCAAGAGTTTCTTGGAGAGACCTAAAAAATTATCCTGTCCCCCTCCCACCCATAGAACTCCAAAAACAATTTGCCCAAATCGTTGAAGAATTTGAAAAGAAGCGGGAGGAGATGCAAAAAACTTTGGAAATCCTCGAATCTCTCTTTAAGCTTTTCCAGAAGAAAGCATTTACAGGCGAGCTAACAGCAGAATGGAGAGAGCAGAATAATGTAGAGTGGGAAATTCCACAGATTACGGAAAGGCAGGCAGTTCTGCTTGCAAGCATTTACTACCACCAGAATATGGTTCAAAAACCAGCTATGGTCACGGTTGCTATGAAATCCGCCTTTTTGCTTCAGCAGGAGGCTGGCTTGAATCTCGGCTATGATTTCATACCCTACAAGTATGGCCCATTTTCAAAGGAGGTTTATGAAGACATAGAAGAACTTGAGAAAAATCTTCTTGTGGAGAGGGTAAAGCCAAAGAAGGATATAGAAATGACAGAAATTAGACTTATAGAAGAATTCAAGGACTGGACTGAGAAAATAATAGATTCACTTCCTGAAGACATAAAAGAAATTGTAAAGGCATACATAGAAAAATATGGAAAAATGGAACTCAACGAGCTTTTGGATTATGTTTATGCTAAATATCCTGAGTATGCTGTAAAAAGCAAGAGGAAGAGGAGAAGAAAATGACCAGAGGAAGAACTTGGAAAAATGTAAATTCATCAGATGCCAAAGAAATCAAAGAATATTTACTTAAGGAAGGAGGATTGGAGGAAGAAGTTAAAGCACCTTACGAAGAGTGGCGGGTTAGATTTTCTGATTCTACCTTTACTTACTACAAGAAAGGAACTCTTTACAGTACACCCTCAAATTCGAAGGATCCGGCAGTATTCAATGCGTGGCAATATATAGATTCTGTGGTAGATTCTGCCTATGTTTTGCCCACCAAGGATTTTCTTATTGGTTTAGATGAGACAGGAAAAGGCGAACTGACCTCCTCTCCGGGCAAAAGCCCTGAAGGTTCCTGAGGAGTTTGGTGGTTTAAACCACCCTTATCCTCAAGGGCCGGGTCAGTCGACCCTTATCCCCTATGCCCTTCAGGCACTCGGGGTTACTTTTCCAGTAGCTATCCCCAAACGCTTTTCTTGCAATATTGATGGCTCCGTTGACGTCAGCGTTTATTCCTACACCAATTGAGCTAATAAACAGGCCTCGGTGTTTGCGTTTGCCTAAATATTTCTCGTGTTTCATAATTGATTCAAGGGCTAATGCATCAATTTTTGAAGTGTATTCTTCGGAAACAACTTTGATCTCTATTCCGGCAAGCTGAGCTTTGTGTTTGAGTATCTCTACAAACCTACCATGAGGCAAAGATACAAAGCTTTGGTTGTTTCGCTTACCAATATTGTTTTTTTGCTTCCAGCCCTTGTTGTATCCAATAGCAATAGTTGCTTTGCGTTGCTGAGCTAACCTCACAATATAGGTGGCGGCTTGATGCAGAAAGTTATACATCCAATTTTGAAGTCTTCTCGATAACGCAACCATTTTAGAACCTGTTTTTACACCTTGCTTTGCATAAATGCTCTGGAGTCTGGCTCTTTCTTTGTTAAACCACTGATTCACGGATTTTGCTTTCCTGCCATCAATAATAAAGGCAGTCCCGTCGCTGATCGCGACGGTTGCAAAGTTATCGATCCCAAGATCGATTCCCATAACTATCTGAGGTTGAAATACCAACTTGGACTTCTTGACTTTATAAACCACGAGAGCTTCAAACCATTTTGCGTTGTGTCTGGGAACAATATGTACTTCCGCAATTTCATGATTGAAATTTGATGGCAGCTGGATAGTGAAGTGCTTATCCGAGATTCCGTAGTACTCTCTGAATGTTTTGCTCAGCGGCGGCAAGATCTTCCCATCGCGAATCCATATGCTTTGACCTTTCCAGATAATGGTTCTATGACCATCAGATGGTAGATAACAAACTCTATGGCTTTCGCGCAGTGCTCGATTCAGCTGCTGCACGATCGCTTGCGTGGACTGAGAATAGAGCATCTTGCCTGCTTCAGTTTTCCGAACATAACGATATAGTTTGCTCTGGCGTGAGAGATCAAGATCTGGAAGTAGCCTGTTTTTATAAGCATAGAGCGCGTTGTTCCATGCGCTCTTTGCGTGATACGTTAGACGCTCTAAAATTAGATACTCTTGCTTTGAAAGCCGTCGTAGACGCATCCGCAGCACACGATACATTCAACCATCTCAAGGTTGAAGAATTATATCACGCGCCATTCATCTCCTCGATGAATCTCGGAGCTTTCTGACGCAGAAGAAATTATGGTAAAACTTCCTCATAAGAGCGGTTGTTTGGTATCTTTCATCCACAACATGAAGATTCCTTTTTGAACGTGATATTAACGGGCGTTGGGTTCGAGATGTTGTCCGATACAGGGCATCTTCTCTCAACAGCTTCAAGCCATTTCTTGAGAGTTTCTTCATCAGCATCTGTCTCGATTTTAATCAACACTTTGATCTCCTTGAAGCCGGCTCTATCCATTGTTTCTTTTCCTGCAAATTTCTCCGGATTCAATTTTCCTTCGATCTCTATTTCCATTCTCTTCAGATCCATGTTCATCTCTTTCGCAACCAAATGTCCCACCACGTTCAGACAACCCGCTAAAGCTGCGAGTAAGTATTCAACGGGATTCGCTCCCTCATCCTTTCCTCCCAGAGTGGGAGGTTCGTCGATTATCATTGTGAAGTTTCTTGCTTTAACAACCGTTTTCGTCGGCGTTTCACAGGTTCCCGATATTTTGAAAGCTAGATCTGCCATGGTATTCCCCTCCTCTCAAAAGTTAATTTCTTCACATTTCATTATTATTATACCATATCTCTTATAATTAATGCAAATATCCGATTTTAATTAGATAAAACTCATTATATCTTGGAATCCACGGGTCATATAATCTGATAAGTGAGAAGAACTTGTGGAAAGAAGGTGGATCACGGTGAGAGAGGTTATCGTTCGTTTTTTGAGAAAAACGATAGAGTACCGTTACAAAGGTGCTGTTGTTGGTGTCAGTGGTGGTTTAGATTCGGCTGTCGTCATAAGTCTTTGTGTCGAAGCACTGGGGAAAGATAGAGTTCTGGGGGTAATACTTCCCGAGAGGGATTCTTCACCGGATACTTTGAAAGATGCCCTCATGGTGTGTAAAAATCTCGGAGTTGAATATGTTGTGAAACCAATAACGAAGGTTCTGAGAGCCATGGAAGTTTATAGATTACAACCCCCGGCTTTCCTCATACCTCGTAAAATCCAGGAAAGGTACGTGAAAAACAAATGGAGGTCTCTTCCCCAAAAGGATGCATACATTGAAGACCTGAGAAATGAAGGAAACGAAGAGTTTTTAAAAGGAATCGCTTACTACAGAGTCAAACATAGAGTGAGAATGTGTTATCTTTACCTCGAGGCTGAAAGGAGAGGATACGCGGTCGTTGGAACCACCAACAGAACGGAGTACAAATTGGGGTTCTACGTAAAATGGGGAGATGATGCGGTAGATATAGAACCGATCCTTCATCTCTACAAGACACAGGTGTATGAACTTGCAAAAGAACTCGATGTTCCTGAGAAGATATTGAGAAAAGCTCCATCTCCAGATTTGATACCTGGTATCACGGACGAATTCGCCATTGGTATGAGCTACCAGGATGCAGATAGAATCCTGATGAAGATGGAAAAAGGTGAAGATCTTTCCGGTGAGGATCCAGAAAAAGTTGAAAGAATTAGAGAAATCCTCGAGAACGTTCGTTTCAGAGAGATCAAGATGAAATCCTTACTTCTTGGGTAAATGATCGTACAAACTCTCTACGACGAATTCCCCATCCACAAGCTGCAAAACTTTTGTTTCTCCTGGCTTCAGGAAAAAGAAGTTATCTTCCAATTTCTCATCATGCTCAGATACGACATGAACACCTATGGCAGGTTTCTTCGCAGAGATCTTGATTGTATCTCCCACTCTCTCCCACGAGAGCTCTGGATCCTTCAAATTCATGTTTCTGTACCTTTCAAAGACCTTGTAATTTTTGAAAGATCTTCCTTCGACTTCCACTGTTGAGAAGGCTATCGTCTCCTGCAGATTCAAGAAAGAAACATCCACGGTGAAAATTTCAACAACGCTATCTTTCGGTAAAACTATCTTAGCACGTTTTTCCAAGATCAGATTTCCATCGAAATCGTATATTTCTAGACTAACGGATGCTTCAACTGTTTTCTTAAGGTCACTCACCACGATGAGAGATAACGATCTATCTTCCCTTTCGAACTTTATCACAGGTAAAATCTCGCTGTAAAATCTCTTGGTGTAGTAGTACAGGGCCTTTGGCCTTTTGAAATAATCCACGGCGGACCAACTGACCACTGGCCAACTGTCGTTGAATTGCCAGTAGAGAACACCTGACGTTCTGTACTTTCTGGTTCTCCAATGTTCCACGCCGAATTTTATGGCTTCAGCTTGATTCAGCTGGGATAGATACACGAAAGAATCGAAATCATTCACTATGCCGAATCTACCGTTTATAAACCTCAAGCATCTCTCAAGCCCTTCCTCCTGCTTTTCGTGTTTGACCATCACGGGATGAAAAACATACTTTTCATCCGGTTTCAGGAAGAAATCTATAGTCTTGTGATGTGGTGCTCCCTGGAAGCCGAACTCACTGATGAATCTTCCCGTGTCTTTCTCGTAAAATTCGAAGTCAACCCACGCACTCCAAATTATCCAGTTGTGTCTGTCTCCTTCTTTTGGGCTGTTGACTTTCTCCCCACCATACGGGCTTGAGACCCAGTACTCCCTTGAAGGATCTTCTTCTGAACATATCTTCGGGAAATCTATCAGGTAGAGCCTGTTCCCGAGGTTGTAACCATCAACTTTTCTCGTCATGTTTCCCCACTCTTCGAAGCCCCAGTTGTTCTCGTTGTTGCCACACCAAAGGACTATCGAAGGATGATACCTTAACTTCCTCACGATTCTTCGGATCTCTTCATTTGCCAGTTTCCTAAACCATGGCAGGTGGTCAGGGTATTCAAGACATGCGAACATGAAATCCTGCCATATCATTATTCCCAATTCATCGCACGTTTCGTAAAACACATCCCTTTCGTATATCCCCCCACCCCAAACCCTCAGCATGTTCATACCAGCATCGTAAGCCATTTTCAAAAGTTTTTTATAATCTTCATCTTTCATCCACGTCAGTATATTGTCCCCAGGTATCCAATTTGCACCTTTGACGAAGACTTTCTCACCGTTGATTTCGAATATGAACGTCCTACCCTCTTCGTCCCTCTCCTTGATGATTTTGACGGTTCTCAAACCGATTTTCTTTCTCTCTTCATAAACTTCTTCTCCTTTGTGTAACAGAATAAAGGAGAAATCGTACAGTTTCTGAGGTCCAATTCCCCTAGGGTACCACAGCTGAACATTCTCCATCTTGAAAACACCTTTGAACCAGTATTCTCCATTCCTCGAGAAGACGGGGAACCTTCCAACCTCCTCACCATCCACTATAATCAAGACGGAAAGATCTTCAGCGTTGAGCTTCCTGTTACTCGAGATGATACCAGTTACTACCACCATTCCTGACTTTCCATCTGTATCCAGAATGTACGCTGTGGAATCGTGTACTCTTGCTATCTTGTACTTTTCGATGTAAACGGGTTTCCATATACCGGAAGTCACGATCCTTGCTCCCCAATCCCATCCATACGAGTATTGAGCTTTCCTTATGTAACCCCTTATTGGATTTAATCCCCCAAGCCTTCCATAAGTTTTTTCCAAAGATTCAGGTACGTTCACAGGGGATTCGATCAACACTTTTATCTCGTTTTCCCTTTTCAATACGTTTTTCACATCGAATCTATATTCAAGGAACATGTTTTCAGTCTTCCCCAGAAAGATACCGTTCAGGAAAATCTTCCCCAGAGTATCTATCCCTTCGAAAACAAGATCCACCTCTTCCTCATCAGAAATTTCCTCATTGAACTCAAAGGTTCTCTCATACATCCAATCCTTCCTCTCAAGCTTTGAGAAAACATCCTCGTTGTCACCCACATAAGGGTGAGGGAATATCCCTTTTTCTATCAAATCCTGCTGAACCACACCAGGAACCTTCCCTTCAAAAGAGAGCTCCCCTTGAAGATCCTTAACTCTCCATGCACCATTTAAGGATAGGATCATGCTTTCACCCCTTTGAAATTCCTTATCTGTGAAAGATGGTACCACAAAGGTCTGAGAAATCCAGAACATCACTTTTTCTCAAGGAATCTGCCAACTTTTTCTGAAATCTTTCTTGTAAACTTCATCGATTTCCAGTTTTCGATACGTTTTATTATCACTACGAATGCTCCCACTCCATCTATTACGTTGAAGTCAGGAAATTTCAGCTTCGTGAATCATAATCACGCCTGATTCGGAGACATAAACTTTAACAGGATGATAGAAACAGTGATCCATGAGCTCCACACCCGCTCATTTGGAAAGGAAGTTTCCTCCTCAAAATTGGTACGGATCTATTTTAAACCGAATAGTGATACCTCACAAATTCGACAGGGATACATAGAATCGTTTCGATGGTAAAATATTTTAAAAGCTTTTCGTAAAGACAGGAGGTGCGTGGTGTGGAAGAGCTCGGAACCAGGTACGACCCGTTGAGTATAGAAGGAAAATGGTACAGATATTGGGAAGAGAAAGGGTTTTTCACACCGAAAGGTAAGGGGAAAAAGTTCTCCGTCGTTATTCCCCCTCCCAACATAACCGGAAGAATCCATATGGGGCACGCTCTGAATATAACACTCCAGGATATAGTGGTTAGGTACAAAAGGATGAAAGGTTACGATGTCCTGTGGCTTCCAGGTGAAGATCATGCCGGAATTGCAACACAGAATGCTGTTGAGAAATTCATAATGCAGACTCAAGGTAAAAAGAGAGAGGATCTAGGTAGGGAAAAGTTCCTAGAGATCACGTGGGACTGGGCTGAAAAGTACAGAAAGGAGATAAAGGATCAGATAAAGGCTCTTGGAGCATCTGTCGATTGGACGAGGGAAAGGTTCACTTTAGATGAAGGGTTGAACAAAGCGGTCAAAAAGGTTTTTGTTGAACTATTCAAAAAAGGTTTGGTGTACAGAGGGAAATACATCGTGAACTGGTGTCCAAGGTGTAAAACAGTTCTATCCGATGAGGAGGTTTCCTACGAGGAGCACGAGTCGAAACTGTATTTTGTCAAGTATCCTCTCAAAGATTCGGATGAATTCATAGTCGTTGCAACGACAAGACCCGAGACGATGCTTGGAGACACGGCAGTAGCGGTTCATCCAGAGGATGAGAGGTACAAAGACTTTGTTGGGAAAGTAGCGATACTTCCCCTTGTTGGAAGAGAGCTTCCAATAGTAGCCGACAAGTATGTAGACCCAAAATTCGGAACGGGAGCCGTTAAGGTGACTCCCGCTCACGATCCCAACGACTTTCTCATAGCTCAAAGGCATAACCTACCAGCTGTGGACATCTTCGATGATGAAGCAAGAATCAACGAAAACGGTGGTAAGTACAAAGGATTGGATAGATATGAAGCAAGAAAAGAGATCGTGAAGGATCTTGAAGAGCAAGGATACTTAGTGAAAGTTGAAGACTACAGGCATTCCGTTGGACACTGTTACAGATGCAACACGGTGGTTGAACCCAGGATTCTCGAACAGTGGTTCGTTTCGACAAAACCCCTGGCAAAAAAAGCCATAGAAGCTGTTGAAAAAGGTGAAATAAAATTCTTCCCAGAGAGATGGACGGGATTTTACCTGAGTTGGATGTATGAAATTAGGGATTGGTGTATAAGCAGACAACTTTGGTGGGGACACAGAATACCTGTTTGGTACTGTCAGGATTGTGGACACGTTATGGCGCACGAGGACAAACCAGAAAAATGTGAAAAATGTGGTTCGAAGAATCTGAAACAGGATGAGGATGTACTCGATACGTGGTTCTCCTCGGCTCTCTGGCCGTTCTCAACATTGGGATGGCCTGAGGAAACCGAGGATCTCAAAAGGTATTACCCCACTGACCTTCTCGTCACGGGCTTTGACATAATATTCTTCTGGGTTGCAAGGATGATAATGATGGGATACGAGTTCATGGGTCAGAAACCATTCAGTCACGTTTACATTCATCAGCTTATGAGAGACAAGTATGGAAGGAAGATGAGTAAATCCCTGGGTAACGGTATAGATCCTCTAGAAGTCATAGATGAGTTCGGGGCCGATCCAATGAGGTTCACTCTGGCAATTCTTGCTGCTCAGGGAAAGGATATAAAACTGGATCCGAAATACTTCGATTCCTACAAGAAATTTGCAAACAAAATATGGAACGCCACAAGGTTCGTTCTGATGAATTTGGATGATTTTGAGAAGAAGGATATATGGGATTTAAAAGATGATATGAAGTTAGTTGATCGCTGGATACTCTCAAAACTTCAGAGGACCATAAAGGAAGTCACGGATGCCATTGAAACCTACAATTTCAACATAGCGGCAAAGAGCATCTACTCATTCTTCTGGGATGAATTCTGCGATTGGTACATCGAGGCTGTGAAACCGAGATTGAAGGATCCTCAGGAGAAGATGCTCGTTCAGAATATCCTGATCTTTGTTTTAGACGCTTCTTTGAAGCTACTACACCCCATCATGCCTTTCTTAACGGAAGAACTGTGGCAGAAATTACCGGTGAAGGGTGAATCCATAATGGTGGCTTCCTGGCCGGAATTCGATGAGAGGTTGGTGGATGAGAGATCTGAAAATGAATTCGAAGCGATAAAGGAGATAATAAGGAGTGTGAGGAGTGTAAGGGCTGAGATGGGACTCCCTCAATCAACCAAAGTGAGGATTCATATAAAAACCGATGGAAGTATCGGGAGCGAAAAAGAAGGATACATAAGACTTTTAGGAAACGTCGAGGAAATAGAATATGTCTCTGCAAGGCCAAGTAAAACGGCAACAGCTTACATACATGATGAGACCGAAGTATACGTGGATCTTGGAGATCTCGTTGATCTTGAAAAAGAAATGAAGAGACTCTCGCAGAGAATAGAAAAATTTGAGAAAGAAATTGAAAGGCTCAAGAGGAGGCTTTCAAATGATGATTTCATCAAGAATGCACCAGAAAGCGTCGTTGAGGAAACGAAGGAGAGATTGGCCACTCTTAAAGAACGAAGAAGCAGAATAGAAGGTATACTGCAGGAGCTAAAACAGGATCTAAGTTGAGGGGGTGTAAACTTTGAAGATAACTCCTGGAAAATACATGGGATTGAAGAGGATATCCACATCAACCGGATGTTTCCAGATGATGGCACTGGATCAGAGAAACTCTCTAAAGAGGATGTTGAAGAAATTCAAAGAACCTGAAGATGAAGATCTCGTGACTGTGAAAAGATCCATTCTCAAGAATCTATCGGAGTATGTGAGCGCGGTCCTCGTCGATCCAGAGTACGGCTTTTTCGAAAATTTAAAATACATTCACAGAAATTCGGGTGTGATACTCTCTCTTGAAAAATCTGGATACGTGGAGAAAGAAGGAGGAAGAATCAGTCAAGTTGTCGAAGATGACATCGTGAGAAAAGCTAAGAAGTGGGGAGTCGATGCTGTCAAACTCCTTATATATTGGTCTGATAACGCTTCAGAAGAAGTGAAGAATCATCAGAGGGATCTCGTGAAAAAGATGGGAGAGATGGCGCTGGAAAGTGACATACTCTATATCCTCGAGATATTGACTTACGGTGTGAATGAAAGTGAGAAAACGAAAGCTGTCCTGTTCGCACTCAAAGAATTTTCAAGGGATGATTATCACGTTGACCTCTTCAAAGTGGAACCTGTTGTCAGAGAGGAAAACCATGGTCTGTCCAGGGATGATATATTCGATGCCACAGGTGGTAAACCCTGGGTGATATTGAGTGGGGGAATGGACGTTGAAACCTTTGAGAAAATAGTGGAGCTGAATTGTGAGCTTGGTGCCTCAGGTGTTCTTGCAGGAAGAGTCATATGGAAGGATTCTGTAAGGTATGTCGATGATCCCGATAGGATGGATCTGTTCCTCAAAACCGCTGGCGTGAGGAATGTGGAAATAATAAGGAGGGCAATGAGCCTTGCCCTCCCGTATCATCAAACACCTTATTACAAAGACATCATGATCTCATGAATTATTCCTCGAGCTTCATCTTCAGTATCTCCAGAAAATCTGGGTCTGTTAGAACCTTCATCAGGATCTCTTTTCCCCCTGGCCTTGGGGGGATTTTCTTTGATTCTTTTATCTTCTCCATTCTCTCCCTGAAACGTTCTTTAACGTTTTGAGGAAGTCTCTTTTCAAACTTTGAGATCATCCTCTTGGCTCTTTCCATGAAAAACTTTTGAATCTTTTCGTATTGAGCCACCGTTAGGATTTCTTTGAGTTCTTCCAAGGTCTTTCTTTGCAAATCCATGATCTTTTTCCTTACAGCTTCTAACTCTTTCTTTAGATCCTGAGCGTTCTCGTCTTTGACGAGAGCCTTGATGTAATCTTCTCCCAATTCTGTGAATTCTTTCATCAGTCTTTCACGATCTCTGATGAAATCTTCAAGGACGTTCACCATCTTCTCTGTCTGTTCATCCGTCAACCTGAGGTTAGCTATGAGTTCTGCGTACATGATCTTCTTTTCAACCATCGCAAAATCTTTCGGAAAACCGAATGCTATGACAAAAACACTCGCTAAAACCAAAACTAAAAACTTCTTCATACCTCATCACCTCCCGGTACTTTTTTAACCTATCCTGGGAGGTCTTGAAGCTTTTTTTAATCATTTTTTAATGAGAAAGGATTTCCAGAGCCTTCCTGAGGTTTTCTTCTCTTTTCAGAACACTTTCACAAATATCTTTTGGTTTTTTAGACAGAATCATCAAGATGGCGAGTTTCACGTTGTTATCAGCCAGTCTCAGATACCTTTCTGCTTCCTCCTCGGTAACACCTGTTATTTCCACAATCATTCTCAAAGCCCTTTTCTTCAATTTTTCATTCAGAATCAATACATCCACCATGTAATTCTTGTAGACCTTTCCAACTTTAATCATGGTGACTGTGCTTATCATGTTGAGAACCATCTTTTGCGAAGTACCAGCTTTCAATCGTGTACTTCCCCTTATAACTTCTGGCCCAGTTCTCAAGGATACGACCACATCGGCTAGATACCCAATTTCAGGTTCTTCAACGTTGCAGATGAGGGAAGTTTTGCATCCCACTTCCTTTGCTTTTTTTAGAACCCCTTTCACATAGGGTGTCCTACCACTTGCTGAAATACCTATGACGGTATCCAAAGGTGATGGATCGTATGTCGAAAGATCGTGCACTCCCAGATCTTCCATGTCTTCCACCTCTTCGACAGCTTTGGAAAAAGCTTCCTGTCCACCAGCAAGGAGAGGGATGAAAACACCTTGGGGAACTCCAAACGTTGGTGGGATCTCAGCGGAATCGATGACCCCCATCCTTCCACTGGTGCCGGCACCAGCGTAGAAAATTCTCCCTCCCTTTTTGTAACTATCAACACAGAATTCGATCACTTCAGCGATCTTCGGTATTGCTTCTCTCACAGCTAGTATTACAACGGCATCCTCTTCATTCATCACTCTCAATATCTCTTCAACATCCCACGTATCGATATCTTCTGTCTTTGGATTTCCTTTTTCTGTTTCAAGGTGTTCGAACATCTTATCCCCTCCGATTCTCTTGATTTTTATTATAATCATACGGAATTTCATAATCGATGATCAAAAAGCGCTCTCAATCTGATGAATGAACAGAAGGAGTGAGATTATGAAGGTGGCTTTGGGACAGATTGAAATAATTTGGGAAGATAAGAAGAGAAACATGGAAAAGTTGGAAAAGTTTGTGGAAAAAGCAAAGGCTTTGGAAGCGGATATTGTGCTATTTCCTGAGATGAGTCTCACAGGTTTTTCGATGAACATAGAGAAAGTAGCAAGTAACGATGCACCAAAATGGCTGATGCAAACCTCGAAAAAATATGAGATCTATATTGGCGCAGGATACGTTGAGATGAAGAACGGGAAAGGATTGAATAAATACGTGATCGTGTCACCAGATGATATTGTGTGCTTGTATACCAAGATACATCTTTTCTCTCCAGGCGGTGAGGATAAGTATTACATACCTGGAAAGGAGATAGTAACCTGCAGTATCATGGATGTCAATATCACTCCTTTCATCTGCTATGATCTTCGTTTTCCATATATCTTCCAGGCGGCTTCGAAGAGTACGGATGTTTTCGTGATACCAGCCAATTGGCCGGAAAAAAGGAGAGAACACTGGCTTACCCTTTTGAAAGCAAGAGCCATCGAAAATCAATGCTATGTTCTAGGTATAAACAGGGTGGGTAAAGATCCCAAAACGAGTTACTCAGGAGATACTTCTGCTTTTGATCCATGGGGGAATGAGCTTGGAAGTCTCTCCTACATAGAAGGAATCCTCTTCGTTGACGTAAAACCAGCCAAGGTAAAAGAAGCGAGAAGAGTGTTTCCTGTACTCAGAGATAGAATTAATTTACAGAATAAATGAAATAAGTGGGAGGATTTCTCCATGATATATTGAGAAAAACTTAAATCTAAAGGCGTAATTATGCATTTTCTGGCCTAATCATCTCTTTTGATATTTTATTGATGATATCAAGGTTTTGCTGAAAGAAAAACCTCACATTAGAATAACAAAAGTAGATCAAAAGGAAAACCCCTGTGAAAAAATGATGAACAGGTTGATGATCGTGTTCAAAAGAGTGGATATACTGTTCTCTCGCTTTTTGATCTCAAAGGGGTGTATCCTCAGGGGGAGAATGAATGGCTGAGATATTTCTAGAAAAAGTCTGGAAGATCTTTGAGAGTAAAGGTGAAAGGGTAGAAGCTGTCAGAGGTATTGAACTCCTCATAAAAGACAGAGAATTGATAGTTCTCCTCGGACCTTCCGGATGTGGAAAAACGACCACTCTTCGAATGATAGCCGGCCTGGAGAAGCCGACTCAAGGTAAAGTGTACATAGATGGAAAGAACGTGACGGAAAGGCCAGCTCGTCAAAGGGATATCGCGTTCGTTTTTCAATCTTACGCCCTGTACCCACATCTGACAGTCTATCAGAACGTGGAATTCCCCCTTAAAGCCCAGGGAGTTCCGAAGAAGGAGAGAAGAAAAAGAGTAAGGGAAGTTTTGGAATTTCTTCAGATCTGGGATTTCAGAGATCATTACCCTCAAAAATTGGATAGTGGGAGGCAGCAGAAAGTGGCCATAGCAAGAGCCATAGTGCGAAGACCAAAAGCTTTTCTGTTGGATGAACCCCTGAGTAACCTGGATGCCAAAGTCAGGGAATTCACCAGAGGTGAATTGAAGAGGCTCCATATGGATCTCCGTATAACGACGGTTTACGTCACACACGATCAGGTTGAAGCCATGTCTCTGGCGGAAAGAATCGTGGTGATGCGTGATGGAACCATTCAACAGGTGGGATCACCTAGAGAAGTTTACGAAAATCCCACGAACCTCTTCGTGGCCAATTTCATAGGAAGTCCTGGAATGAACTTTTTCAAAGCCAAGCTCAACGACGAACAAGATATCGTTCTGAGTGGTTCGTATCTCATAAAGGCTCAGGATATACCCAGTTATTCATCGATCCTCAGAAGTTTTTCAAAAGAAGAAATCATACTGGGAATAAGGCCTGAATACATAAAGGTTTCTAATTCCGAAAGAGCTTGGAGAGTACAGGTGGATCTTATAGAACCCCTTGGTCATGAGAAGGTCGTGAATTTCTCAAGTGGCTCTATCAAAGGAAAGATAAGGCTTCTTCGAAAGGTTTCCATAAGAGAGGGAGAAGAGATAAAAATACTTCTCGATCCATCGAAGATCAGGTTGTTTGATCCAGAAACGGGATACGATCTGACCTATCAAGAGGAAAAAGAGCCAGAGGTGGTTAAATGAGTTCTTTAAGGTTCGAGGAAGTAACTAAAAGATTTGGAAATGTGAGAGCTGTCGATGGAATAAGTTTTGAGATAAGCCATGGGGAATTCGTTGTGATGCTTGGACCGACGGGTGCTGGAAAAACAACCACGTTGAAACTAACAGCTGGAATATACAAACCAGATAAAGGAAACATTTATATTGACAACGAATTGGTGAACGATGTTCATCCCATATTCCGTGATGTGGCTTTTGTCTTCCAGAACTACATACTCTACCCGAACATGACGGTTTATGAAAACCTGGCCTTTCCCTTAAAATCGAAATTCAGAAACCTGAGCAATTCCAAAGTGGATGAGACTGTTAAAAGAGTTGCCAGGATGCTTCATATAGAACACCTTCTCAATAGAATGCCACAGAATCTGAGTGGCGGTGAGCAGCAGAGAGTCGCTCTTGGAAGAGCTTTGGTGCGGAAACCAAAAATATTCCTCATGGATGAACCTCTAAGCAATCTGGATGCAAAGCTCAGAGAGGAGATGAGGACAGAACTCAAAAGAATCCATAAAGAGCTTGGTGAAACCTTCTTCTTTGTGACACACGATTACGTGGAGGCCTTTTCCATGGCGGATAGAATCATCGTTTTGAATGAGGGAAAAATCGAACAGATAGGTACACCAAACGAGATCTACGATGAACCTGCCAGTTTGTTCGTCGCCTCTTTCATATCCAGTCCTCCTCTGAATACGCTATCGGGATTCGTAGAAGAAAGTTCTTTCATTTTGAAAGCAAAGGATAAGGATATCAAAACGAATTTAAGGATAGAAAGTCTGGAAGGAAAAGAAGTGATAGTGGGTATAAGGCCAGAGGATCTGATTCTGAGTCGTGAGGGGTGTGAAAGCGCGATTTTCGATTTCCCAGGAGAGGTGTACATAGTCGAGGACTTGGGAACATTCTCAGTCATAACGATCAATTTCGATGGAATATTCCTTAGACAAAAATACCTCGGATATCCAGATGTAAAACCTGCTGAAAGAGTCTGGGTTGGAATAGATGGTCCCGTTTTCTATTTCGATAAAGATACGGGCAGGAGGTTGAGGTGAATGAAAGCTAAAACCAAATTGATTCTCGAATTGATCTCGATCTTCATGATATTTTTCGGGATATTCATGCTCTGCCAGCCTTTCTCATTCGGTATGTACCAGTGGGGATTTCAAGTCTGTGGTATAGGAACGGGATTGTATATTGTTTTTTCTCATCTTCCTGTTAAGGAGAGAAGGTGATCTTGCCATAATTTCATAAAGGGGGGTTTTCTTATGTGGAGAAAAGCTATCTTCATGTTCATGTTGATCGTGGTTTCAGTCGTGATCTTCGCTGCAAAAGAGATCACAATCTGCTGGGCTTCCTGGCCACCAGCTGATGCCCTTCTCGCTCTCTCAGAAGAATTCACGGAAAAAACAGGGATAAAGGTTAAGGGGCTTTTCGTACCATGGGGACAGTTCCTGGACAAGGTATCTGTTGAATTCGCAGCCAAAAGTCCAACGATTGATATTCTTATCGCAGATAGCCAATGGTTAGGGTGGCTCGTCGAAGGAGGGCACATAATCAAGCTAAACGACTGGATCAAAGAACTTGGAATTAACTTGAACGATTTCTATCCCAACCTGTTAAGGTACTATGGAGAGTATCCGCCTGGCAGCGGAAACTACTATGGCCTCCCCTGTGAAACAGATGCAGAGATCCTCATTTACAGAAAGGACCTTTTCGAGGATCCAAAAGAGAAGGAAGCTTTCAAGAAAAAGTATGGATACGAATTGAGACCTCCAAGAAACCTTTTTGAAATGAGAGATATAGCTGAGTTCTTCACAAGACCAGAGCAGAACCTCTATGGAATAGCTACAAAGTGGTCCAAGGACTACGATGTGGTGACTTGGGACTTTGGATGGGCACTCTGGAATTTCGGAGGAGATTTCTGGAATCCCGAGACTTACGAGGTCAGAGGATATGCGAACAGTGCACAAGCGGTTGCCGCTCTCGAATTCTACAAATCTTTCGTGAAATACGCTCCTCCAGGTGCTGCTAATTTCAGCTTCGATGAGGTTAACACCGCTATGCAGACGGGTATAGTCGCTATGGCCATACAATGGGCAGCTTTCGCTCCAGGTTTCGTTGATCCTGAGGTCTCAAAGACTTACGACAAGGTCGCATTCATGGCTCTGCCCCCATTGATCGAAGGAGATCCTAACACCGCTTACATACCTCTTGGGGGACAGGGAATAACCGTTAGTGCTTATTCCGATGCGAAGGAAGAGGTGAAGGAATTCATAAAATGGTTCTACACCCCTGAAGTTCAGAAAAAATGGGCTTTGTATGGGGGCTTAACGAGCTTCAGGCCAGTCGTCGAATCTCCCGAGTTTGAAGAGATGTATCCTTGGAATAAAGCCATGAAGGACAGTATACCAAGGCTCAGAGACTTCTGGAATATACCAGAATACGCAAAACTCCTTACGGTGACACAGGAGAACTTGAACGCTGTCATAGCTGGGACTCTCACACCACGTGAAGCGCTGAACAAGATTGTTGAGGAGCACGAAAGGATTCTCAGAGAAGCGGGATACATTAAATGAACGATGGGGGGATCCTCCCCCCATTTTTTGCTAGAGGTGATACGATGTGAAAGTTTTGACGGATAGAAAGCTTGCTCTCCTTTTCATATTACCCACGATCTTATTGTTGGTCTTCATAGTGGTTTATCCCTTGATATGGTCGTTGTTTCTGAGCTTCACCGATTACTCCGTGGTTGGATCGGAAAAACCGCATTTCGTTGGTATAAAGAATTTTGCAGACATTCTCAAGGATCGTTACATATGGCTTCATTTTAAGAATACCGCAAGATATGCGGTAACAGCGGTCGCCCTTCAATTCTTTTTGGGACTTGGGATAGCTCTGCTTTTGAACAAGGAGTTCGCCGGTCGTGGGATACTGTTGACCCTTGTTCTTGCCCCCATGATGCTCAGTCCCATAGTGGTTGGCCTCTTCTGGAGATATATTCTTGATGCCAATTGGGGGGTTCTAAATTACTTCTTATCCTTGTTGAATATAGAAAAGATACCATGGCTCGGTAAGGAAGAATCGGCAATGTGGGCGCTGATAATAACGGATACGTGGATGTGGACCCCTTTCATGATTCTCATATCCCTTGCGGGGCTTTCCGCTGTTCCAAAGGAACTGTACGAAGCCGCTGAAATCGATAGAGCATCTCCTTGGTTCAGATTTCGACATATAACCTTACCTTTGATATCACCACTTCTTGTCGTAGGACTTCTCTTCAGAACTATGGACGCTTTCAAAATGTTCGATCTTGCTTGGGGATTAACACAAGGTGGCCCAGGAACCGCAACTTCGACAATAAGTATCGCTCTGTACAGAATGGCCTTTCAGAATTTTGAAACTGGAAAGGCATGTGCTTTCGCTTACATCATTTTGATAATAATAATCGGTATGAGTAACATATACATACGCCTTTTGAATCGCCTTCAGAGAAGGTAGGTGATTCTTTGTGAAGAAGGTCCTTTTAACGATACTCGTTGCTGTTATAGTTGGTATCTATATTTTCCCGTTATTCTGGATGGCTTCTTCTGCTTTCAAGAGCAGGATCGATGTTTTCTCGATGCCACCAAAATTTTTCAATTTCAAACCGACTCTTCTTAACTTCAAAAGAGTCTTTTTCAAGATCGCTGGTTGGGGGAAGTTCGCCAAAGAAGTACCATCTGATTTCCCTAAGGCGCTTCTGAACAGTGCGATAATAACGGCGTTGAGCACAGGGCTGGCCGTTTTACTTGGAACCCTCTCTGGCTACGCTTTCTCAAGATACAACTTCCCAGGAAAGGCAGACGTTTTGTTCTTCATACTCTCAACTCGTATGCTCCCCTCGATGGTGATAGTAGTCCCAGTCTTCGTTATGTACAAAAGCTTGGGATTATTTAACACACATCTTGGAATGATAATCCTATACACGGTCTTCAACCTTTCGTTTTCTGTCTGGATGATGAAAGGATTCATGGATGAGATACCTGTAGAGTTTGAAGAGGCAGCGATGTGCGATGGTTATACTCGTTTTCAGGCTTTCCTAAAAATCATACTGCCTCAGACACTTCCAGGAATTTCTGCCACAGCTGTTTTCTGTGGTATAACGGCTTGGAATGAATACGTTTTTGCGCTGATACTGACGAGTGAAGAAGTGAAAACGGTGCCTCCAACGATCGCAGGGACGATTTTGAAAACGACGGGTATAAACTGGGGAGAAGTAGCTGCAGCGAGTCTTCTGTTTTTAGCTCCTGTTCTGATCTTCACATTTCTCGTTAGAAAGTACCTTCTCAGGGGTGTTACATTCGGAACCATAAAAGGTTGAGAAGGGGGGAGTGTTATGAAGATAGGTATCTTTACGGTCCTTTTCAACGACTGGCCATTGGAGAAAGTGGCGGAGTACGTATCAAGATTGGGTTACGAGATGGTGGAACTTGCGGCTTGGAGGGGAAGTAACCATCTGGATATTGATAAGGTTTTGGAGGATAAAGATTACAGAAAGAGCATAAAGGAGACTCTGAAGAAATACAATCTGGAAATATCTGCTATAAGCAACCATCTTGAGGGGCAGCTCGTTCTCGGTCCTTTAGACGAATCGACCGACGATTGGGCTCCAACTAAAGATCCTGAAGAGAAAGTCAAATACGGTATTGAGAGGATGAAAAAAACAGCCCAAGCCGCCGCTGCACTTGAAGTACCTGTAGTCTGTGGCTTCACGGGATCACATGTTTGGGAGAAATGGTACATATTCCCTCCAAAAAATGAGGAGATATACGAAAGAGGTTGGGAACTGTTCGCAGAGAGATGGAACGAAATTTTGGATGAATTCGATAAATGGGGTGTTAAATTCGCATTGGAGGTTCATCCTACGGAAATCGCTTACAACATAGAAACCGCAGAGAGAGCAATAAAAGCTCTCGACGGTAGAAAGACCTTCGGGTTCAATTTCGATCCGAGTCACTTCGTATGGCAATTGATAGATCCTGTGATATTCATCAAAAAATTCGGTGACAGAATTTATCACGCTCACGCTAAAGACGGAGAACTTCAAAAGGATGAACTTCCAAGGTCAGGTGTCATCCCCACAGGTAGTTGGATGAGAATAGATAGGGGTTTCAGATTCAGAGTGCCTGGTTGGGGAGATGTGAATTGGAAAAGGATAATAACGGCACTACTTGAGGTCAGATACGATTACGTCCTTTCCTTCGAGCATGAAGACCCAGTCATGTCACCAGAAGACGGGGCAGAAAAATGCATTCAGTTTTTGAAGCCTCTCATAATTAAAAAACCTTTGGAGAAGGTCTGGTGGTAAGGGGGGAGTACGATGGCGGAGGAAAAGAAAGTCGGCTTTGTGACAATGGGTGAAGCAAGGGAAGTTGAGGAAATACCAGTTCTTCGTGTTGGAATTTTAGGATACGCTTTCATGGGGAAATCTCATTCGAATGCGTATAAGAAAATGAATTACATCATGTATCCCCCACCTGCACTTGCGGAGTTGTACGCAATATGTGGGAGAAATGAAGAAGCGGTGAAAACCGCCGCAAAGAGATATGGTTACAAGAAGTACTATACAGATTGGAAAGAACTGGTGAAGGATCCCGATGTTGATGTCTTCGATAACAGCGGTCCAAACAACGTTCATTACGAACCGACACTCAAAGCTATAGAGAATGGAAAACATATATTCTGTGAGAAACCACTGGCTCTGAATTCCAAGCAGGGGAAAGAACTGTTCGAAAAAGCTCAAGAGAAAGGGATCAAACACATGGTGGATTTTAACTACAGGTTTGTTCCCGCAATAAGATTGGCCAAGGAAATTGTCGAAAGTGGAAAGATCGGTAAGATATACCATTTCAGGGCCCAATACCTCCAGGAATGGATAATAGATCCGAATTTTCCGCTTGTTTGGAGATTGAGGAAAGATATAGCAGGTAGCGGAGCTTTAGGGGATCTTGGATCCCACATAATAGACATGGCTCGCTTTCTCGTTGGTGAGATAGCATCCGTCATGGCTCAAACGAGAACTTTCATAAAGGAAAGACCTCTTCCAGAGGACCCGAGTAAAAAAGGTAAAGTTGATGTTGACGATGCCTTTGCGGCAGTTGTAGAATTCGAAAATGGTGCCATAGGAACACTGGAAGCCTCAAGATTTTGCCACGGGAGAAAGAATTACCAATACTGGGAGATAAACGGTTCCAAAGGAAGCATAAGATTCAACCTTGAAAGGTTGAACGAATTGGAAGTCTATCTTGCGAAAGAAGGAGAGGCGAAATTGGTTGGAGCAAGAGATATCATGGTGACAGAATCCTATCATCCCTACATGGAGCACTGGTGGCCTCATGGACACATAATAGGATGGGAACATGCTCAAGTTCATGCGATCTATCACCTCTTCGATTGTATAGTGAACGACAAAGACGTTGAACCCTGGGGCGCGAGTTTCAGAGATGGTTACAGAGCCCTTGTGGTCGAGGAAGCGATTCTAAGGTCAGCGGAAACAGGGCAAAGGGTGGATATCACGTATGAAATTTGAAAAAGACTGAAAACTTAAGGAGGGAAAACGTTGAAGAGAAGAGGTCTTAGAGAAAGCGGTCCGTTGATGGCACTAATCGTCTTGGTGATTTTTACAGCTGTCCTGAACCCTAGATTCCTAACGGCTTTCAACCTCCAAACCTTGGGAAAACAGATCGCCATTTTTGGAATACTAGCCATCGGTGAAACGTTCGTGATAATGTCTGGAGGAGGAGCCATAGACTTGTCTCCAGGATCCATGGTTGCATTAACCGGTGTTATGGTTTCCTGGCTCATGGTTCACGGTGTTCCAGTATCTCTTGCGATAATACTCATACTGGGTTTCTCGGTTCTCGTGGGTGTTTGGCACGGATTCTTCGTGACAAAACTCGGTGTTCCAGCTTTCATAATAACTCTTGGAACACTCACCATGGCAAGAGGTATGGCGGCTGTCATCACGCATGGATGGCCCATCGTTGGATTGCCGAGTCATTTTCTATCCATAGGACAAGGTGATGTTCTGAAAATACCAATACCCGTTTGGATTCTTCTGATTATAGCTTTGATAGCGGACTTTTTCTTGAGGAAAACTGTTTACGGGAAGCATCTCAGAGCTGTTGGAGGAAACGAAGTTGCGGCGAGATTTTCAGGTGTCAACGTTTCGAGAGTCAGGATGATCGCTTTCATGGTTTCAGGTTTCTTAGCTGGTGTTGCGGGAATAATAATAGCTGCTCGTCTTTCACAGGGTCAACCTGGTGTGGGATCGATGTATGAGTTGTATGCGATAGCTTCCACTGTCATAGGTGGCACCAGCTTAACAGGTGGGGAAGGGAGTGTACTTGGT
>Ga0190361_1000264_pt1 | contig 21936 bp, 19 predicted proteins | sample 48721845_MG_FD_161273 | JGI IMG/M metagenome (GOLD analysis project Ga0190361, IMG submission 161273) | Hydrothermal vent microbial mat bacterial communities from Southern Trench, Guaymas Basin, Mexico - 4872-18-4-5_MG | ecosystem: Environmental > Aquatic > Marine > Hydrothermal vents >... | reverse complement strand
CTGGAACTAATCTTTTTGTCCAAAACATAATTGGTTTTTCCTTAAAATATCCAGAGCTAAGCAGAGCCATTTTTAACCTTTGTTTGTGGCTTTGAATTTCAATTTCTGGTGTTTTTATGTTTTCTAATTTTTTGATTAAATCTTCTTTTTTCATAGCTCTGAATATTTAGGTCAACACAACCTTAATTTTTCGACCTTTACTTGCCCGCCTAGATTTTCTCTGAAAATTTTGGCGGGCGAGCATTGTTTAATGCTCTATAACCATAACGCAAAAGTCCGAAAAAGGTTGCAATTACTCTATTAAATCTTTTAATTTTTCTAACCCCCGATGAAGTAGTGCCCCGCACCAGAAACTAAAGTTTCGGTGCAGGGTAAAATTTTATTGTTCCCTTTCTAATAATCCTTTTAACTCTTTCAAACCACGATGTAATAATGATTTCACAGTACCCTCCCGCTTCCCTAAAATTTCTGAAATTTCTTTAATTTTCTTTTTTTCAAAAAATCTCAAAGTAATCACTTCTTGGTATTTAATTGGAAGTTTAGCAATTTTTTTTTGAATTTCTAAAAAATCTTGATGTTTTTTTAATTCTTTTTGGGCTTTCAAAAATTCTGCTTCCGGATTATGTAAAGCAATAGGTTCAAACCCATTTTCTTTAAGTTTATCCAAAGAAATTGAATATTTTTTGTTTTTTCTAAAATAATTGGCAATTTCGTTGTTGGCAATCCTATAAAGCCAGCTAGATATAGAAATGTTTTTCCAGCGAAATTTCCAAAGATTCTTTAAAGCTTTAAAAAATGTTTCAGAAGCAATATCTTGAGCAATTTCAAGATCAGCTACTCTTTTTAAAATATAGCCAAAGATTTGTGGATAATATTTATCATAAAGTTTACCAAAAACCTCTGGCTCTTTTTGTGCCTTTTTGATTAAATCTTTTTCATCACTTGGATTCATATTTACCAATACAAAATCTCTGCGCGAACCCGCTACTTATTATAATAACGCATTTTTTAGAAAAAGGTTGCGTATTTAGGAAAAATCTTAAAAACCTTTTGAGCGAGTCCCGCCCCGATTGAAGTCGAAGCGGGGCGAGCGAAAAGAGCGATAGTGATTTAAAAAAAACAGGCGGGGGGCGAAGCTCCCGCCTTTTTTAAGAATGTCATTGTGTTCTCGTTTATTCGCCCAACACCAAAATTTAGTACTTGGTTTGTTGCTGCGGGGCCAGGGATCGAACCTGGATAACAGGATCCAAAGTCCTGTGTGTTACCAATTACACCACCCCGCATTAATAAGCTTTTTTCTCTAAATAAAATCTCTCAGTTTTTTAAATAAAATTCATTAACTAGCGTCTTCTGATAATCCAATTATTTCTATAATGGCTAATTCTAAAGGAAGTTGGGGAGGATTTGAAAATTTCATTTCATTCTCAGTATCAACCAAAATTCTTAAAATCTTATTTAAATCTGAGGAAGAAAAATTCTTTCCTTGCTTTATTATCACATTAAACTGCTCTTCTGTCAATTCCGGAGCGGCTAATCTATAAAGATTCGGATCTACTCTCAGAAGCATCATTTTGTGAAAATAACCAATCAAATGTTTTGTAAATTGGATTATGTCGTATCCATTATCCATCACTTGATTAATGTGAAAAATCGCTTCAGAAAGTTTCTTTGAAGAAATTAAATCCACTAATTTAGAAACCGTAGAAATATCTGCCACCCCAAGAAAATCCTGAACATCTTTAAGGGTTATTTGGTTTTGGGGCCTATTTTGGGTATATAAAACAGAAATTTGACCTAATAATCCTTCTGAATCTCTTAATGCTCCGTCTCCTTGAAGAGCAATTAATTTTAATGCTTCATCTTCTATGTTTATCTTTTCTCTCTCGCATATAAATTTTAATCTCTCTATTATTTTCAAAACAGGAATTTTCACAAAATCAAATCTTTGGCATCTAGAAATAATAGTTTGTGGAACCTTGTGAATCTCTGTAGTGGCTAAAACAAAAACAGCATGAGAAGGCGGTTCTTCCAATGTCTTTAATAAAGCATTAAATGCTTCCTTTGTAAGCATATGCACTTCGTCTATAATAAAAACCTTATACTTTAACCGGGTAGGAGTAAATTTAATTCCATCACGCAACTCCCTTATTTCGTCAATTCCTCTATTGGATGCGGCATCAATCTCTATTAAATCTAATGCGCGATTCTCATTTATTTCTAAACAAGAAGGACATCTATTGCATGGCTCAAATCCTTCTCTGTTTTCACAGTTTATTGCTTTAGCCAGTAATCTGGCAATTGTAGTTTTCCCTGTGCCTCTTGGTCCGGTAAATAAATAAGCATGTGCAACTCTATCTAATTTTAATGCATTAGTTAAAGTTCTCACCACATGCTCTTGTCCTACTATTTCTTTAAATGTCTTAGGCCTATATTTCCTGTAAAGTACCAGTTCAGGCATGCTTAAAATTATTTATTTGATTACGGATTTCTGCTGATTATATATTATAATATCACTTTTCTTAGAAAAATAAAGGTTTAATATATAAATTATCAGTAACACTTTGAAATATTTTGACAATAGAAAAGCAAGGCCTTTGCCTTGCTTGATTTTCATTTTAAAGATAAACGGGTTATAAATTTTTTAAATCTTCTTCTCCATCCCGACCTAAACAGCTCTATATATTCTACCTTTAGTTTTTGCACGAGTTCTTTTTCTTTCTTCGTAAGAATTTTTGCCGTCAGAATCAGGGCAGGAATGTTCTTATAGGAACTATCTTTCTGCCGAAGAAAATGTTCTAGAATCACAAAACCGGCTTGAAATCCATAAAGCGTGTTCATTTCGGGCTTTCCAATAGGAGCCAGATCGTGAACAGCTGGAAGGTAGACGTCTGTGATTATAAGCGCTATTTTTCCTTTCTCCTCTAGAAGAGTTTGTGCTAACCGAGGTAATGATTGAATTGCCTCGATCTCGAAATCTAAATTTAAATCTTCTAGTATCCATTTTATATCTGCCACCGTAGTCTTGTCGAATGTCAAATATAAAATTTTTTTCTTCATCTCTTTCCCCCTTTCCCGCTGTGATATAAAACAGCGGAATTTATTTAATTTTTAATTTACTTTTTCCTTAACTATACCAAGAGCCAAAAATCCGTCAAGATCAAAACATTGAATTGACATTCTTCTATTTTTGATTTTTTTATTATGACAAAAAACTAAAATAAACCTATTAGGGCAAGGAAGCAGAAAATATTCTTTTGATTTTCTACTAAATCCTAATTTTTAGCAATAAAAAAGCCCTCGTTTTTTCGAGGACTTTTATATTCACAGCGTAAACGGACAAGGAACCCGGGCAGGAGGACTCGGGGAAAAAAGAGAAAGAAAAAAAGAAAAACCCTTTCCGAGTCTTGCCCAAAAAGCCAAAAAAATTCCTCTTTCTCTTTTTTTTCTTCTCCTACCCGTCCTTATCCGCTGCTTCCTCCCTCCATCGTGACTTCAGGAGGAAGCTTGATAAAGTTCTATCAAAATCTTAATATACTAAAACAAAAAAGTCAATAATTTTACTTAAGCATTATTTTTGTCTTACTATCTTCTAGTAAAGAATAATTTATAATGGGTAATTAAAATTTTATTTAACAAATTATAAAATTTAAGATGTAGTTCTTACTCTTTAAATACTACAAATTTATATCCCAAGAAATTCCATAAAAGACCAGATACAGAACCTACAGCTGCTCCTATATTCGCCCAAATCTCTGAAGAAACCCCCCATTGAACACCAATTTTATTTACCACCAAAGAAGCCATCCCTACATTGATACAAAGGCCAATAATACTTACTATGAGAAATTGCAAAAATTCTCGCGCTGATTCAGTCGTCTTATGTTTATCAAATGTCCAAAACTTATTCCAGAAATAACTGTTTAAAGTAGCAACCAAAAAAGAAATTCCCTTAAACACCGAATAAAACCATCCGGATGTAATACCGGCAAAAAATATGAGCAAATTAAGAACTCCAAAATCAACAACAGTATTTAATCCTCCTACTAAAATAAACTTTCCGAATTGAAAAATTGCCTTTATTTTTTTTCCAATCAAATAAGAAACACAAAGAAAAACCGCGCAAAAAATCGGAAATATTAAAGGCAAGGAAAACAGATAAGGAATTTCAAGGGAAAGGTTTTTAATTACAGCAATAATAAACCAACTGGCTATTTCTCCGATTATTAAACTTGCTATTATGTCAGATTTTTTCATATTTTTTATCCGTCTAAATTTTACCCACCTGCCTAAGTTTTACTAAAGGTAAAATTAGGTGGACAAGGAAGCAAAACTCGGACGGTAAAAATTGAGGATGGATAAATACAATTAAAATAACCCAAATAATTTTCCTATAAATAAAATATATACAGTTAAATACATCAATCCTTCCCAGATATGAATTCTTTTAGAAAGCCCTGATACTAAAAAAATTAAGGTAGCAAAAAGAAGAAACGGAATACCTATAATAAATGTTTTCTCGTCTATGTAAAGAGTTTTTATAACACCGGGAACGCCTATTACCAATAAGATATTGAACACATTTGAACCAAATATGTTTCCTAATACCATATCAGGTCTATTAGTATATGCTGCTTTAACAGAAACTATTAATTCAGGCAAAGAAGTACCCAAAGCAACTGCAGTAATAGCGATAACTCCTTTAGCAATATTAAATATTTCAGAAAGATGAATAATTGACTCTACTAAATATTTTGCCCCAAATACCAATCCTAAAATTCCTAAGAAAAGAAAGATAAAATCTCTAAACCTTAATTTTGGCCTCTTTACTTTTACTTCTTTTACTACTTTATACCTTCTACGAATTGGAACAAAAAGTGTTTTGCGTTTCTTTTCATGATTTGGGATAACTGCATATAACTCCTCTTCTTCGTCTTTATGGACTAAAGTATATAAAAAATACACAATATAGGCAGTTAAAAGAAGAATTGCCTCAAATAAAGTTATCTTTTTATCCCATACAATTCCTAAAAACAATAGAGTAGAAATCAAAAGAAGTGGTATATCTAAATCAATTAAATTTTTTCTTACACTTAATTTTTTGCCTATAACTGCAGAAAGCCCTATTACTAAAAGAATATTGCATATATTAGAACCAATAGCGTTGGCGGGAACAATTTCGGTTGCATTTTTAAAAACTGCAGCCAAAGAAGAAGCAAGTTCTGGTAAAGATGTCCCCGCTCCTACAATAACCGCACCCACAACAAAAGAAGAAAAACCCAAACTAAGACCAATTCTCTCTGCTGAATCCAAAACTAAATCAGCACCTTTAACTAAAACTATTAGAGAAATTATAAAAATGATTATCCAGATTAAAATCTCCATAATATCCCCCCTTCTTTAATCTCCTTCCTTGTAGAAAAGAGAAATCAAATGGGATATCTCTTTTCTTCGTAAGGGAAGATTGAAAAGAAGGCCATTGCATTTTCCAAGAAAAAGGTTTCCACCTTTTAAGAGAAATGTAACCCTTCCCACTCTCGCTTCCCCTCCGGCAAGAGTCGGAAGGAAGGATTTAGAGAAAGTTGCTGCTCAGTGTAACCTTCCTAACCCACAAATCTCTTCTTAGCTCTAAAAGCGTAGCTTTCTATAAATAAAAGTGAATCTTTTTTTGTCATTCATACTTATCAAGATTGCTTATGTTATTTTCCCAATAACTTCTTTTTAATTTTAGAAATTTCCCATCTTTTTATGGTATCTTTAGTACTTCGTTTCAAATTAGGAATTATTCTTTTTCTTATTTCCCAATAAGTAATTTTTCCTTTCTGATATTTTTTTGCTTCTTTCAAAAGAGCTTCTCTGTCTGAAGGAGAAATCCATCCTTTCTTTCTGGTTAACTTTTTCAATTCTCTTAAAGTTAATTTTTTATTCTTTGAAAATATAGCCATATATTTAAAAGAATTCCAAGATTACAATACATTGGTTACAATACTTTAAATCTGCGTCTATCTAAGATTTTTCAAGTGAATTCTGTATTTCTTTACAATGGATGTATTAATTCTGTGTTCAACCTAAAACTTCTATGGATATAAATTATATCACTGTTTTTAATAATTAACCACAGAAAAACTGTGGATAAAATGTATCAATGTATTAATAGCCAGAAACAAAATTATTTATTGATTTTCTATACTTATTTAGATATCGAGGTATACGATTTACTCCGCCGCAACCTCCATCAAAAATTACTATTCCTTTTGGTTTTTTTGTGTCTATCTTTCTTTTCTCGGCTTTCCCTATATCAATTTGACTGGTATATCCAAAAAGAAAAGATAGATTGTGAGGAGGCCGAAAATTCTCCAAAGTTACTCTTCTCCCCATATTCTGCCAAATCTTATCCCAATTAAGATTCTCTAAAAAACCTTTAGCAATTTCCTCTGTAGCCACTACAACCATAGCATTATTCTCCGGTCCTTTCCCAATTCCTACTGTTCCACAAACTTGAGGTAAAACTTTATTTGAACCCACGCCTAAATATCTTTTTCCTTCATAAGAATGATGACGAGTAAATATCAGAGAATATTTTCCTGATTCCATTAATTCTTTAAATTCTTTTTGTTTAATATCACGGACTAAATAAAATTCCAAATTAACCTCTTTTTCTTTCTGGCCCTTTATTTTTCCTTTTACTAGATAACCAGGATTCCCTTCAACAGTAATTTCTTTTATAGAATATCCGCGATCTTTATATTTTTCTTTTTTAAACAATTCTTTTAATTCTTCTAAATAACCTTCTGCAGATTGAGCAAAAACTACCAATGACCTAAGAGTATTTTTTTCCTTAATCAATTCTTGATAATCAGGTTTTTCTATCCATTCTATTAAATTAAAAATCTTTTTCTCTTTAGAAGTTATCTTTTCTTTACTAAAATATTCCGGATAAAGTTTGTGGTAGGTTAATAATTTAAGAATAGAAACATTAAAATGAGTTTCTTTTATTTTCTTAATTTGTTCTAATAAATATCTTTTTTCTTCCTTGTTACTAAGATTATGAACTTCTTCTAAAGCCACCATTAGATAAGAAAGAGAAAGTTCTTTATGGCCACTTTTTTCTATGGATTGGCAAATCTGTTTTATTAAATTTTTTAAATCAATATTTTGCTCCTTTATAACTTCACCTAATTTTTTCCTAGAAGCTAAGGAAAGAAGAAAACGTTGTCGGATATTTTCTGTATTTTTAGGATATTTTCCCTTAATCCATTCTAAGAAATTTTTTCCCTCTGCCTTCATTCTTTCTGATAAATTTCTGTAAACTTCGTTATAAGTCCCAGTATACAATTCAAATCCTCCATAAGACAAAAGATAGCCAAGTTCTTCATCGCTTAAATGCTTTAAAAAGCTGGATACCTTTTCCTTCCAATTTTCTCTCTCATACCGATCATGAATTCTATTAGTTATCCGAGCAACACCTCCATAAACTGATTCTAAAGAATTATTTTCTTTATAAAAATTAACATCTTCTAAAATTTTCTTATGCAGAGAAGAAAGTCCTCTTTGTGATATTCTTTCATAAAGAGAAGAAGGAGGGGAAGCATAATAATGACATCCGGCTTCCTCTACTCCTTTAATGAAATTAATCCCACAACTTAAGGGTAAATCTTCAAACCAAGACCCTAATTGTTTTAATGTTAATGGACCATACTTTTCTTCTTTGCTTCTTTTTTTAGTAAAAAAATCTTTCCAGAATTTCTCCACAGAAGGACTTCCGGAATCCATTAATATTGCCCAATCCAACAATTCACTTAATAAAACTGGGGAAAGTTTATTTAGACGTTTCGGATCCTTAAAATAATAATCAATAAATTTGAATCCGTAACCCTCTTTTTTATCAAAGTATTCCCTGCGTCTCATCCATAGAATTTCCATTATCGCTCTTTTTGCGGAATTTTCCTCTAAATCATTAATTCTTTCAGACAGCAACCAATGATCTAAAACTTCTTGTGTAGCTTGTATTTTTTCTTTCTGTTTGCTTTGCTCTAAGATATCTAATAAACCAAATAAAATCGAACATTGATTATTTTCAGAGAACTCACTTAATTCATCTTTTTCTACAAAATGCTTTAATAATTTTACACTTTTTCCTGTCTTATCTTTTTCAACTATAGATACTATCTCGCTACTTAAAAAACCTCTTACCAAAGAGTGCCAATTGGAATAAGACCGAGAATTGATAAGATCTTGATAATTTTTTATATGAGATTCTTTGGGTTGTTCCGGGAACAAGAATAGAGATTTAAAACCAGGATAATCATAAATTATTTTTTGCAGCAATAAAGTCAATTCCTCTAATTTTGCTTTTTTAACTTCTTCCGGCAAATCTTCTTTTTCTTCTATTTTCTTTATTAACTCATTAATGCTATTGATTTTTCTAATAAGTTCTTTATGGGACTCTGTTTCTATATTTTTTGTTATTCCTGCTATTGCCTCTGCAGACAGCATCTTTTCCGCTAAAATTCCTCCAGCCATTTTTGCTCCCCATTTCAAAAACTCGCGCCTGGTCATTCCTCTTCCTTTTTGTTCTGGCTCTTTCTTTGTCTCCTTGATTTCTTTTACCGACTTTTCTTTTTCCTTATTTTTAGGACTTTCGGACGACTCAATATTCGGTTTTGGCATTCGCTCAAATTGAATCATATAAATATTATACACCATAAAAAAGGAGAAGTTAAAAAGGGACCCGAAGAGTCCCTTTAATCTTGATTAAAAGAATTAAAAATTCTGCTGAAGATATTCTTTTTCCTCTTTTAATATTTCTTCTTTCAACTTTTCGTCTTTGGTCATAAATGCTTCTTTCTTCTTTTCTAAGTTTTCAGTTAGAAAATTCAAAGATTGGGGACTTTCTTTTAGAACTTCCAATAAAGCAGATATCTGATCTTCTGTAAAATATTCTATTACTTCAAACCATAAATCTTTCTGTTCCTGTCTTAAATTAGATTTTTCTATTATGTTTTTTAATTCTTCCTGCATAGATTTATTAAGGTAGAGATTTATATATGATTATCATCTCCAGTAGTTTTTTAAGCCCAATAGATGTTTGCATTTTTTCTCTAAACTTTTCCATTTCTTTTATAGTCAGACTACCATCAGCATTGCCAAGTTTCTGGTCGGCAAAGTTACCTATGTTTTGGTTGAGTATCTCCAAGGTCTTCTTTACATCTATCGGAGAAAGGGAGGTCCTTACTTCAGGACCTATTTCTCCTAATTTTATTTGAGCAGCAAAACGGTGAATGTACCTTTTAACTACTTGTTCTTGCTTATAACGAGACAGTTCCTCAGGAATATTTGCTAAACTTTCTATAGTTTGAATAGCCAATTTCTCTTGCTGTTCTGCTGATAATTTGGATTCCATTACCTCTACGACCTCTTTTTTGGGCTTCATTTCTTGAAAGACAGATGGACTTTCAGCATATGTCTTTATTGCTCCGGTCAATAATATCACTCCAGCAGTAATACCGCACAATACTTTTTTCATTAACTTTTTTAATCTTGAAGGTTCTTCTTTTTTTACCTCTAATACTTCTTCTTCCTCCCTTATAAATTCTTTTTTAAATTTCCTTTCCTCTTCAGGGATTTCTATACCTAAATCAATGGTCTCAATCTCTTTTTTCTCAATTCCTTTCTCTTTTGCACTTCTCTCCTTTTCTGCTTCTATAGTAGATGTAGGAAATTTTTCTTTAAACATATTTTTATAATCTTACATTTAATTATAATTAAAAAAGAATCGCAACTTATGACATTCTTGGGATTCCTTAATAGTTAATTTCTTTGAAAATACAGCCATAAAAATAGTTTAAAGTTTAGTAAGAATTATTGAGTTATTAAACTATAAATTTCAAATCAGATCTTTCTAAAATCTCTCTCTCCACTTCTTCTCTCGCTCTGCCGTATTTGTTCCGAGAAAGTTCTTTTATTGTGTTACCAATCTCCGGATTTCCTTTTTCCGGTGGATAAGTTAATATATTGAATGGCTCGGATGTTTGATTGTCTATCATTATCTTGATATAGGCATTGAAATTATCCAAGTTAATTAAATCATTCTTGTCAAAAACAGGTTCAAATTGCTTTTCTAAAAATTCTGCGTCCTCTACTCCTACTCTAAAACATACCATAGAACCCACATTTCCAAAAACCGAGTTTTTTATCTTCTCATCTAACTGGCCAATAAACTGATGAGCAATAATTAAACATAATCTATACTTCCTTGCCTCAGAAAGAATAGTAGAAATACTTTCTGTGGTGAAATTCTGAAACTCGTCCATATATAAATAAAAATCTTTTCTCTTCTCTTCGGGCATCTCCACTCTGGCAAAAGAATTTATCATTAGTTTAGTAACAATAATCATTCCCAATAAAAAACTATTAATTTCTCCGAGTTTCCCTTTAGTCAAGTTTACTAATAGAATTTTACCATTATTTATAATATCTTTAAAATCAATGGTGCTTTTTGATTGCCCAATTATTGGTCTGGTATAGTCATTTGCAATAAAGATATTGAATTTAGAGGTAATATATGGAGTCATATTTGATAATGCTGCTTCCCCTCCAGCTTTCTCCGCCTCTTTAACCCAGAAATCTCTCACTACAGGATTCTTGCATCTATCTAAAAGATTGTGTCGAAAATCTGCATCAGAAAGAACTTTTGGAACCTCCATTAAAGTAAAACTGCCACAAGAAGAACTTTTTATTGAACTTACAACTCCTTCATCCATTAATAAAAGCAAGGAATTTCTTGCGTATTGTTCAAACATAGGGCCAAGCGCTTCCGGGACCGCTCCAAATAACTTATGAAAAATATTTATCATCTCGTTAACAATAAAAGTTTTTTGCTCGGGCTTACTTAAATCATATTCTAATAAGTTTAAACCAACCGGCATTTGCAAATCAGATGGATCAACTAATACTACATCTTCTTTTCTATGTTCTGGAATTAAACCAAGGACATTCTCAATTAAATCTCCGTGAGGATCCAGTATGCTTATACCATTGTTCTCTCTAATATCCTGAACTATAAGATTTTGCAAGAACGCAGATTTTCCGGTTCCGGTTTGACCAATTATATACAGATGCCTTCTTCTATCTTCTTTTTGTAAACGAACAATCGTCTCTGTGCCGCGATAAAAATTCCTCCCCAAAATCAAACCTTCTTTTGGTAGATTTGCCGGTGGGGAGGCAGATTTTGCCTTCAGAAATTTTATTTTTGGTGTTTTCAATAAATAAGGAAAATGAAAAATTGAAGTCAGTTCCTCTGTACACAAAATCATTTTAGAGGATTCATCAAAAATTCTAAAAGAAAAATTGTAAATTAATTTTTTAAGCGCTCTTCCGGTTACTATAAATGGCTTTAAGGAATTTAAATTTGGAGAAGCAAATTGATAAAAGGCATTAATCAATTGAATCAGGATTTGATCAGACCTTATTTTAGTCCCTGCAGAAGCAACTAACCTGATATTTGTCTCAAAAGCAGTTTTACTTGCTTTATTTTCTATCGCTTTCACCAATTCTTCTTGCAATGGAGTTAACGGACTTGGGTTTTGATTTTTTTCAGATTCCTTCTTCTTGAAAGATGTAAAAAATTTTCCCAAACTAAAACTTTTCGCTTCTCTCTTTGCCTGTTGATAAGTCATTCCAGAAGAAATAAACTTGGCGATTTTTAATGGTAAATCTTTCCAGTTTGGATTCGCCGGCCTTACTAAAATTTGCACCGCCGCCCCTTCTCCTTTTTTCTCCAATTTAGATAAAGCATTGGTAATTTCACCCAACGGATCTGCCTCCTGATTTTGGTATGTCCTAATTGGCAAAGCATAAAATCTCTTTAATTTAAAATAACATCCGCTTACCTCTCCTTCAGGATTAAAAATATTATAATCTTTTGTCCTTTCTACATTTGCCTCTGGGAAAAATCCGTGAATAGTTTTTTCCAAAATGTCTCCGTAATGCGAAGGACAGGCAATATAAAAAGAAATTTCTTCTCCCTTTGACGGAGTAGCAATCTCAAAAACTAAATATGGCTTTGGCCAAAAACCTCTTTTTTCTGAGGCAAGATTAGAAAAGCTCGCATAGACCTGTTCCATAGGAGCAATTATTTCCTTTTCGGTTTTTCCTTCGGGAACCTTTTCCTTCTTTGGAAAACTAACTAAAAACAGACTCATATTCAAAGCTCTAGCAATCCTTCTTTTGTTTCTTATTCTATTAATCAAAAGCCAGCAAACTATAATTAAGATTGCTAAGGAAATAATAAAAATTATAGAAAGCAAAATTTGATTAAAATCCATAAAGAAACAGATTTACGCTGATTTTGCTGATTTCTTGTTCAGGCCACTATAGATAATAAAAACAGCTTCGAAGTATGAAAAAGCAAGGAAAGACAGTTTTCTGTATACAAAATTCACATTTTTTCTAATTTTCCTTCTTCGATTAATTTTTGATAAAATTCATCTACTAGTCTGTCGTGAAATTCATCTAATACATATGAATTATTTAAACCTTTTGCTACATCAACAGCAAAATCCAATCCTTTTTGAAAGGCAAGATCACACAGCGTTTCTATCTGATTTTCTTCGCTTAAAGAACTTATCCTTTTAACCTGTTTCTTGATATCATTATTGATATCATCGGAAGTAGATTTATTAGATATAGAACGATAATCATCGGAAAGAATCTCTCTGTCTTTTTCCATAACTTTCTCTTCTTTTGAAAACTCCTTTTCTTTTTCTATCTCCTTTATAGTTTCTTCTAATTTATGAATTTTTTCCTCCAATTGTTTAATATACTCAGAAGTGCTTTGAGAATTTATTTCATCTCTTCTTTCTAAACCTTCTTTGCGAGAAATCTCCGCTCTTTCAGGAATTGCTTTTTTTGTTGTGCTTTCTTTAATTGGATTTAATTTATCTATCATAAATTTTTAATATAATACCATATTTTAAAACTTACAGCAACTGTGATATAATAAATATATACATGAAGAAATCTTATATTTTTATTATTTTACTATTAATATTTATTTTAGCCGGCTTTTTCCGATTATGGAAAATTAAAACTATTCCTCCCGGCCTTTATCCCGATGAAGCAATCAACGGAAATGATGCATTATTAAGTTTGGAAAATAATAATTTCAAGATTTTTTATCCCGAAAACAACGGCAGAGAAGGGCTCTATATCTGGCTCATCGCCCTAAGTTTTAAGATTTTTGGTGCTTATATTTGGTCCTTGAGAATAATCAGTGCTATTATTGGGACTTTCACTACTTTGGGAATGTATTTACTAGTCAAAGCACTAATGGAGTCCTCAAAAAAATGGGAATCTTGGGGTAATAAAACTATTCGTCAAAGTTCTTCGGAGAAAAAATTGGACGCGGAGCTTCGCTCCGCTACTCCTAGAGCAGAGTGGATTGCTCTACTTTCCGCCTTCTTTTTGGCTATTTCTTTCTGGCATATAAATTTTTCTCGCATTGGATTCAGAGCAATTCTAGTTCCGTTTTGCTTAGTATGGGGAATATATTTTCTGTTAAAGGGATTAAATACCTCTAACTTAAAATCTATTCTTTCAACAACTTTAGCAGGAATATTCTTTGGGGTAGGATTTTACACTTATATTGCCTTTAGAATTGCTATCTTGATTCCTCTCTTTTTAATGCTTTATCAAATGTGGAGATATTGGCCGAGATTTAAGGTAATACTCAGTGATAAGTGCTCGATGTTTAGCTTAATTAAAAAAACCTATATTAGGGACAGTTGGTGGCGCTGGGATTTGTTTTTTATAGTAGTAATTTTAGTTGCTTTGCCTTTAGGAATTTATTTTTTTCAAAATCCCTCTGATTTTATAGGTAGGGCATCAGGCGTTTCTGTATTTGCGGCAGAAAATCCAATAAAAGAATTCACCAAAAGCGCTGTAAAAACATTAGCAATGTTCAATTTCTATGGGGATTTTAACTGGAGGCATAATTATTCCGGCTCTCCTATGATTAACTGGTCAGTAGGAATTTTGTTTATCGTGGGATTTTTGATAAGTATTAGAGAAATAATAAAAGCCATTAAAAACAAAACCTCGTTCATAGTTTATTATATGTTGATAATCTGGTTTACTCTTATGCTTTTACCTGCTGTTTTTACTGCAGAAGGAGTTCCTCATGCTATAAGAACTATAGGGGTAATTCCGGTAATTTATATTTTTGCCAGTTTGGGTCTTGTTTGGTTTATGGGCAAACTTCAAAAAACTCTCAGAAAATATCCGCAAAAATCAAAGCTTCTTTTTAATATGCTGCTGTTTCTGCTTCTTTTTCAGCCAACCATTTCAAACTTCAATAAATATTTCTTTAAATGGGCGAACAATTCTAATGTAAAGGGTGCATTTAGACAGGATTTGGTGGATATGGGAAATTACATTAATTCTATACCTTCTGGAATTCAAAAATATATTATAGTGAATGAACCCGGAGTACCTGTGCCATATCCAAATGGAATTCCTATGCCTGCTCAAACTATTATGTTTATCCAAAATACAAAAAATAATAAAAAACAAACAACATATCTAAAACCGGAAGAGCTTGATAAGATAGAGGAAAAACCCAGCATTGTTATTCCTATAAAATACGATGAAAAAATTTTTGAAAAGTTGAAAGAAAAATTTCCCAATGGTAAAATAGAAAAAAATAGTTTTGTAATTTTTGAAATCAAATAGAAAAATAAAAAATGCCAAGGATTTATTTCCTTGGTATAGAAGAAGTTAAAAAGATAAAGGGGGAAATATCACATCTTCTAAGAAAAAGAATGTAACTCCCCCTCATTCTTCCCCCGCCTAAGCTTTTCAAAGAAAAATTTAGGCGGGAAGATATAGAGAGATACCACTTCTGAAATCTGAGGCAAAAATGCGCTTATGAAAATAAAATCCCTTAAAAAAGTTAATATCCTTGCAGGAATGCTGCTAGTGATAATGTTTTTCACTATGTTTTTCAGTATGTTAAACGACTCTGCCACCATGGATGAACTGGCGCACATACCGGCTGGATATTCCTATATAATTAAAAAAGATATGAGATTGAATCCAGAACATCCCCCTCTTTTAAAGGATTTAGCAGGAATTTCTATTTTAATCTGCTCAAAGATAACTCACAAGATAGTTCATTTTCCTGAAAATATAAAAGCATGGAAAGAAGATATAAATGGGCAGTGGGATTTTGGAGGATATTTTCTTTACAATTCTGGAAATGATGCGGATAAAATAATATTCTTTGCCAGATTGCCGTTTTTAATTTTAGCCATTATCTTAGGAATTTATATTTTTAAATGGACGAAACAATTATACGGCAATAAAGCTGGCCTTATTGCTCTATTTTTATACTCATTCTCTCCTACTTTTTTAGCACACTCTCGTTTAGTTACAACTGATTTAGGGGCAAGCGCAGGGTTCTTTATAAGCACTTACTACTTAATTAGATGGCTGAAAAACTACAATAAAAAATCCTATCTTATCAGCGCAGGAATTGTATTCGGTTTATCTATGTTGGTTAAATTCTCCTTAGCTCTGCTCATTCCTTACTTTATAGCTTTAGTATTTCTTTGGTCTATTTTATACTTTAAAAATCCTCCTAAATATTATCCTTCTTTTAAGTATCTCAAAAATTGCTGTAAGATGTTGGGTTACCTTCTTTTAATAGGAATAATTGGTATGGTGTTGGTTGGATGCGTTTATCAATATCACACATTTAATTATCCGAAACTCAAACAAAAATCAGACACAAGTTTTATCCTATCCTCTTTTGGAAATAGAACATTAGCAAATTTAGTAATATGGATGTCAGACAAGCCAATTTTAAGATCATATGCGCATTTCTTATTAGGATTATTTATGACTCTTCAAAGAGCAGCCGGGGGGAACACTGAATATTTCTTAGGAGAAATTTCTGCTGCAGGATGGTGGTATTACTTTCCTGTTGTATATCTATTAAAAGTCCCCCTGGTTCTTCATATCTTAACTCTTTTAGCATTGCTTTATGCTGCATGGAAAATTAAACAGCCATTTTGGAAAAAACCACTTTTAAGAATTTGGAATTGGATGAGAAAAGATTTTGAAGAATTTGCTATGCTCTTTTTTATAATTTTATATTGGTCTATAAGCATAAAAAGCAATCTTAATATTGGATTAAGGCATGTTCTCCCTGTCTTTCCGTTTCTGTATGTTTTAGTAAGCGGCCAGATTACAAAGATAAATTTAAATCTAAAAAACAAGAAGTTACTTATCACTTATCGCTTATCGCTTATCGCTTTACTTTTCTGGTACGCATTCTCCTCTTTGTCGGTTTATCCTCATTATTTAGCTTATTTTAATGAATTAGTTGGTGGAGCAAAAAACGGGTATAAATATGCGGTAGATTCTAATTTAGATTGGGGGCAGGATTTAAAAAGATTAACTCAATGGGTAAATGAAAATAATATACAGAAAATATATGTTGATTATTTCGGAGGCGGAAGTGTAAAATACTATCTAAAAGAAAAATATCTCCCATGGTGGGGAGACAGAAACCCTTCTGAGATGACTGAAAGTAAATTCTTGGCAGTTTCGGCAACTTTTCTTCAAGGAGGAAGAGGACTTCCAGTCCCCGGCTTTGACCAAAAAACCGGCTATTATAGATGGTTAGATAATTATAAACCGGTCAAAGTAATTGGATATTCTATATTCGTATATAAAATTCCGTAAACCCCGCACCACGGCTTAACTTTGAATTTGTTTGTAATTTGTAATTTGGGATTTAATTAGTTTTCCACTTTGCGCTAAATCCTCATATCCTACACTCCCTTTCAGGTGCTGGTCCTCGGACTATTTTTCCAAGAATGACAAAAGTTACTTATAATATACTCTTCCTTCTATTCTTAAATCAATATATTGTAAATTTTCTACTACTTTTATCCCTTTCAACGCTCTATCCAAAGCATAAATTTGAGAATCCAAAGAATTAGAAAAAGTCAGATAGATATAAAACCCATTTTTTACAAACACTTTAACATCCGGATAGTTTAAATAAAAAATAATAGGAATTAAGTCTTCGCTTTTTAATCTGTCTTCTGCCTCTAAAATAAAATCTATATTTTCTTCATAGATTACTTTTTCGCCTAGAGACGGATTATTTTTTCTCCTTTCGTAAATATTTGCCATCAATCCGCCTTCCATCTTCGGCGCAATTTTAAAAATAACTCCTTTTTTATCAATATAAAAACATTGGCTTAAATCATTATATAAATCTGATATCTCTCTGTTGTCTTTTAAATTATCAGAACCAGATCTAGGTATTTCATTCTTTATATCTTGAGTTGTTTTAGATGTATTGTTCGAGTCCTGTTTTTTAACTCTTAAACGACACCATATTCCAACCGGTTCTCTTTCTTGTAGTTCAATTTTTAATGTATGAGGAAACTTTTTATATATTCTTGCATTCCCTATTTTTGGAAATTTTTTTAAAATCTCCGTTTTAATTTTTTCAACAGGAACGATTAATATACTTTTCTGCGGAATAATATAATAAAATCTGTCATTCAAAATCTCCAATGCTATGTTTTTGCATTCGTAATTTAATCCACCGCCTCCGCTTATTTCTATATTTCTAACCCATAGTCCGTCCCAAAAAATACCGAAATATCCGACACAAGTTAATAAACAAAAAAATAACCCTCCAAAGAGGTATTTTTTCAATCTATTTTTTTTATGCGACTGCCTTTTATATCTAATCCAGCTTGTGGATTTTGTTTTCCTCATATCTTATTTATCTTTTAATAATTTTATACCAATCACTGTAGTCAAAAATCCCCTGTAAGGTAATTCCAATAATAAATCCCTGCGAAAAAGGACCGTGGAATGGGAGAATTTCAAATATGCTTAAGAAAAATAAAGAAAGCCCTATTACCCAATGGTGAATATGAACTTTGTATTCTCCTATCTTCAAAATCAATGAATTAATTTTTCCACACATACCTTCCTTTTTTCCGGCAAAATATTTACTCATAAAATAACCTATAGTAGTTCCTACGGCAGCTAAAGTAGCAAAAAAAGAAACTAAGGCAATAAGCACTGCCGAAAAAAGAAGAATTTTTCTATTTTTGATAAGAAATTTTATCTTTGCCCACATATTTTTTAAGTATTTCCGGTATTTTAATAGAACCGTCCTCCTGCTGATAATTCTCCAAAATGGCGATAATTATTCTCCCTATGGCAAACGCAGTTCCGTTTAGAGAATGAGGAAAAAACTTTTTACCATCTTTGCTTTTATATCTTATATTAAGTCGCCGAGTCTGAAAATCTGTACAATTAGAAGTAGAATGTGTCTCTCTGTATTTATTCTCGGAAGGAAACCAGGTTTCTATATCAAAACTAGAAGCAGAAGGAAAACTTAAATCACCTGTACATATTCTAACTATTCTATAAGGAAGTTTCAATCCATCTAACAGTTTTCTTTGTAAAGATAAAAGATTTAAATGTTCTTTTACAGAATCTTCCGGCTTAACCAAACAAAACATTTCTAATTTATCAAACTGATGCACTCTAAATATTCCCCTAGTATCTCTGCCGTAAGATCCTGCTTCTCTCCTGAAACAGGTAGAGAATCCTAAAAATCTTTTCGGTAAATCAGATTCATTCAAAATTTCATCCATATAATAGGGTCCGATAGATTGCTCTGAGGTTCCAACCAAATATAGTTTATCCTGAGGTAAATAATACATTTCTTGTTTGTCTAATCCCTCAATATAACCCATTGCCCTCATTGCTTTTTCTTTTATCATTACTGGAGGAACAACAGGGATAAATCCTTTTTTCAAGATAGTATCTAAAGTATAGTTTATTAAAGCAAATTCTAAAATGGCTCCTTCGTTCTTTAGGTAACCAAAACGGGGGCCGGAAATCTTGCTTGCCCTCTTAATATCAATTATATCCAAGCTAAGAGATAAAGTTAAATAATCTTTGACCGGAAAGTTAAACTTTGGTTTTTCCCCCACTCTTTCTATAACTATATTATCGTTTTCGCTCTCTCCCTTAGGAACATCAGGTAAGGAGAAGTTAGGCACCTTAAGCATTAATTCATAAAATTCGTCCTTTACTTTCTTTAGTTCCGGCTCCAACATTTTTATCCTTTCTTTAATCTCTCTAGCTTTTCTGTAATCGTCTTCGGATTTATGTCTATGCTTATCGCTAATTTTGTTTTGTTCTGCTTTTAGACCCTCTATCGTTTCAATCATCTTTCTTCTTTTTTTGTCCAACTCTAAAATTCTATCAATATCTACATTTGATTTTTTTTCTCGGCATTTTTCCTTCGCTTTTTCTGGATTTTTTCTGATAAATTCAATGTCTATCATAAAAGCTTATTGGTTATTGGCAGTTAGCAATTGGCAAGTGATAAGTGATAAGTTGAAACTCGGCTGTCAGTACCATAGAACGTTCTATGGTACTGCTTGGTCCATAGAGCGTTCTGGAGACTAAAATTAATAAAATTACAAATTACAAATTACAAACAATATCAAAATTCAAATGTTCAAAATTCAAAACTATCTTGATTTCTCTATTTTTTTGAATTTTGAATTTCGGTTATTTGAATTTGTTTAGGATTTGGTGCTTTGAATTTTGAATTTAATCACTTTTGCGCTTTACGCTTGGGCCTTGCGCCTATAACTTACTCTTTCGGCTTCATTAAGGGAAATAAAATTATATCTCTTAAATTTGAACAATTAGTTAAAATCATTGCTAATCTATCTAATCCCATTCCAAATCCAGCAGCGGGAGGCATTCCATACTCTAACGCAGTAATAAAATCTTTATCATATCTTTGCGCCTCCTCTCCTCTTTTAAATGCTTTTTCTTGAAAAACAAGCATTTCTTTTTGTAAGATAGGATCATTTAATTCGGAATATGCATTTGCTATTTCTGTTCCGGAAATTATCAGTTGAAAACGGGCTGATTTATTTGGATCCTTTTTTAGGGGTTTTGCCAAAGGCGACATAAATTTCGGATGATTTATTACAAAAACAGGATTAATTAATTTTGGTACGCATACTTTTTTAAAAATCTCATCTATCAACTTTGCCTTATATAACTCTGATTTGCTTTTTATCAATTTAATCTCTGTCTTTATATCCATTTGTTTAATTTTTCTGTGCAAATCTTCAATCTTTGCTTTCCAAATATTTATTCCTGTATTTTCTTGAATTAACCTATCAAACTCTATTTTTTCCCAAGGCACAGAAAAATCTATCTTTCTCTCATTTATCAAGTTATAGGATTTTAAATTAGAGATTACATTATTGAGCATTTCCTCTGTTAACTCCATTAAATTCTTGTAATCTGCATATGCCCAGTAGAACTCTAACATAGTAAATTCAGGATTATGAAGAGCATCTATTCCTTCATTTCTAAAGCATCTTCCTATTTCAAAAATTTTTTCAAATCCCCCAACCAAAAGCCGTTTCAAATAAAGTTCGGGAGCAATTCTCAAATATAAATCTAAATTTAAAGCATTTAAATGTGTCTTAAAGGGGGTAGCTAATGCTCCTCCGGGAATGCCCTGTAAAATCGGGGTTTCTACCTCTATAAAACCTCTTTTATGCAAAAATTCTCTTATTGACTTTATAATCAGACTTCTCATCTCAAACCTCTCTCTTGACTCTTCGTTCATTATTAAATCCAAATATCTTTTCCTGCTTCTCTTTTCTATATCCTTTAAACCATGCCACTTCTCGGGCATAGGTAAGAGTGATTTCGCTAACATTCTCCAATTTTCTGCCTCTAAAGTCTTCTCTCCTTTTTTAGTTATAAACAAATTTCCGCCAACTTCTATAAAATCACCAATATCAATACTTTCTAAAAATAACTTATAATTTTTCTCGCCCAGTACATCTTTTTTAAGATAAATCTGAAATTTGGAAGTAGAATCCTGAATATGCAAAAAAGTAGATCCTCCATGGGTCCTAACGGAACGCACCCTTCCTGTAAGATATATTTTTCTTTTGTGTAATTTTTTAAAATGATTAACTGCCTCAATACAAGTATGAGTCCTGTTGCTACTCTCAGGGTATGGATTTATGCCTGCTTTTTTTAACTTGACGAGTTTTTCAATCCTAGTTTCTCTTATATTTTTAAGAGAGGTCATAATTTATTTTCAATAAATGGTTTAAAAATCGAATATTACTTTATACTCAATATTTTATACTTCATTTTACCTCTGGGAGTTTTAACTTCTACTATATCGCCGGGTTTATGCCCTAAAAATGCTTTGCCCAACGGAGATTCCGTAGAAATTTTTCCTTCCTCTGGTTCCGCTTCCTGTGATCCGACAATAGTAAAGTGCTTAACCTGATTTCCGCATTTAACAGAAATATCCGAACCTATCTGTATTTCCTTTTTCTTCTTTTTTCTAGAACTTACCACCACCGCGTTTCTTATAATTTCTTCCAATTCTAAAATTCTCCCTTCGTTAAATGCCTGGGCCTCTCTTGCAGAAGAATATTCTGTGTTCTCGGACAAATCTCCCAATGCCTTTGCCTCTTCTAACCTTTCGGCAATTTCTCTTCTAACTTTTGTCTTTCTTTCTTTTAACTCGCTCTTTAATTTTTCTAAACCTTGTAAAGTTAAATATCTCATATAATGTAAAATTTATTTTTAAGCGCAAAACTCAAAGCGCAAAGCGTAAAACTAAAGCGTAAAGCTTAAAGCTAATTTATTTAAATCCTAAATTCAAAATCCTAAATCCTAAACAAATCCAAATGACCAAAATCCAAAATTCAAAACAATATTTAAAAAAATTAAAGTTTTGAATTTTGAACATTTGAATTTTGATATTGTTTAGGATTTAGAAATTAGGATTTTGGATTTTAAATTAAATAAATTAGCTTTAAGCTTTACACTGTAACT
>Ga0190361_1000263_pt1 | contig 21969 bp, 23 predicted proteins | sample 48721845_MG_FD_161273 | JGI IMG/M metagenome (GOLD analysis project Ga0190361, IMG submission 161273) | Hydrothermal vent microbial mat bacterial communities from Southern Trench, Guaymas Basin, Mexico - 4872-18-4-5_MG | ecosystem: Environmental > Aquatic > Marine > Hydrothermal vents >... | reverse complement strand
TTGTTAAATTTTAGAAGGGCATTAAGCAGACGTCTTTCTGGTAATCTGATTTTTTTGTACTTTTTTCCATTCTCTTCGAGAATAACGAGTTCTTTCAAGTCGTGTTTAAGTGTGATTAGTCCTTTGTTTTGGAGCCATTGTAAAGCCCTCATTAATTCCACTTCTTTGAGGCCTGTTTGTTTGAGGAGATCGTCAAAGGACGTTTCTTTTTTTATAAGTGGTAATACGATTAATTCGTTTTTTGTTAGTTTAGCAATGATTTGATCTATTTTCATAAAAAAGAAGGAGAAATTTGTTTTTTAAAAAGGTTGCTGGTTTTACTTGAATGGTTTCATATTATTTTTCCATGCTACAGAGAATAGATCTTCCAATGCTTTTGCGAAGAAAGGTGCTTTCATCCATATTCCGATGTCATAAGTTGGATGTACTTCATTGTCATTTAAGACCATTAGTATTACTTCTTTTCCATCCACTACACAGAACCTTGCTTTTATATCATCCACGTGTCTAATTTCTGCTAGTTTGGATATCTCTTTTACTGCGTTCTTCGTTTCTTTTGATGTTGCTACTGGCGCAGCGATTCTAATCTTAACTCCCTTTTTCTTTAATTTTTCAAACACGGGCTTTAATGCATTTATCTTTCTTAATAGACCTTGGCTGGTTGTCATTAAGGTAACGCTTTTTGTTGCATTTTTCAGAGCGAGTTCAAGTTGGTTATAAAGATTTGATCTTCCTCGCAAGCTTCCACTAAGTTCTGTAGGTTCGATGAGTTCGACACCTTGTTTGTATAACGAGTCCAATTCTTGCATCAAAGGAGCTTTTTTTAGGTTGTCTAAAGCTTTTATCTTTTTTTCAGCCTCTTCGCGCATGTTTTTCTTGACGCGTTCTACAACTTCATCTGGCGGAACAGCGATATATTTTATTGGCTTTCCTAATTTCATTACAACGAAACCTTTTTTTTCTAAGCTTTCAAGAACGTCGTAGCTCCTACTTCTTGGTACATTAGCTATATCGCTAAGCTCACCAGCAGTGCTTACTCCTCTGCTGAGTAAAGCTGTCCAGATTTTAACCTCGTACAGGTTCAGGCCGAAAAACCTTCTTAACTTACTTAGAAACTCATCTTTTACAATCATATTTTCCCACCCCAAACAACCTCTTTTTTGTTTTTATTTTTAAATAAGGACTTGCTGATGTTCCTGCATAAGGAGGAAGTCGCTATCATCTCTTGTTAGTTATGAAAACAAAAACTTATATATAAAGATTTGTGTGTTATTGAGTAAGATGGGATTAAAATTAGGCAACATCTTACCTAGAAGAGATGTTTCTTTTCTTGAACTGAAAAGGAAAACGCTGGCTGTTGATACATATGTTCATCTATATGAGTTTCTTACGACGCTTCCGAAATTAACTGATAAGCATGGCAGGGTAACCTCACATCTAAATGGATTATTCTTTAGAACAACAAGACTGATAGCAGAAGGTGTGAATCTTTGTTTTGTTTTCGACGGCTTTTTTCCGAGTGTTGGAATGCACTATAAGAGGTTTTATCGTTCGGCAAAACCGAGGATTACAAAAACTGTGACAAAATATGTTGTTGATTCGAGCAAGCGATTACTGCGCTTACTTGGGTTGCCGGTGATTCAAGCGCCGAGTGAAGCTGAAGCACAAGCTGCTTTTATGTGTTCAAAAGGTGATGTCTGGGCAGTTGCAAGCAAGGACCTTGATGCTATAATGTTTTGTGCAAGAAGATTGGTTCAAAATTTAACTTTCAGCAAGAAAAGGAAACTTCCAAAAGGAGGTTTTGTATGGTATGGACCCTATCTTTATGAATGGGAAGAAATCAGAAGGAGTTTGGGTTTGGATAAGAAAAAATTTATTGCTGTGTGCATTTTGAGCGGAACCGATTTTAATCCCGGGGGTGTTCCTGGAATTGGGCCGAAAAAAGCATTGAAGCTGGTTAAGCGCTATGGGCTAATGGTTTTTTCTCATGTTAAATGGCCTTTTGCTTTTCACTGGAAGGATTTATTTTATTTGATTGAGAACATTCCTGTAACGATGAATTATAGGTTAAAGTGGGGAAAGATTAAGCGGAACGCCATAATGAGATTTTTGTGCGATGAACATAACTTTGATGTGGAAAGGGTTGAAAGTACGCTAAATAAGTTAGAAAATGTATGTGTATAATCTGCTTGTAAGTTGTGGTTGGAATTGTTTTGCTGCTATCGGTGAGGTTAAAGACCTGCTTAATAAATTCGGCGATGCTGAAGCTATTGTTGAACAAACAAAAGCACGAGGCATAATTGGAGTTAAGACCAAACTTGATGCAAGAGAAGCTATAAAGTTAGTGAGGAAGGAATTTAAAGCAAATCCCCTTTCAATAAACTTTGCTGTGAAGTGGTTGCCTATAGATAGATGGTGTAAAGCAGATATCAATGAAATGAAAAAGGTTGTTATTGAGTTGAAAGAGCTGATAAATCATGGCGAGCGGTGGATGATGGAAGTTGAAAAGAGAAGATATACTGAAATGCATAAGAAAGAGATAATAGGAGAACTTGCTTCGCTGATTAGGGAGAAAGTAGATTTAGAAAATCCAGATAAGATTTTGCATGTTGAAATAATCAATGGCTATGCTGGATTTGCTGTTTTGAAGCCAGATGAAATTTTTTCTTTGAAGATAGAAATTAGAAAGTAGCTCTCTTTCGAGTTGCTGCAGTTCTCAATCGACCGAAGTCAATTGATCCCTGCAAACAACTTTCGAAGAGCTTCCGTCGGAAAGGTTTAAAGTAATATATAAACATTTCTATATATGAGTAGATAAATGAATGATTGATTTAAAGTCAAAATATTTTTAAATATACAACATAGATTAGGAATGTTTGCGCCGGTGGTCTAATGGCTATGATAGCGGCCTTCCAAGCCGTTGATCCGGGTTCGAATCCCGGCCGGCGCATTTGATATGTTTTTGAAATGAAAAAGCGAAAGAATGTTCTTGTTTTTGTAGCACATTCAGATGATCACGTGATTGGAGCAGGTGGTACGCTAGCAAAATATGCGCGCTCTGGATACAATATCTATGTTTATGTTTTTTCTCATGGTGAGGCAGGCATTCCATGGCTTAAAAAAGGAGTAGCTGTTGAAACAAGGCTTAAAGAGCTGATTGATGCGAACAAGCTACTTGGGTTAAAAAGAACTTATGTTTTTGGTTTGGCTGATGGGAAATGCAAAGATGAAATAGAAAGATACAGGATTGTTAAGAAAATAAGCAAGCTAATCAAGGAAAAAAAACCATGTAAAATTTTTACTCATTCAGCAAATGATTCTCATCCTGATCATAGGGCTGTACATGATGCTGTTGTTAAAGGATTAAGGAGAAGCAGAATAAAATCTGATCTGTACTCCTTTGATATATGGACCTTATTTAGATTCAGGCATAGAGATATGCCAAAACTTTATGTTGATGTTAGCGATGCCTTTCGCTTAAAGTTAAAGGCGTTAAGGATGTTTAGAAGTCAATGGATTGTTTATCTAATGTTTATCACTAAAATTTTTTTGAGTGCTTTTTTGAATGGGCTTCATAGTGGAACAAGATTTGCTGAAATGTTTTACAAAGAAAAATGAGAGTGCTCATTACTTCGGACACGTTTTTGCCAAAGAAAGATGGAGTAAGCGTATTTTTGTCAATGTTGATTCCAGAATTGATGAAGAGAGGGATCGAGGTAAGGCTTATTGTTCCTAGTTTAGGCACGACGAAATTTGATGGAATCGCACGAAAGATAAGGGTTTTTAAGCATATTAAAGGTGCGGATTATTTTGCTCCACATTTTGGACATTGGGTTATGAAGCAAGAAATGAGAAATGCCGATGTTGTTTTCAACCAGACTGTTGCTTCTCTTGGCATTAGTGCTTTACTTGCTGGACGCGCTTTAAGGAAAACGGTCATTTCGTATGTTCATTTATTTGGATGGGAATCTACGAGATATAACTTTGGCTTTGTAGGGGGTGTTTTAGGAAGGATAGTAAGGTCTATTGAAAAACACTGTTATAATGGGAGCGCTCGGCTTCTTATTTCTTATAAGGGGGGTGTTGATAAGTTAAAAAGCATTGGGGTTTATAAGCCGGTAGATGTTGTTCCTTTAGGTGTTGATTTGGAAAGATTTAATCCTCTAGGTAGAGAACGTGCAAAGGCAGAATTGGGCTTTGGTGATAAGCTGACAATTGGGTATTGTGGAAGGATAAGCTGTGAAAAGGACCCTTTGACTTTGCTTAGAGGTTTTGAATTGTTAAGGCGAAAAGTTGATTGCAATCTGATTTTAGTGGGCCCCGTGCTTAAGAAGTTTGAACGCTATTTCAAGGGAAGAGAAAAAGAGGGAATTTATTATTTTGGTGTTGTTGACGATGTTGTTCCTTACTTAAAAGCAATGGATGTGTTTGTTATGCCGAGTTTGACCGAGACAATGAGTTTAGCGACTGTTGAGGCAATGGCGTGCGGATGTGCTGTTGTAGCAACAAGAGTCGGTGCTATTCCAGAATATTTAGTTAATTGTGGGAATGGCTTTTTCTTTCCGAGAGGAAATTATTTTATTCTTTATGAACGTTTGTTAAATCTTGCAAATAACGATGGCCTTAGAAAAGAGTTTGGTAGGAAAGGAGCTAGGACTGCTAGGAAATTTGATTTTAAAAATACTGTTAATAAGTTAGTTGATATCTTTACAAGCGCAAACTAACTATTTTGCTTATTCCCTCTTCATTCATACTTACTCCAAATAAGTTATCTGCTTCAGAGATGATCGAGTCGTTGTGGGTTATTACAATATACTGGGCATTTTTTGAGTATTTTTTGATAAGTTTTGCGAGAAGTTCGCTGTTGCGTTTATCGAGAGCAGCATCCACTTCATCAAAAAGATAAAAGGAATGCGGCTCATATTCTTGGATTGCGAATATGAATGCCAGGGCTGTTAAGGTTTTTTCACCGCCAGAAAGGGACCTTATGTCGAGAAATCTGCTTCCTGTGATTCTGACTTTGATATCAACACCAGCATCGAATGGATTTTCTACGTTTTCAAGAACAAGACTTGCTTCACCCTTTGTTGCAAGTTCCGAGAAAATGCGCTTGAATTGTTTGTTAAGCGTGGCAAACGTTTTCATGAACTTGTTTTTCTTTTTCGATTCTATTTCTTGCATTATCTTAAGAACTTCTTCTCTTTCTTGGAGAAGTTTTGTTTTCTTTTCAATCAGGCGGTTGAATTCCTGTTCAACCTGTTCGTATATTTCAAGAGCTCTCATGTTTATTGTTCCGATGGATGCAAGTTCTTTTTCATATGAGCTGATTTTATGTTTTAAGGCGTCGATTGATCGTTCGCTTAAGAGGAGAACACCTTTGTATTCTTCAAACTCTTTTTCAATTCCAGCAATTGATGCGTTTATTTCTGCTCTTTTTAGTTTTATTTCATTGAGTTTTATTTCAATTTGCTTTGCTTTTTCACGTTCAGTTTCGATTTTCTCTTCTAAATTTTGAAGTTGGTCGCTGAGTTTATCTCTTTCTGTGAAGAGGCTTTTATATGAAGAATAGAAGCGTTTAATCGATTTTTCTTTTTCTTTTATCTCCTCTGTTTCTCTTTTAATGGCGCTAGTTAATTCCTTTATTTTTTCTTTTATTTCCTTTTCTTCTTTTTCTTGCTGTAATAAGATTTTCTGGATTTTTTTGCTTTCTGGTATTAGAATATCGTCTATTTTGCTTTTGATGTTGTTTATTTCGTTATTAATTTTAAGCAGTTTTTCATTCAGTTTCCTTTCTTGCTCTTCAAATGTGCTAATCGTTGCTATCAATGCTGGAGATCTAATCTCAGCAAGTTTTTCTCTTAACTGATTTTTTTCTGATTTTAGTGCTGCTATCTTTTTTGTGATGGTTGTTATTTCTTCCTGTATTGCTGTGATTTGGTTTTGCAATGTGTTTTCATCTTTTCTTAGCTTTTCTTTTAGTTCGAGCGAAGCATTAAGGTCTTCGGATTCGAGATGGAGTGTTCTTTCAAGTTTTATTATTGCAGCTTCATGCTCTGAGATTTTCTTGCGTAAATTTGATATCTTTTCTTCATTGAGAATTCGCGCGCGTTCGATGTCATTTTTTTCCTGTTCGATGGATACGGTTTCTTCTTCTGCAGTACTGATTTTCTTTTTCAGTTCTGATGCTGCAAACAGGCCTTTCCCTTTTTTTCTACTGCCTCCTTGCATAACGCCACTAGTTTCGCAGAGGTCACCGTCGAGAGTAACCATTCTTATTTTTCCGATGCCGATTTTTCTGGCTGTATCTATGTTATCAACAACAAGTGTATCGCCAAATACATAACTGAATGCCTTTTTGTACTTTGGATCAAAATCGATGAGTTCGATTGCAGGACCAATGACTCCTTTTCCTTTTTTTATACTTGATGGGATCTGCTTCCCTTTTATTTTATTGAGTGGGATAAATGTAGCAACGCCGTATTTGTTTTTCTTCAAGAATTTGATACAGTCGGCTGCAACTTTATCTGTTTCAACGACTATACTTTTTGCTCTTGGTCCTGCTGCGATTTCAAGCGCTAAGGCATAGCGCTCATCAACAGAGCCAAGTTCTGTTAATATCCCATGGATGCCTCTTATTTTCTCTTTCTGTTTTAGGATTTTTTCTATCGCTATATTGCTTATCGTTGTTTCTCTCAGCTCAACTGCTTTTGCCTTGAGCTTAGCAAGTTCTGTTTGTTTTGCTTGAAGCTGATTGTTGAGTTGTTTTAGTTTTCTTGCCAAGAAAGAATCCCTTTCAATACAAGCATTGAGTTCTTTTGTTAGATCTGAAAGAGTTGCTTTTAGATGTTTTAATTCCTTTATCTGTTCTTCGTTTTCTTTTTCTACTTTCTTTACTTTTTCGATTTTTTCATCGATAGTATTTATCTGGAATTGAATAGCGTCTTTTTTTCTGATAAGGTCTTGCTGCTTTTCCCTTAGCGATTGAACCTGCTGGATGAGTTTATCGAGTTCTTTGTCTATTGCGCTTAGCTTTTCTTCGATGTTTGATGTGGCATCGAGTCCGTGCTTGCGTTTCAATGCTTGGAGTTTGTTCTTTATATCTGAATGTTCTGATATGATTTTTTTCTTTTCATTAAGCAATGAATCTTGTTCTTGAGTGAGTTTTTTTATTTGTTCCTCATAGTTCTTCTGTTCCTTCTTCAAGCTTTCCCTTCTTCTTTCAATGGAAAGAAGTTGATTTTTGTAGTAGGTAATCTTTTCTTTCTTCTTTGTGCTTGTGATTTTGAGCTGTTCAAGTTGCTTGTGCAAATTGATTTGTTCTTTTTCACCTTTTTGTTCGATTTCTTTGTTTATTGAGTTTATCTTCTCTTGATTCTTTTCTATTTCTTTTTTTATTGACGTGATCTTATCTTGAATTTTTTGCAGTTTTTGATCTTCTTCTTCGACACGCTTGTTTATTTTTTCAAGTTCTTTTTTCTTTGCTTCGAGTCTGAGGTGGATTAGCGTTGCTTTTGCTGATTTGAGCTTTTCTTCTATCTGTTTAAAACGTAATGCTTGGTCTCTGTCGCGTTTGAGCTCATTTAAGTGGGTGCGTCTTTCTGTTAAGATGATTTCAGCTTCTTTAAGTTTCTCATCGACTTTCGCTAACTCTGACAGTGCTTTTTGTTTTTTGTCTTCATATACTGCTATGCCGCTTATCTCCTCGATAATTTTTCGTCTATCTTCTGGTTTCATCTCTGTGAATTTTGCAATATCTCCTTGAAGGATGATGTTATATCCTTCTGGGTCTATCTTTGCTATTGAAAGGAGATCAATAACTTGATTTCGCGTAACTCTTTTGTTATTTATTTTGTATGTTGATTGACCATTCTGTTTAATTATTCTTGTTATCTTTATTTCATCATCTTGGTAGGGAAATATTTTTTTGCTGTTATCAAAATATATGCTTACTTCTGCTTGCTGCATCGGCTTTTTTGTTTTTCCACCATTGTAGATCAGGTTTGCTGCTTTTTCTACGCGCAAGGACTTTGAGCTTAGTTTTCCAAGAACAAAGCATACAGCATCACTGATATTGCTTTTGCCAGAGCCATTTGGTCCGATTACGGCATTGAAGTCTTTGTCGAATAGGATTTCTGTTTTATGCGCGAAACTTTTGAATCCGTGAATTAAGATTTTGTTTATTCTAGTCATTTTCTTCAAAGAATTTGCTCAAGGTCGGTTGCGAGGCTTTTTCTTTAACCATTTTGTACGATATCCATTCTTTTCTGAATATGTCTGGGTGCATTCGCCAATATTCTTTGAGGAACTTAACTGTTCTTGGATCACTGGAATAGCCGCTTCCAAAATCATAACCGATTTCTTTTTTTATTTTATCGATTTCCCCGTCTCTGATAACTTTTGCAATGATTGATGCTGCGCTGACGATTGGAAAACGCAAATCTGCTTTATGTTCTGTTACGATTATACATTTGGTATTGATTAATCTTTCAATTAATTCTTTAAATTTTTTCGTGTTTGGACTTGGGCAATCGATTATTGCTTTGTCCGGTTTAACTTTGCTGATTAAGAAAGCCATCTTTTCCGCCTCTAGCATGTTTATATTAGTTCCTGGTGTTGAGAGATAGCGGTCGATTTCTTTTGGATGTATTAAAACGAATTCTGTTTTTGCTATTTGTTTTATTTTTTTGAATAGCGTTTCTCTTTGCTTAGGAGAAAGCAATTTTGAATCTTTGACACCAAGTTTTTTCAGATCTTTGAGTTTTGTTTCTTCCATTGCAGCGATTGCAATAACCATTGGTCCTATGACTGGTCCTCTTCCAGCATCATCTATGCCAGCGATAAGCATAGGAACTGGAAAGAGGACTTCTTTAAAAAATATTTGATGAAACATTTAAATCTATTTGCAACGTAAACTTAGACAAAGACGAAAAGAAAGGTGTCTGGAAAAGATTCAATATGCAGAAAAGAGTTTGTTGAAATTTAATCAAAAATTATTTATAGGTTTTTGATAAAACGGGTTTTGATGATAAAGAAAAAGAAGGATAAGGCGATGTTTAAGATAAAGAATGTTTTCTTTAAAGGTTTTGATGTTGTTCATCCAGATGATCAGAAAAGGATAAAGGAATTGCTTTATCAGCATTATATTGAGCTTGAGAGGGAGCTTGGACAGGTTGCTAAGATCCATTTGCATTTTAAGAAGTATGAGAAAGGCGGAAGGGAAAAGTATAGTATTAGATTGATGATTGATTTTCCTGGAAAGCCGATTGTTGTTGATAAGATCTATGAAGCAGCAAGATGGGATGCTGTTGCTGCTGTAAATGTTTTACTGAAGAAAGCAAGACAAGCAATTATTAACCGATTTAAAACCGACGCAACATATAGAAAACCTTATTATTGATCGTGTTCTCTTTTATTCTATGGGGCTGTGGGGTAGCTTGGCCTAGCCTTTCGCCTTCGGGAGGCGGAGACCCCGGTTCAAATCCGGGCAGCCCCATTAACTTTAAAAATATCGAAAGGAAGTAGTTAAGTATGGATGACATAGTCGAATTTGTTAAGAAAGGTGTTGAGCAAGGTTATGTTCTTGCTATGGTTGGCTTTAGGGGAAAAGCAGGAGAGTATTTTCCTGCTTCAAGGCTTGGATGGTTTGCGCAGAACATCGGCGCAGTTGGCTATGAACATGATAACAGGATAATATATTTGCTTTTTAAGGAAGAAGCTGATATGGTAAGAAAGAGGTTTGAAAAAGTAAATGAAAAATTAAGCGAGCCCTCAAAAATAGTATTTGTTGTGCTTTCTAACTTGCGGGATGGTCTTGAACGCAAAATTGCAATAAATAAGTTTTTGTTTGATAAGCAAAATGTTTTAGAAATAAAATAGATGCTAAAACTTATATATCTGTGTTACATTACTTCTTCTAAATGAAAATCACAATTGATACAAAAGAAGATAGTGTTGAGGAATTGCAGAGAGTGATTGAGCTTCTTTCTGCGTTGATTAAAGGCAGACAAGGCGACAGGATGCAAACAAGTGAGATATCAAGTAGTGTGGGTGATGCTTTTGGTGCTATTTTTGGTTCGAGTTCAAGCAGTTCAGGTTCGGATGGAAAGCAGGGCGATGAATCTGAAGATAAGCCAACAGTTCAGATAGTTGATTGGTAAAATGCCATTTGAATATTTTGAGCATGAAGCAGATATTGGTATAGTTGGTATTGGCAAAACATTGGAGGAGGCTTTTGAAGAAGCTGCTAAAGCTATGTTTAATGTTGAAGTTGATATCAGTAAGGTTGAATGTAAGGAAAAGGTTGAGGTTGAATGCAGTGCTGACAATGTTGAAGAATTATTCATAGAATGGCTGAACAGTTTGCTTGCAGAGGCTGACATGCGAAATATGGTTTTTTCTGAGTTTGGAATTACTGAGTTGAGCGAGCATTATTTGAAAGGCTATGCTTGTGGTGAAAAACTTGATGTAGAAAAGCATAAAGTCAAGACTGAAGTAAAAGCCGCAACTTACAGTCAGCTGAAAATCGAAGAGAAAGATGGTTTATTTTATGTGAAGTGTGTTGTTGATGTTTAGCTAAGGATTCGAAATTCTGTCATGAGAGATTAATTTTTTAAATATGGTTGTTTTTTCTACGATAATGGAATTCATAAGTATACAGGAAGCTGAGAAGAAGGTTGGTGAGAAGGTTTCTTTAAGAGGATGGGCTTATAGAGTTAGAGGAAGTAATGAGTTTGTTTTTATTATCTTACGGGACTATAGCGGTATAATGCAATGTGTTGTAGAAAGAGCAAAAGTAGATGAATCTGTTTGGAAAGAAGCTGAGAAAGTTACTGTTGAGAGCAGTCTTCAATTAAGCGGAAAAATTGCTAAGGAGCCAAGAGCACCTACAGGCTATGAATTGAAAGTTGAGGATTTAAAACTTATCCACAAAGCTGAAAGGTTTCCTATAACTAAGGATAAGAGTGAGGAATTTCTGCTTGATATTCGACATCTTTGGTTAAGAAGCAGATATATGACAAATATTTTGAAGGTTAGAAGCACTGTTTTTGGCGCGATTCATGAATATTTTAGAAAGAAGGGATTCTTCGAATTTCATTCACCGATTTTTACACCTGTTGCATGTGAGGGGGGTGCAACTTTATTCAAGTGCGATTATTTTGGCAAGCCAATTTATTTGAGTCAGAGCTGGCAGCTGTATGCAGAAGCTGGTATTTTTAGCTTAGAGAAGATATATTGCATAGCTCCTAGTTTTAGGGCAGAGAAGAGCAAAACGTCAAGACATTTAACTGAGTACTGGCATGCAGAAACCGAGGTTGCGTGGATGCGCTTTGATGAAATGCTTGATTTAGCTGAAGGATTAGTTAAATCTGTTCTTGGTAAAGTTCTGAAAGAGAATGAAAAAGAGCTTAATGAATTGAAAAGAGATGTAAAGCTGTTAAAGAATGTTGTTGAAAAACCATTTGCAAGGATAACTTATGATGAGGCTTTGAAGTTACTTAAGGAAAAGGCAAACTATCCTGTTCCTTGGGGAAAGGATTTGAGAACAATAGAGGAAAGAAAACTTACTGAATTATTTGATGTTCCTGTTTTTGTAACGCATTATCCAAAAGATATAAAGGCGTTTTATATGAAGGAATGGGATAAAGATCCCAGATATGTTTTGGCTACTGATTTGCTTGCTCCTGAAGGCTATGGCGAAGTTATTGGAGGGAGCGAAAGAGAAACTGATGTTGAAAAGTTAAAGAAAAGATTGATAGCTCAAGGTGAAAAACCCGAGCTTTACGAGTGGTATTTAGATACAAGGCGCTATGGAAGTGTTCCTCACAGCGGTTTTGGTTTAGGTGTTGAACGATTAATAAGTTGGATATGCAAACTAAAACATATTAGAGATGCTATTCCTTTTCCAAGAACAATGGTGAGGTGGAGACCATGAAGGTTGTACTTATTGGACCTGGAGATATAGAAAAGCATTCAAGAATTCTTAATAGGGATTTAGGTGAATTGGAAGAAGAACTTAGGAAAATCGGTAAAACATTGGCTGAGCTGGATGTTGAGCTGGTTTTACTTCCTGATAGGGGAGTGAGCTATCTTGTTGCGAAATATTACAAAGCAAATGGAGGGAAAAAAGTGTATGGGACGATTCCACTTTCAGACAAAGAGTTCGGCATTAAGCATCTTGAGTCGTACAGAGATGTAATTGACGAAGAAATAGATACCAAGGACTGGTTTAGACAGGACTTAATGCATTGTTTGTTCGGCCATTGCATACTTTGCCTGGGATTTTCGCTTGGTTCGATTGGAGAACTGAGTTATGCTTATTATTTGTATAAACTTTTCAAAGGGAAAAAACCCGAAGTTAGGGTTGAGAGTCTTAAAAGGCTACATCCAGATATTGTTGCTGGAGAAATAGATCCTTATCCAGTTATTATCTATAAGCCATTTGTTGCCGGTCCTTTGCAATACGAACTAAAGCAATACATAGAAGATGTCGGTGGTAAGGTAGTTTATGTCAGTAATGTTGACAGTCTAAAGCAGGAGCTTGAAAACTTAAGGTTATCAAAATAAATCTATGGCTTTCTTTTTCTTATTGTCCCAGATTTTTCTTTCTTTTGGGGATTCTTCTTTTCTTATGACGAGTGCTTTTCCTTTTCCTTTTTTTAACGGAATGAAGAACAGATGTTCGATCCTGCCTTCTTTACTTTTTAACCAGATAGATTCTTTTCCTTTTGCTATTGGTTTTCCTGTTTTTGGATCAAGATAGGTGTAGCGGATGTATTTGCCTTGCTCGATTAATACGCGTGCTTCTGGTTTTCCAGAGCTTCCTATTGTAATAACTTCTCTTGGATATTTCATCTTAACTTTATGGCTTAATTTCTTTGATATGTTTTTCGAGTATTCTTTCGAAATTTTGTTTTAGTCTTTCTTCGAATGTGGTTGTTGTTTCGCCTTCTTCTTTTTCTATGTCAAGAGCCGAGATTAGTTCTTTTACGAGATTTTTTTCTTGTTCTTTTGATAAACCCATTTTTATTTGTTGAAGATGTTCATTAATCAATTTTTCTTCGATTTCTTCAGTTGATGTTGCTGTTATTTTTACTTCTTTGAATAGCTCACCATGAAGTTTTGAAGTGTTTTTCATAACAAAAAAAGCTCCTTTTTCGTATGCATGATCAAATATTTCATTGAACTGCATGTCAGAAGGTTTTCCATGAGATAGTTTTCCTTCAACTCTTATTGTAACGATGGCGTTTAGTAGGTTTTTTTGTTTGAGTTCTTCGAGCAATGCTTCTTTTGCTTGAGACGGTGTTTTTCCATCTACATTAAGCATTATGCCGACATGCGGAAATAATTGAATTGGTTCGAATTTAATTTCTGTTATTTTGTTATTATCAACACTAACAATGCAAAAGCTTCCGTAGTGAAGGGATTCGAATTCTTTAAAGTTTGCAGGAAACAATGGGCCGGGAAAGACAATATTGTTATGCTGAAATCTTTCGTGAACGTGTCCGCCGGCATAATAGTTGAAGCCTTCTGGCAGAAGCGATAATGGTATGGAAGGCATTTCTGCAAGACTTTTTGGTTTGAATTCTGTTATGGCTGAATGAAACATAAAAATCTTAAAGCCTGGTTCTGATGCGAGTGCTTCTTTATCGAGAATTTTATAGTATTCTGATTCCAGTCCGCCTTTTTTTCCGAGCATTCCTGTTATTTTTGCACCTGTTTTTTTGTCTGTTGTGAAAAGCAAACGTATTCTGTTTGTATGCTCTGCATCCGCCTTAGAAACCAAGGTGATAAGTTTTGCAGATTCGAGAACAGCGAGCATTGTTTTTCCGCTTGGAGAAAAATCATGCGAACCTGGAATAGAGTAGACTGGTATGTTCCTTGCTTCGAGCTTTTTTAGTTCTTTGACTACAGCAGAAAGTTCATCTATAGAAGGAAGTGATGTGTTGAATAGATCCCCGCTTATTAGGATAAAGTCGACATTAACTGATATGCATCTTTCAACAGCTGTTTTGAATGCTTCGATGGTTGCTTCTCTAAGCTTTGGATCTCGCCAGCATCCGATGTGACAATCAGCAAGATGAGCGAACTTGAAATGCATAAGAATCTTATCTTTGCGGATTATTTAATTTTATCTGTTCTGTTTTTTATGCGATTCTTTCATAGACTGTTTTGTTATTTTTGCGCGATACAATCCAGTATTCAGCGCAGAATACCTGCTTTCCATCAGGATTTTTAATTTTGTTCAGTTCTTTTATAAACGATTCTAGAGAATCTTTTGGAAGCTTATTCCAATAATGTTCTATCATCCCTTGTTCTAATTCACTTTGTAATTCAAAATGGAGTCTTTCTTCTTGTTCGGCTGAAAGAAGAAAGGCTTGCTTTGCTACAACTACCATATGTATTGATTTGCCATCAAAGTAAGCTATTATTTCAGGAACGTATGAGACAAGGTAAAGATCACTTGGTGAAGGAAATCTGGCTAAATCTTCGCAACCAGGATGAACATGTACAAGCATTATTTTATCATCTAGAACAGAGTCGAAATGAAATCCTTTTCCTTCTTCGAAATATTCTCTACCTTCAGGAGCTGTTGAAGAAACGCTTTCAAGTGAAACTTTTGTGATTTCTATGCTGTTATTATGGGAGTAGGCTGCAAAACAGGTTTCTCTGTTTGTTTCATATGCTGTTCTTACTGCATTCCACAACCTTCTTTTAAAAGTTCTCTTTTTACTTCCTAGCTGACTTAATGTATCTTCAAGCAAGCTCATTTTTATTGTTTTACTCCTTAGCAGGAGGGACTTAAATTTATTTAAAAATCTTTCCAAAAATAATTTTAATGAAAGGTTTTTCTGTTTTTGAGATTTAAATGGATTTTAAGAAGATTGAGCAATTTATTGAAAAAGTTAAGCTTCCAGTGCCAAAGCAGGTTTTTGCAAAGAATAAGAAGCAAGCAGTTGAGGGCTTGAAAAAGCTAAGAGGTGCTTCTCTTGTTGTGATGAAACTTATATCGCCTGATTTTCTGCACAAAAGTGAATTTGGTTTGGTTAAAACAGTGGAGGCTGATGCTGAAATTGTTGGAAAGACATTTGATGAACTTGTAAAATTAGCAAAAAGAAAGCGAAGAAAGGCAAAGATTGACGGTATTCTGATTCAAGAGAAATGCGAAGGTGTTGAAGTTATTATTGGAATGAAAAGAGATGCTACGTTTGGGCCTGTTTTGCTTTTCGGCATTGGCGGGATTTTTGCTGAGGTTCTGCAAGATAAGTCATTGAGGATAGCTCCTATTAAAAAAGAAGAAGCGCTTGAAATGATGAAAGAGATTAAAGGCTACAGGTTGCTGACTGGTTATAGGGGCATGCCAAAAGTTAATTTTGATGCATTAGCAAGTATATTAGTCAGGCTTGGAAATTATGCTGTTGAGAATGAAAAGCTTGATGAGGTTGATTTGAATCCTGTGATTGTTGATGAGAAAAAAGCATACTGTGTTGATATAAGGGTAGTTGAGAAAAAATGAAACTTGATAAATTGTTAAATCCAAGAAGCGTGGCTGTAATTGGTGCAAGCAGAGAACCTGAAAAGGTTGGCTATGGTGTTTTGAAAAACTTAGTAAAGGGATGCTATTTTCTTGCTCCTTTTTGTGCTCCGTTCAAAGGAAAGATTTATCCAGTAAATCCATTTGCTGGTAATATTCTTGGTTTGAGATGTTATAAGAGCATTCTTGAGATAGACGATGAGATTGATCTTGCTATCATTGTTGTGCCGGCGAATGTCGTTCTGCAGGTTGTGAAGGAATGCGTCAAGAAAAAGGTCGGAGCTGTTATTATAATCTCTGCAGGTTTTAGTGAAGCTGGCGAAAAAGGAAAGAGACTTGAAGCTGAGGTTCTGAAGGTGCTTAAAAAAGCAGGAATTCCTCTGCTTGGACCAAATTGTTTAGGCGTTATAAAGCCTACAAAAGGATTGAACGCAAGTTTTGCACCGACGATGCCTCCTGCTGGAAAAGTGGCTTTTATAACGCAGAGCGGTGCATTAGCTGATAGCGTTATTGATTGGGCTGTTCAGGAGCGCTATGGATTTTCAGCTATAGTAAGCGTTGGAAATGCTGCTATGCTTGATGTAAGTGACTTTATTGAGTATTTTGCTAATGATGAAGAGACAAAAGCCATAACGGTTTATCTTGAAAATGTAAAGGATGGAAGAAGGTTTATTGAATGCTGCAAAGAAGCTGTGAAGAAAAAGCCGGTGATTGTGCTTAAAGCAGGTAGAAGCAAAGCAGGAGAAAAAGCAGCATTATCGCATACAGGAAGGATGGTGAGCAGCTATGATGTTTATACGACTGCGTTTAAGCAAGCTGGCATTGAGGTTGTTGATTCTGTTGAAGAATTATTTGATGTTGCTAAGGCAAATGCAATGCTGAGCAAATGTGAAAATGCCATTGCAATAGTTACTAATGGCGGTGGGGCTGGTGTTCTTTGTGCTGATTATTGCGAAGAATTTGGTATAAATCTGGTTGAGTTAAAGAAGTCGACGATAAAGAAGCTTGAGAAAAGTAAGGTTATGCATCCTGCTTTCAGCAAAAGAAATCCTTTAGATATAATCGGAGATGCCTTGCCAGAAAGGTACGAGGTTGCGATAAATACTCTATTAGAAGAGGATTATATAAAAGGATTGATTGTGATTCAGACATTGCAGACGATGACTAAAAGTGAAGATGATGCGAGAATCATTATAGAAGCGAGAAAGAGATTTCCAAAAAAACCGATTGTGTGTTGTTTTATGGGAACTTATTTTACCAGAAGAGCGATACATTTGCTTGAAGCGAATAATGTTCCTAATTATTCTGATCCAAGAAGGGCAGCAAGGGCTATGGCGAGTTTAATTAAGAAATCTTAAAGCGAAGTACTGCGCCTATTCCTCCGAGGCTGTCTAATGTTTTTCCTGGTTCATTGTCTGATGCTACTATCATAATGTTGCCTTTTGCAAGCTCAACGTCGTGCATGATTTTTTCGAGGTGGAGATAGCGGTTTTCTTCCTGCAATTTTTTTATTAGATTGTCTGTGACGAGGAGCAATGAAACAGCACCAGCAGAAGCTGCTTGTTCGACTTCTTTTATTCCATAAGCATAGAAACGATCTTTTGCTATTTCCTCAAGCAGCATTTCAACAGCTTTGATTTCACGTGCTAATCTGTTTCTTTCGAATATTGCTGCGAGCTCTTTTCTTTTTAGGACTTCGTTTAGTGCTCTTTGTGTTGCTGATGAGCATGATGTAAAAATAACTTTTTCTTTTAGTCTCTTTGGCATTCTTTTTGCCGTTTCTTCACGCCAGAATGCCGGGCTTGCAATGACAATATCGCTTATGTTATGCTTTTCTGCCAGCGATTGAATTTCGGTTACAATCCTTTTGAAGAAGTCTTCTTTTGGTTTTTCTTCAACTCCTTTTTTTGGCACTGTGCCCTTTATGGTTGCTATTACTTCAACTCCTTTTTGCTTTGTTATTGCGAAAATTGCTTTTTCTCTGTCATGAACGCAGATTAATATCGGAAGTTGTTTTTTTGCTGATGCTTCGTCAAGCCTTTTTAGCTGAAAGCCGAGCCATTTTTCTTTTTCTATTGTTAGTGAATCGTTGATGGTTAAGCTGAATGAATGGTGAGCTCCTTTTGGAATTTCCTCTGGTGCTTCGATGACAATGCCTTTTATACGGAGGATATCGCCTTCAAAAGAAACAGCTTCGACTTTAAGCTTTATGAAAACTGTTTTTCGAACAGCTGTTGCTTTTTCCTCAGGGCCAAGCTTTATTTTTCTTGTTGTTTTTGCACTGACGATGTCGCCAGGTGCTATTATGTTTGCTAGATGCCAGAGGTCATCTCGCGATTCTATCTTAAGCTTTACGCCTTTCTTTAGATTTTTTGATATTATTTTCATTTTTATTTAAAACACTTTCAAATACCCTTTTAAAATGATTCCATTGATGATGTTGTTTTTTAGCTCGTTGCTTAATTTTGAAAATTTTTCCTTGAAGAATGGAGAGATTTTTCTGTTAAGTTGTTTCTCATATTTTGAAAGGTTCAGCTTTTTTTCTTTAGCTTGAACAAAGAGATCGATGTCGCTGCTCTCGATGTCTTCGCCCCGTGCACAAGAGCCGAAGAGAACTATAACGTTTGGGAATGTTGCATCAGCAATGTAATCGAGCAATCCAGAACTTTTAATTCTTAAAATTAGATTGAATATTTTAAGTGTTTTGAATAGCTCATTTTCTCTGTTTGCTTTGAATAACGGATATGGTTGTGCCTTTTCCTTACAAATTAATTTTTCCTTGAGTAATGCTTTAAGATGATTAATAACTGAAGGTTGAGCAATTTTTGTTCTTCTTGATAATTCTCTTATAAGGAACCCATGCGTTGGAAAATCAAAAAATTCTTGGAGTATCTTATATCTGTTATAATTTTGTAACATGTGTTATAATTTTATAACAGAAATATAAAAATGTTTCGGATAAATTTTTGTTAGGATTGCTTGGAGTTTGCTTTGGAGACAATAGTCAAATCCTAATTGAAAATATATTTTAGATGCCCAGAAATTTTATAAATATTTTAAAAGGTTATATGACTATGGAAAATAACTATGAAAAAAAATTGAGATCTTATATATATGAGATTGCTAAAATATTTGGGATTGACAAAGAAAAAATAGAAAGCTACGAAATAGGTCATTTTATAAGAGAACATGGAGGGCACGGTGGTGCACGTCTCGAATTGACAATCAAAGAAGACGGTAATTTAGAGCTTATGTGTCTGACGTGTTTTGCAGACAAGCTAGTAGATATGACACGGTGTCCCCATCACAATCCGGAAACTCCAGTAGAGGAGCGATCGTCATGGATTTACAGCAGGCGTAGAATTTTGGAGATAGACCATCAGCGTGAAAAAAGAGGTACACGGCCAAAGGATTAAAGTAAACCTTAAAGTACACCACTTTAAATAGTTTTTCTTATTTGATTTGGTTAAGTAAATTTTTGTGTGATGTAACTTTCCTGCTAAACGAAAAATAATGAAAAACGTGTGAAAGAAGAAGTCTCATTCAGTTACGTCCATTAAGTTTATGCGACCCCCTTTGGAAAAACATTTATATATATAAATTCTTCATAGCTGATAGATGTTTTGGAAGGAGAGGAAAAGAGGACAAGGGGCTGTAGGTGCTGCTATTCTGATAGCTGTTGTAGCGTTGTTGATAGTATTTTATCTTTTGCTTGTTCCGCCTGAGGAAAGAGAGGCACTTCTTGAAGAGAAGAATATAACTGTTGCAAAACCACCTACTGAGGAAAAGATATTGCTTGATGTTTCGCCTGGAAGATTGCATTATATTGCTGAAAAAACTATTGAACATCCAGTTAGTACTGTCGAGCTTGATTTGTGGAGTGAATCGACTGTGCTGAAGGAGAGGGATTCTGTTTATGTGAGCAGCACAATTTTTGGAAAGAAAAAGGTTAATATTAGCTTTGATGTTAAGAAAGAAGATGTTGAAAATGCATTTGTTGTTTTTGACATTGCTCAAGCAAAGGGAAGGCTTATTATTAAAGTAAATGGCGTTGAGGTTCTGAACAAGTATATTAGCACGCCGAGCATTGAGCCATTAAAGATAAGTGAATTCCTTCGCGATGGAAATAATGTTGTTGAGTTTTATGCAAGCGGTGTTGGATTTGCTTTCTGGCGAAAGAACAAGTATCAGCTGCTGAATGTTAAGATAATTGCTGATATGCTCAGGCGAGAAAAACAGGAAGCAAGGCATGTGTTTATTATGACGCCCGAGGAAAGAGAAAATCTTGAGAAAGTTATAGTTAGATTTATTCCTTTGTGTAAGCAGGAAGATGTGGGAAAACTTGTTATAAAGCTGAATGATCATACAATTTTTGATGCGGTTCCTGATTGCAATAGCATGATTGAGCCTATTGAATTAACAAGGGATTATGTTAATGTTGGTGAGAATGTTGTTTATATGAGGACTGAAAAAGGAAGATTTTTGATCGATAGGTTTGTGGTTGCGAGTAAAATAGGAAATGTTGAATATCCAACTTATTATTTTGATTTAAGTGCTGAGCAATATGATGCTATTGCTGGTGGTGAAAAGAATGCTATTCTTACAATAAGGTTTAGGGAAAGCGTTGAAAGGAAAATAGGAAAGGTTATTGTTAATGGACATTATATAGGTATTGATCAAAAAGAGAGCGATTTTGTTGTGAAGATAAATGATTATGTTGTGAGAGGAAGCAATGCTGTTCAAATTGTTCCCAGCAGAACATTGGATGTTGTTGCTTTGGTGGTTGAGTTAAGCTAAATAAAGTTAAGCTAAATAAAAAGAGGTAGATTCTGAGCAATGGGAATCCTTGATTTTTTTAGAAGAAGTGGCAAGGAAGGTGGTGTAAAGCGAATAATTCCTTACGGTGTTGGAAAAGCGCTTGGCATTGAAATTCCGAATATAATGCTTGTTCTTGCATTGTTTGGTGTTGCTGCAGTTGATTTTGCAGTGAAGATGGCATGTGGCTTTGAACCTGTTAAGTCTGGAACTATGAGTGTCCTTACGTGCGTTTTGTTCCTTTGGATAACTAGGGGCTACAGGCTTACTGGGTTTTTGCTTGGAGCCCTGGCTTTTGATCTACTTTCACCGCTTTTTCTTAGGCTAACTACTTTTGGATATAGTTATATTTTGTTTGTTCGGATGTATCTTTGGTTCTTTATTGCATTTATTCTTTTTATTAAGACAACTATTGATTATCTGAACAGAGGTTTGAGAATTCCTTTCGCAGCGAAAGTCATTTTTGCAGCAATTGTTATTGCGCTGATTGTTATTGGATGGCCTTTTTTAGCAAACTATTACAAGGAGACTGTAACGCATTACAAGAGTGAACATGCTGAGGCGTTTGCCCAAGCAAAGCAGATAGAAGCAAAGGTTGAAGAAAAAGCAAAGGAACATTGGAATGCTACAAAGAGATTTTATGCAAAGTGGGTTGAAGCTTTGAAGAGTCTAATGGCTGGCGATGTTGAAGGATTTCAGAAGAAGATAAATCCACCGGCTGAAAGCGGAAGTGTTGAAGAAAAGATGATAGAGCATACTGTTGTGGAGCTAATTCCAATAAAGCAATATAAGAAAAGATTTTACGAAGGAAACGTTCAGCCTGTTCCGATAAAACTTCATGTTAAAACAATTGATGATGAAAAGCTAAAGGTAAGTGTGGAATGTTGGTTTGAACCTGTTTCTGGTGGTGAGAAAATAGAAGGAATGGTCGGACCTCCGCCTTACTATAATGTTTATGAGGTTAAGGGTGAAAGGTATCTAACCTTAACGTGCGAACCAAAAGATCAATCAGCATTAAAACGAGGACGATACTATGTTGGTTTTTCTGCTGTTATTAAAGGATTAAAAGCAAGAACAAGTCTGGTTAGGATATTTGTTGGGCAGGGCAGATGGACAAAGGAAGATGAATATCTTTCATTATTTGGATTATCAAGCATTGAAAGAAGCAAAAGCGCATCTGAATTTGCAGCTCTTGCAATAGATTTTGGAAATGAGATTACGCATCCTCTTATTGACGATGCTGAGAAACAGCCATTGATTTTGCATTTAGTAAATGTAGGCGATGGAAAGATTGTTAAAGTAAGCAGCATTAAGGTTGAGAGCGATATGTTTGAAGATGGTGTTAGTGCTATTGAATGTAAGAATTCTATTTTTGATGGAAGCAGTTTGATTTTTATGAATCCTGCTGAGCTTAAAGGAATTTCAAATCTTAAAAAAGGAGAAAAGATAGTTATCGACTATTGCTATGCTACAATTCCTGACACATTGCGAAAAAAAAATGTTCCGAAAAAGAGGTTATTGCTTGGAATGGTTGAATATGATTACAGAATTGAGAAAAAACTCGATCTTGAGATTTTGAAAACGGATTAAAATGAGAAGAGAAGTTATGCTTGTTTTTGTAT
>Ga0190361_1000262_pt1 | contig 21999 bp, 16 predicted proteins | sample 48721845_MG_FD_161273 | JGI IMG/M metagenome (GOLD analysis project Ga0190361, IMG submission 161273) | Hydrothermal vent microbial mat bacterial communities from Southern Trench, Guaymas Basin, Mexico - 4872-18-4-5_MG | ecosystem: Environmental > Aquatic > Marine > Hydrothermal vents >... | reverse complement strand
AAGACCGATGGTTCCTTTGGATGGTGGAAGATACGCTACTTCAGATGTAAATGATTTATACAGGAGAGTGATAAACAGGAATAACAGATTAAAAAGGTTAATGGAAATAAATGCTCCAGAGGTAATTTGTAGAAACGAAAAAAGAATGTTACAGGAAGCTGTAGATGCGTTAATTGATAACAGCGCGAGAAAAAGCGCTACCACAGTTACCGCTACCACCGGAGGGAAAAGAGCATTAAAATCTTTAGCAGATATGCTTAAGGGGAAGCAGGGTAGATTCAGGCAGAATCTTTTGGGAAAGAGAGTAGATTATTCTGGAAGGTCCGTTATTGTGGTCGGGCCGAATTTAAGGATAGACCAGTGTGGTTTGCCGAAGCATATGGCTTTGGAATTATTTAAACCATTTGTAATTAATAAATTGGTAGAGAAGAAATTCGCCCAAAATGTAAAAATTGCCGGTCGTCTTATCGAGGAAAAGAGAGAAGAAATATGGGGGGTATTGGAGGAAGTAATAAAAGATAAGTATGTCCTTTTGAATCGCGCTCCCACTTTACACAGATTAGGAATTCAGGCATTTCGCCCGGTTTTAATTGAGGGGCAGGCAATTCAACTTCATCCGTTGGTGTGTGTTCCTTTTAACGCTGATTTTGATGGCGACCAAATGGCTGTGCATCTTCCTTTGTCAGAAATGGCTCAGAAAGAGGCAAGAGAAATTATGCTTTCTTCTAAAAATCTTTTAAAGCCAGCAAGTGGACAACCTGTAGTATTTCCGCGACAGGATATGGTTTTAGGATGCTATTGGATGACCAAGATAATTAAAGGGGCAAAAGGTGAGGGAAAAATTTTTGCAAATGAAAAAGAGGCATTATTGGCTTATCATTTTAAAGATGTGGATTTAAGAGCGGAGATAAAAATTAGAAGAAATAATTATAATTCTTTGAAGAATGAATCAGATGGTAAATCATCTTTTATAAAAACATCTGTTGGTAGAATAATTTTTAATGAAGCGATTCCAAAGGAGATAGGATTTATTAACAAGGCCTTGGACCAAAAAGAACTGAGAAAATTAGTCGCAGAATTGATTGAAAAATGTGGCATAGAGAAAACTACTAACGTATTAGATAAAATAAAGAGAATGGGATTTAAATATGCCACTATGAGCGGAATTAGTTGGGGAATGGATGATACTCTTGTCCCGAAGATTAAAAATCATTTGCTAAAACAAGCCGAGAAAGAGATTCGTTTAATTAATTCCAGATATGAGGAAGGTTTACTTACAGAAGAGGAGAGGAAAATAAGGGTAATTCAGGTCTGGTCTGAAGTAAAGGATAAGATTGCAAAGGATGTTATCAAAAGCATCCCAGAAGAGAATCCTATAAATTACATTTTTTCTTCCGGATCAAGGGGATCAAAGGCTCAATTAATTCAGATGTGCGGAATGAAGGGTTTAGTGGTTTCTCCCACAGGAGAAACATTGGAACTGCCAGTTAAAAGTTCATTTAAAGAAGGTTTTGATGTGTTAGAGTATTTTATTTCTACTCACGGAGCAAGGAAGGGCTTGACTGATACGGCATTAAAGACCTCATCCGCGGGTTATTTGACTAGACGTTTGGTTGATGTTTGTCAGGATATAGTTATAAACGAGGAAGACTGTGGAGATACTCAAGGTATTTATATTTACAGAGAAGATGGGGAAGAATTTGGGCAGACTTTCGCAGAGAGGATTACAGGGAGGGTTTCATTACAGGAGGTGAAGATCGAAGACGGTGGCAAGAAGAAGGTTATAATTACTCCGGGCCAATTGATTGATAAAAACACAGCGGAGAAAATTGACAAATCTGGAATAGATAAATTGAGGGTAAGGTCAGTAATAACTTGCAAGGCAAAATTTGGAGTTTGCCAAAAGTGCTATGGTTACGATTTAAGTTATAATAGATTGGTGAAATTAGGAGAAGCAGTGGGAGTTGTTACTGCTCAAGCAATTGGAGAGCCCGGAACTCAGTTGACAATGAGAACATTTCATACCGGTGGAGTTGCGGGCGGTGGAGATATTACTCAGGGTCTTCCGCGAGTAGAAGAGATATTTGAGGTAAGATTACCCAGAGGGAAAGCAGTGGTTTCTCAAGTGCATGGTAGAGTGAAGGATATTATAAAGAAAGATGACCAAACTATAATAAAAATAGAATTAACAAAATCAACTTCGAGCCCCAAAAAGAAAAAGGATAATAAGAGTAAATCTGTAGAAATTTGTGATTATGTAATTCCTTCCAGAATGGGTATTTGGGTAGAAAAAGGAGATTTAGTTGCTCCGGGCACCCAACTTTGTGAGGGTCACTTGGATCTAAAAGAATTATATAAAATTGCCGGGAAGGAAGCTGTGCAAAGATATATTATTAAAGAGGTACAAAGTATTTATTCTTCAGAGGGAGAACATATAAATGATAAGCATATTGAAATGATTATAAGACAGATGTTCTCCAGAGTAAGAATAAAAGATCCTGGAGATACTATGTTTCTGCCCGGCCAGATAGTAGAGAGAGGAGTATTTGATGAGGAGAATGAGAAAATTAAAAAGAGCAAAGGCAAACAAGCGACATGCCAGACATTGTTGTTGGGAGTTTCGAAAGTAGCACTATCTACTTATTCTTGGCTTTCAGCTGCTTCTTTTCAGGAAACAGCTAGAGTTTTGATTGATGCAGCTGTACAGGGCAAAGAAGATCCTTTAAGAGGATTAAAGGAGAATGTGATAATTGGTAAATTAATTCCAGCGGGGACGGGATTTAGAAAAGGCAGTTAAAACATGTAACATGTAACATGTAACATGTAACATGTAGCATGTAGCATATTAACAAGTGATAAGTGATAAGTTGAGATCAAAAGATTTGATTTAGTACCATAGAACGTTCTATGGTACTGTTTAGTCCACAGAACGTTGTGTGTGGACTAAAATTATTAAGCGTAAAACTCAAAGCGCAAAGCGTCCCGAAGAAAATCCTGCGGCTTTCTACGGGACAGGCAAAACTACAGCGTAAAGCGCAAAAGTAATTAAATCCTAAATTCAAAATCCTAAATTTTTACCCGCCCAAATTTTGCGAAGCAAGACTTGGACGGGCGAGGTCTGTCCTTGCTCAACTTTTGTGTATTCTAAGAAAAAGGGTTCTACCTTCTAAAGGCAACAAGTTCCTCTCTTTCATTCTTCCCCCTCGAAGAGGGAGGGAGATTAAGAGGGAGGACTTCCCTTTTTCTGGGATGGGGGGGAAATTTGGAAAGGGTTTCCTTCCCACATAAGTCGGAGGAGAAATAGAGGGTTTGATGGTTTTTTGATATTAAGGTATAATGTAAATATAAAGATTCGCTGGTAGTAGTCAGTTGTCTACTGTTACTTATTCATAGTTATCTACTAAATATCACTTACCACTTACCACTTATTACTTACCACTTATCACTTGTTAATCATTGTGTCTATTAAATTAATTCCAAAAGAATATACCGGGCTTAGACCAGAGGAGAGAACTTGGGCAATAAAAATATGGAATATTTTAAAAGCAAAGATTTTTAAAAAATCTTTGCTCAATTTGTATTTGGGAATTGTTATTAGTTTATTGATAGTAAGTTCTCTTCTATATGTAGGTTTTAGAAATTACAATAATTCATTAGAACAGAAAAAAAATGACCTTCAGAAAAAAATAGAAGAATTACAAAACAAAAGAGATCCTGAACTTGAGAAAAAAATTCCCGAGTTGCAAAAAAGAATTAAATTCTATGAAGATTTTTTAAACAGCCGCATTTATGCTTCCAATATATTTGAATTATTAGAAAAACTGACTGTTTCAAAAGTTCAATATACAGGATTTGATGCGGATTTCAAAAATTATAAATTAAGTTTAAATAGTTTAGCAAGTGATTATAATAATTTAGCTAAGCAATTATCTGTTTTTGAAAATACTCCTCAGATAAAAAAAGTAGAGGTTTCCAATATTAGATTAACCGAGAATGGAGTAGAATTTAATTTGGAAATAGAATTTGATAAAGAAGTAGTTATGAAGCCCGAAACCGGAAGTTCTAAATCTGGAACATAACGAATTTATCTCAAATCTCAAAATTCAAATCTCAAAATGACATCTCAAAATTCAAAATGAATAAAAATAATTTTGCATTTTGAATTGTCATTTTGCATTTTGAGATTTGCATTTTGAATTTTTAAAACCATGTCTTCCAAAAAACCCATTATAATTTTAATTTTTTTAGTTTTGTTTTTGGTCATTTTATTTGGTTTTCTTTTGCCTTGCTATAGTAAACTTAGAAGTAATCAAAAAAAAATTAGGGATTTAAATAGCGAAGTTGAAAAATTAAGTATATTAGTCGAACAAACTGATAAATTAAAGGATGAAAAAATGTTAAAAAAGATAGATGAACTTTTTTCTGCACTACCTAAGGAAAAAGATATACCGGTGCTTTTATCTCAATTTAATTCTTTGGCTTCTAGTAATGGATTGATTTTGGGCTCCGTAGGTTTTTATGAAATTTCTCCAAAAAACAAAAGAAAAAAGGAGAAAGAAAAACTTAGTGATTCTAAATTTCTAAATATTATTGCAGTTAATTTAGAGGTAAGCGGAAGTTACGGTTCATTTAAGAATTTTTTACGCTCTTTAGAAAAAAACGTGAGGGCGATGAATATAAAATCAATCAATTTTCATTCTGATAAAGATATGGGCGATATTTTTGATTTTAAACTGGTGATAGATGCGTATTATAAGCCGTAATTTATAAATAAAATTCAAATCTCAAAATTCAAATCTCAAAATGACATCTCAAAATTCAAAATTAACTAATCCAAAATAATTTAAATCATTTTTAATTTTGAATTGTGATTTTGAGATTTGAGATTTGCATTTTGAATTTTTATTGGTTTTACGCTTAAAATCATGTTTCCATTTTATCAGAAACAAAAAAAATTACTTTTTGTTTTTATAGGTTTAGTTGCGGCTACGATTTTGATATTGTATTATGGATTTCATAAACCTTCAGGATCTATTCCTCAAGAAATTAAAATTTCCGATAATGAAACTTCTACTTCTACTAGAAGAATTCCACCAAAAATAAGTATAGAATTTGACACTTCATTATTTGATGAGTCTGATTATAAAAATCTTAAATCTTATGGGGAAATTAATGTAAGCAATGAAGAGGTTGGAAGGGAAAATCCGTTTATTCCATTTTAGATTAATCCATACCACTGTTGTTAAGCCGTGGTATGGGGTAAAGTGTTACAAACAAACTATTTTCTATGCCAAAAAGCATCAATGTAAACTCAGAGATAGAAAAAGCGAAGAAAAAGGCGGATTCCTTGCGCTTGCCATTTAAAGATCTTACCGGAGAGAAAATTCCAGTTGAGGTTCTTAAGGAAATTCCGGAGGAGGCGGCGACTTTTTATAGATTTGTTCCGATTAAAAAGAAAGGAAATATACTAGAAGTGGGAATGGTTGACCCGGAAGATCTCAAAGCGAGAGAAGCATTAAGGTTTATTGCCTTAAGAAGTAAACTAAAGCCGAAAATATTTGTTATTGCGCCATCGCATCTAAAAGAGGTTTTGAAGCAATACAGGACTTTAAGGGAAGAGATTAAAAGAGCGTTAACCGAACTGGAAAAGGAATTTAAAGAAGAGAAAGAGAAAATAAAGCCAGAAGAAATAGTAGCTAGAATTGCCCAAGAGGCTCCTATTACTAAGATAGTAGCAGTGATTTTGAAACATGCAGTAGAAGGAAGAGCATCGGATATTCATATTGAGCCAATGGAAAAACAATTAAGGATTCGTTTTAGGGTGGATGGAGTTCTTCATACATCATTAATTCTTCCTTTACATATCTTAGATGCCGTAGTTTCGAGAATTAAAATTTTGGCAAATTTAAAAATAGATGAAACAAGAGTTCCTCAGGATGGAAGATTTCAGACCAGTGTGGAAGGAAGAAGGGTTGATTTGCGTGTATCTACTTTGCCCACCTCAAAAGGGGAAAAGGTTGCTTTGAGGGTTTTAGATCCTTTGGTAGGAGTGAAAGATCTTCCAGAATTAGGACTCCAGGGAAGGAATTTATCACTTATACAAGAGTCCGTCAAAAAACCATATGGGATGATTTTGATAACCGGTCCCACTGGCTCTGGTAAAACTACTACTTTGTATGCTATAATGGATATATTAAACAAAGAAGGGGTAAACATTATCAGCCTGGAAGATCCTATTGAGTATCGTATAGAGGGAATAAATCAGTCACAAATTAGACCTGAGATTGGATATACTTTTGCGTCAGGTCTCCGTTCTATTTTAAGACAAGATCCCGATATTATTATGGTGGGCGAGATAAGAGACGAGGAGACTGCCGGTTTGGCGGTTCATGCTGCCTTAACCGGTCATATTGTTTTATCTACTTTACATACAAACAATGCTATAGGAGTTATACCAAGGTTGATTGATATGGGAGTGAGGCCATTTCTTATTCCTTCCACTTTAAATTTAGCTATAGCCCAGAGATTAGTAAAAAGATTATGTGTTCATTGTAGAAAAGAGATTGTTGCCCCACCTCAGATTTCCAAGATAATTCAAAAAGAATTAAGCAAATTAGACCCAGAACAATTGAAGAAATTAAAAATTAATCCAAATCCTCCTTATAAAATTTATAGGGCTGGTGGATGTAAGTTTTGTGCTTATAAGGGCACGAAAGGAAGAGTTGCTCTCTTTGAAATGTTGGCAATGACATCGGAACTAGAGAAGATAATTATCAGTTCTCCCACTGAGGCAGATTTGGAAAAAGAAGCGGCAAGGCAGGGGATGATTACTATGAAACAAGATGGTATAATAAAAGTGTTACAAGGAATTGTTTCTTTTGAGGAGGTAATGAAAGTAGTGGAGGAGTAAAAATTCCAAATTCCAAATTATAAATTATAAACAAATTCAAATGACCAAAATTCAAAATTCAAAACTAAATAAATCTCAAAAGTCAAAAGTCAAATCTAAATAGAAAAATTCGAAATTCGAAATTCGAGTTTTTGTCTAAGTTTTGAGATTTGAGTTTTGAGATTTGAGATTTAAGTTTAAAACCATGTCTTTTCCCACTAGTAATAAATTTAAAGGATTAACTCTTATAGAATTATTGGTTGTTGTTGCCATTGTTGGAATATTGGCTTCTTTAACATTGGTAGCAATGACCGGTACAAAAGCAAGGGCTAGAGATAGAAGGAGATTGGAAGATGTTAATACATTGAGAAATGCTTTGTCTCTTTATTATGCAGAGCATAGAAATTTTCCCGTTCCCACTGAAGGGGATTCTAATTCCAATGGAAAGCCGGATTGTTATCTAACCGGATCTGATTCTGTATCTTCGGAATTGACTAATGCCGATGTTATTGGTACTGCTGTAATAGATCCGGTAAATAGTGGAAATTATAGATATTTTTATGAAGCTCCTTCATCCGGAGAAGATTTTATGATAAAATTTTATTTAGAGACAAATTCATTACAGGATAATGGATATCCTCAAGGCGAAAATACGGTTACCCCATAATATTATGAAGAAAATTTTAATTATAGAAGACGATACATTTTTGGCAGGAATGTACGCGGAAAAATTATCTCGCGAAGGTTTTGAGGTGGAATTAGCTACAGATGGGGAGCAGGGTCTCAGGAAAATAAAAGAGATAAAGCCAGATCTAGTTTTATTAGATATTGTACTTCCGAAAACAGATGGATTTGAGGTTTTGAAAAAAATTAAAAATGATGTAAAATTAAAAAAGATACCTGTTGTACTTTTAACTAATTTAGGTCAGAGGTCGGATGTGGAAAAAGGGTTAAGATTAGGGGCGGATGATTATATTATTAAAGCACATTTTACTCCTTCAGGGGTATTGGAAAGAATAAAGAAGAGGTTAAACTTAGAATAGACGAATTTCTCTCTTATTTTCTTTTTTAAAAAGCAGGGAAAGATAGTTTGAATTTAGGTTAATATGTGATAAAATATGAAATAAGATATTATTATGAACAATTATAAGCAACAGCTTGAAGAATTATTAGAATTAGTTATTCAAAAAAGGGCTACAGATTTGCACATTTGTATAGATGAGCCACCAATTTTAAGAATAGACGGACAATTAATTCGTTTAACTGATAGACCGGTTTTAAAAGACGATGATATTGAAAGTTTGGCATTTTCAATTTTAAATGAAGACCAAAAAGAAAAATTTCTGGCTTTAAGAGATATTGATTTGGCAATATCCTATAAAAACAAGGCAAGATTTAGAGTTAATGTTTATTATCAGTTAGGACATATTTCTATTGCTTTAAGATATATCCCCCAAAAAATAAGAACCATCGAAGAGTTAAATCTTCCTTCTACCCTACATCAGTTTACTCAGGCATCACAGGGATTTTTTCTGATAGTTGGTCCTTCTGGTCATGGTAAATCAACTGCTTTAGCAGCGATTATTGATGAGATAAACCATACTCGTCATGACCATATAGTTACTATCGAGGACCCTATAGAATATATTTTTAATGATGATAAATGCGTTATTGACCAAAGAGAAGTAGGGATAGATGTTCAAGATTTTCACAGAGGATTAAGAGCGGCATTCCGTCAGGATCCTGATATTATTATGATAGGAGAAATGAGAGACTCGGAAACTATTTCTTCTGCTGTTACCGCCGCAGAAACAGGACATTTGGTACTTGCCACTTTACATACTAACACTGCGGCGCAAACCATTGATAGAATTATTGATTCTTTCCCGTCTCACCAACAGAATCAGATTAGAATGCAGCTTGCCGCTAACTTATTGGGAACCTTGTCTAGAAGATTGCTTCCGTGTCTTAAGGGAGGATTAATTAACGCAGTAGAGTTAATGATTGCTAATTCTGCTATTAGAAATTTAATAAGAGAGAAAAAAACACATCAGATTGATATGATTATTGAAACTTCTTCTGATGAGGGAATGATTTCTCTAAATAGATCTCTCGCTGAGTTAGTAAAAAAGAAGCTGGTTTCTAAAGAGCAAGCAGAAACTTATTCTCCCAATGTAGCGGAGTTAAGAATGCTGTTGCAAAAATAATTCTTTTTGGTCATTTACGAATATTCACGAATAAATTAAATTTAAATTATATTTATCCGTGATAATTCGTAAAGATTTACAGTAACAATGAAGTTTAATTATTTGGCTAGAACCAAAGAAGGAGAGATTCAAACAGGAATAGTAGAGGCATCTGATAAAGAATCCGCAATTACCACATTGCATAGTTACGGTTTAATAGTAATTAGAGTGGAATCGGTTAAAAAAACTCCTATTTTCGCCAAGAAGATTAGAATTTTTCAGAAAGTAAAAGATAGGGACTTGGTTGATTTTTCAAGACAGTTATCTTTAATGGTCTCATCGGGAATTCCATTGCTTGAGGCATTGCAGAGTTTGGTTAAACAAACAGAAAATGATTATTTTAAAGAGATTTTATTTAAAATTTCCAAAGATGTAGAAGGTGGTGTGTCTTTGGACAGAGCGTTGGCCAAATTTCCGAATGTGTTTTCTTCTTTATATGTTAATTTGGTAAAATCCGGAGAAGTGACCGGTCAATTAGCGGAAACATTGCGATATTTGGCAGACCATTTGGAAAAAGAGTATTATTTAAAATCAAAGGTGAAAGGAGCAATGACATATCCTATTTTTGTGCTTAGCACATTGATTTTAGTGGGGGTTTTTATGTTGTATACTGTGGTTCCTAAACTTATAAAAATTGTAGAAGGAGTAGGCCAGGAACTTCCTTTACCTACGAGAATAATCATTGGAACAAGCAATTTTGCAAGAGAATGGGGTTGGGTAATTTTAATTTTTTTGGTTATAATAGGTATCGGAGCATGGTACTGGAAGAAAACTGCAAAAGGCGGAATGTTTTTCGACGAGCTTAAATTGAGACTTCCTATATTCGGAAAAATTTACAGAAAAGTTTATTTGGCTCGCTTTTGTGAAAATCTGTCTACTTTGTTAAAAGGCGGACTTTTAATTTTAAGAGCATTAAATGTTTCTGGAAATGTAGTAGGGAATAGAGTATATAAAGATATTATTTACGAAGCAAGAGATGAGGTAAGGATTGGAAATACTATGAGTTCTGTGTTTGAAAAATATCCAGAGCAGTTTCCGCCTGTGGTGGTTCAGATGATAAAAACAGGAGAGAAAACAGGGAAAATGGAATTTATTTTAAATAAATTATCAGAGTTTTATTCTAAGGAAGTGGATAATATAGTATCAAATCTATCCAGATTTATAGAACCGGTATTAATAATAGGATTGGGACTTATGGTTGGAATATTGGTTGCTGCTATTTTAATGCCAATTTATAATATGACTACAGCATTTTAAAATTCGGATTGCTTAAAAGAAAAGGTCGAGAAAATTTACTAATTTACGCGGATATATCGTTAATCGTATTAATTGTGTAATTTTAGGCAGAAAATGATTAACGAATATTCGCGAAAATTAGTACAAATCAGTGAATAGAGGAAAAAGAGGCTTTACTTTAATTGAATTACTGGTGGTAATTGCTATTATTGGTATTTTGGCAACTATAGTATTAGTTTCTGTAAACAAGGCAAGGACAAAAGCAAAGGATACTGCCATTAAGGGAGCGTTAGAACAATTAAGATTGGCTGCAGAAATGTATTATGATGAAAATAGTAGTAGTTATACCAACTTTGATAGCAGTGACGAGTATAGTAATATAAGTACCAGTATTAGTAATAATGGTGGTACTTTGACTTGTAATATTAGTGGAGATGGAACTGCCTACTGTGCCTCTTCGCCTTTACCTGGAGGTGGAAGTCAGTGCGTAGATTCAACCGGTGTTATGAAATCAGGGGTAGAGTGCGGAACAGGAACTGCTTGTCCATAATAGATTAATAAATCCACACCAGTTTTGTTACAAAAGTGGTGTGGGGTGAATGAGATTACGTTAAGCAAGAGGTCGAATTTTTTAAAGTTCGGCCTCTTGTTTTACCTCGCCCCACACCACGGCTTAACAGCCGTGGTGTGGGGTAAAGGCAATGGATATAATTTTTATTTTCATTTTGGGGTTAATAGTAGGGAGCTTTTTAAATTCAGTAATATATAGACTAGAAATTAAAAAAACAATTATTTTTTCTCGTTCCATTTGTCCTAAGTGTGGAAAAGCTTTAAAGTGGTATGAGCTTATTCCCTTAATAAGTTTTATTATTCAAAAAGGAAGATGCAGAGGATGTGGAAATAAAATAGCATTACAATATCCATTGGTAGAGCTATCTACCGCAATATTATTTATATTATTTTATTGCCAATTACGAATTGCGAATCACGAATTAGATTTTAAAAATTTATTTGTTATTTTTTATCACTTTCTTCTTGTTTGTTTTCTGGTGATTATTTTTGTTTATGATTTAAAACATCATATTATTCCTGATAGAGTAATTTATCCTGCTACAGTGTTTGTATTTATTTACTGGTTACTGATTGTTGGTTTTGATTTTTATACTCTTTTAGCAATTTTAATATCAGGAGGATTATTTTTTGGTTTATTCTTTTTTTCTCAAGGAAAATGGATGGGGTTTGGGGATGTGGAATTAGCTATTTTTATGGGGATTGTTTTAGGCTGGCCTGATATTCTAATTGCCTTATTCTTATCCTTTGTTCTTGGGGCAATTGTAGGTTTATTTTTAATATTTTTAGGCAGAAAAACTTTAAAGTCGCAAATTCCATTTGGTCCATTTTTATGCTTTTCCACAATAGCCACTTTACTTTTTGATGGTTATATGAGTACAATAATACATACTTTATTTTAAAAAAGTTTATTCCAGGAACTAAGTTTATTTAGGGTCAATGATTGCTAAAATTTTTTTAAAAATATTCGTTACTTTGCTTGTAGGTATTGCCGGCGGAATTGTCGGATATTTTTTAATTCCGTATTTAACCAATACACCTTTGGCTAATAAATTAAATCTCTCTACTTCTCCTACTATTATTAATCAAACAAAGAAAATTATTATTACAGAAAATACAGGGATACAGGAAGTAATAGATAATGTTTCTTTGTCAGTAGTTGGGGTAGTGACACTTGATAAAAATAAAATTTTAAGTAAAAATACCGGATTTATTCTGACTAGCGATGGGCTTGTTTTAACTTCTTGTTATAGCAAATTAAACAAAAAAACAGAATACAGAGTAATCAATGAAGAGGGAATTTATAATGCAAAAATTTTGAAAATTGATAAAAAGAATAGTTTAGTTTTATTGAAAATAGAGAAAGATAACTTACCCGTTGTCTCATTGGGGGATATAAACAATATTAAATTAGGGGAAAGAATTATTTTAATAGGAAAGGAAGTAAAAATTAAAAATATAGATGATTTAAATTCTTATAGTTTATATTCCATTGCAAATGTAGGAACTGTAAGAAAGATAACAGAATCTTTATTATTTATTAATTTAACTAAAGAAAACTCTATTATTTCAGGAGGGCCGTTGGTAGATATTAAAGGAGAGGTAATAGGTATGAATTTAGTAGACGAAAGCGGAAATACTAAAGCAGTACCTATTGAAATAATAAGAAAGTTTGTGAATCTTTAAATTGATAAGGGCAGGCAAATTCAAATGACCAAAATTTAGAGCGAATTTATCTCAAAAGTCAAAATAAGTTCAAGCGCAAAGTTCAAAAGTAATTAAATCCTAAATTCAAAATCCCAAATCACAAACAAATTCAAATGACCAAAATTCAAAATTCAAAACAAAATTAAGAAATTAAAGTTTTGAATTTTGAACATTTGAATTTTGAAATTGCTTAGGATTTAGAAATTAGGATTTTGGATTTTTATTCGCTTTAAGCTTTACGCTGTAGTTTTGAGTTTTGCGCTTTGCGTTTTTAGTTTTGAGCTTAACATTACTACTCTAAATGAATTTTTTTCTCAAAAGATTTCATTTTTTCTACTAATACAGGGTTCCATAAATTTTGTTCTATTGTTTTCTTTGCTGCTTCTTTAGTTTTTTGTATTAATTCTAAATCATTAAGAGATGCCATAGTTAAGTCAGGGATTCCCCATTGTCTTTTTCCTGTTAATTCTCCTGGTCCTCTTATCTGAAGGTCTTTTTCCGCTAATTCAAATCCGTTCTTAGAAATAAGAAGCGCTTCCAATCGCTTATAGGTTTTAGAAGATGAGGAGTTTGTAAAAAGAAGACAGTAGGATTTATATTTATTTCTTCCCACTCTTCCTCTAAATTGATGTAATTGCGCTAAACCAAATCTTTCCGCTGATTCTATTACTATTACAGTAGCATTAGGGATATCTATTCCTACTTCTATAACTGAAGTTGAAACTAAAATATTTATTTTATTAAGAGAAAAATCTTTCATAATTTTTTCTTTTTCTTTTGGTTTCATTTTCCCATGGAGCATAGCAATTTTAAACTCGGGGAATTCATCTTTTAATTTTTCATATTCTTCTTTTACTGCTTTTACATCCTCCCAGCCGGTTTTTTTTCTTGTCCCTGATTTTTCATCTTTAGTTTCTATTCTCGGACATATTACAAATGCCTGTTTTTTTAATTTTGCTTGTTTTCTTATTAGGTTATATGCATAGCTTCTTTTTTCTGGAGGAATTATTTTGGTAATAACCTTTCTTTTACCTGTCGGAATTTCTTTTAGAATAGAGATATCTAAATCGCCATATACGGTTAGAGCAAGAGTTCTTGGAATAGGAGTTGCGCTCATAGATAGTAAGTGTGGAATCGTCCTTTTTGCTTCTTTGTTTATTCGTTTTAATTTATCGTTTGTTTGTTTTTCAATGTTTCCAATAATTAATTTAGCTCTTTGTTCTACTCCAAATCTATGTTGTTCGTCTACAATTACTAATGCCAATTTAGGAAAACTTAAATTATCTTGAATTAATGTATGCGTTCCCACTACTAAATCAATTTTTCCTTCATTTACCATTTTTTTAAATCTTTCTTTAGAAATTTGCATAATTTGAAAAGTTTTTTTTCCAATAAGTTTCTGGGTAGAGCCAGTAATTAATCCTATATTTAGATTTTGTCCCTTTAGAAATTTTTTCAATGTAAGGAAATGCTGTTTTGCTAAAACTTCTGTGGGAGTCATGAATGCCGTTTGATAACCTGTTTTACATACAAGCAAAGATGCTAAAATTGCCACCATAGTTTTTCCTGAACCTACATCTCCATTCAAAAGTCGGTTCATAGGTTTTGTTTTTTGCATATCCTGAAATATTTCCCAAGCAGCAATTTTTTGAGAATCAGTTAATTTAAAAGGAAGTTTTTCTACAAAATTTTTAATTAAATTTTGATTAAAGGGGATAGAAAAAGATTTTTCTTTCAGAAGTTCGTATTTTTGTTTTAGCACATTTAGGTTTATAAGGAAAAGCTCGTCAAAAGAAAGGCGAGTTCTTGCTTTTTTCATGCTATCTAAACTTTTAGGAAAATGAATTTCTTTTATAGCGAAGGGTAAATCCATCAGGTTATATTCTTTTTTGATTTCTGATGGCAGAAAATCAGGAATTTTGTCTGCCAATGGAATAATAGGGTAGATTAGATAACGAAGATACCGTGAAGATAGCCCATAAGTTTCGTGGTATATGGGTACCAACCTTGCAGTATGTTTTAATTTAGAAACAAGAGACGATGCATAATTATCGGAGCTAAATTCATAATTTGGAAGTAATTCATAATAAGGATTTGATAGTGTCAGTCCGTATTCAGAAAGAGTGGTTTTCCCGGATACTGCTATGTGCTTTTTCTTTTTTAGGGTTCTGATTAAATATGGTTGATTAAACCATATTGCTCTTATAGATCCGGATTTATCCCGAATAATTGCCTCGGTGATATTCATTCGTTTTTTAAAAGTTTTTCTATTGATAATTTCTACAATTTCTCCTAATATTGTAACTTTTTGATTTAATCCAACTTTTGCAATAGGAATAATATCGGAAAAATCCTCATACCGATGTGGAAAATAAAAAAGTAGGTCATAGATAGTGTAAATTCCTAATTTATGAAGTTTTTTTATATATCTTTGACCTACTTTTTTATATTTCTCTATTTTATCATTTAAAGAAAGCATATAAATTTTGCATTTTAAATTTATGCATTAGAAGAAAGATTTGGATTTTGAACGGTGCTCCCAGAGGGAATTGAACCCTCATCTTATCCTCCGCAGGGATACGCTCTATCCATTGAGCTATGGGAGCGAGTAACATTATTATAAAGTGTTAAGTGTTAAGTGATAAGTGATAAGTGAGCTTATATTTTAGTACCATAGAACGTTCTGTGGTACTGTTTGGTCCATGGAACGTTCTGTGGAGTAGATATGTAATTTTAAAAGTTATTTTATTGCGCGCGCGGTTGTAATTGAAGTGCTATGCTATCTTAGCGATAAAAGTTTCATTTTTAGAATTTAAAGAACTTTGCTAAATTTTCAGTAATAGATTCTTCTTGCTCTTTTTCCGGTAAATGTTTAATTAAAAATTTTCTTATTTTATTGGGATTATGATCTTTTAATGGAATTTTTATTTCAGGCATAAAGATTTTTTTACCCTGAAAGCGAATTTCTTTTCCATTATCAAAACTTGATATACAAAATGATTTTAAATTGGAGAATTTATAAAGAATATTATTAATTCTAATCCCTTTTGCGGTGATAGCAAAGTTGCATATGTTCGGCTTTCTGATTGTGTACATAATAACACAAAAATATCCTAATCCCACCACTAAAAGAAATAGATAATTTTTTTGAAATACCGCTAAAACAGATAGAATTAATGCAAAAATTCCCCAGAAGATGAACCAAGATTTGTTTTTAATGTAATATTCGTATTCTAAAGCCCTCCATTGAAATTTAATATCTGGGTTAGTTTTATTTTTTGTTTTTTTGGTATTTTTCGAATCCGAGGATTTTTTTTCTGAATATATTTTTTTTAGATTTATCACTTTTTCCATAATCTTATTATCCTGATAGAAGTTCTTAGATATTCTTTCAATAATGTATATGAAATAATCTAACTGTCAGTTGTAAATCGTTAATTACTGGCGGAAGGAGAGGGATTCGAACCCCCGGTCCGATTGCTCGGACAGCGGTTTTCAAGACCGCCCCGTTCGTCCACTCCGGCATCCTTCCAAAGGTAGCAATTAGCAATTAGCAATTAGTAATTAGTAGTTAGCAAGTGATAGGTGATTATTAGCAATTGGCAATTGTTGGCTATTATTTTATCTGTTTTTTCTTTTTGAGGTTATGTAGGTAAGGACTATGCCAATGGTTCTTAAGGGCAAAATGCCTCCGGTTATAGAATCCGCTATAGACATTGAAATATCCCAGAACATTTTTGCTCCTGTTATGTAGATCCATATTCCTAAAATTGTTGAGATTATTAGACCAAAGATATAAGCAGGGAGCCAAAAGGCAATTCCTACAGCAGGAATTAACAAGAATAAGGATCCTGCCAATTCAAGAAAATCTGAAATTACTGCCAAAACTAGCATAGGTATGAATTCAGAAAGAGAAATCATAAAAATGGCAATTAGCAGTTAGCAGTTAGCAATTAGTAATTAGTAATTGACAAATGGCAATTGGCAGTTAGTAGTTGGCAATCTAATTACCAATTGCTGGCGGAGAGGGCGGGACTCGAACCCGCAAACGGCTGTTAAACCGTCACAGTTTAGCAAACTGCTGCCTTACCTTTCGGCGCACCTCTCCTTTGAATTTTACTTTAACATTTTTTTACTCTTGGGTCAATGGAAGGAAAGTAAAAATCTCAAACCTGCCTGCCGGCAGGCAGGTCTCAAAACTCCCGCTCCTCTGGAACGAGGCTCGCCCAGTAAAACTGGGCGGCCCGCTCCTCTGGAGCGAGGCTCGCCCAGCCCTACTTTTGGAACAAAAGTAGGGCTGGGCGGCAAATCTCAAATCTAAATCTTAAATCTCAAAACTTAGATAAATTCGAATCTCGAATATCGAAATCCGAAACAAATTCGAATTTTCAAATGACCAAATGTTCAAAACAGATTGTTTTGATCATTTATTCATTTGAATTTTGGTCATTGTTTCGAAATTCGAATTTCGAATTTCGGATTTTTTATTACTTTTGCGCTTTACGCTGTAGTTTTGCCCAGCATCACTCTGGGCTAAATAGCCGGAGTGGTGCTGGGTGCGCTTTGTGCTTAAATTTTGTTTTGAGTTTCGGATTTTGATACGTTTGGGGCGAGGTTTGCCCTTGCCCAACTTTTTTATCCTCTTGCTATAACTATTGCCCATATTTGATGTGGTTTTAATTTTTTTAGTATTTTAGCGCATTCATTTAAAGTTGCGCAGGTAGTTGCTACATCGTCTACCAAAATAATAATCTTTTTTTGAAAACTGAAATTTGAATAGGGAAGATTTTGATTTATTCCGAATGCTCCTTTAATATTGCTTTTTCTTTCCTTTGGGTTTTTTAGCTTTACTTGAGGAATTGTATTTATCTTTCTAATTAAAATGTTAGATATTACAGGAATTTTTGTGTGTTTACTTATTTCTTTTGCCAAAATCTCTGATTGATTAAATCCTCTGTATTTTAATCTTCTTTTATTTAGTGGCACAGGCACAAGAATTAATCTATTTATAAGTTCTTTGGGGATAAAATGTTTTAATCTTTCTGCCATTATTCCTCCCAGCGGGATAGAAGTCTCTTTTGCTAATTTATATTTAAAAATATGAATTGCTTTTTTAATAATAGGATTATTGTAAGAAGAAATAGAAATTAGTTTATCAATATATCTAGTTTTTTCTTGTTTGAGATTAAAAATTTCATTTTTGCATTTTTCACATATAAAAGACCCTTCTTTGCCGCATCCTATACAAGTTATAGGGAAAAGTAAATCTATAAAAAATTTCCACAATTCCATTTTTTTAAAAAATATGATATACTTAATTATATCTCAAATCTCAAAAGTCAAAAGTCAAAAGTTGAAGCAGGAAAATAAAAGATTTGAGATTTGAGATGTAGATTTGAGATTTCCCGCCCAGCCCTACTTTTGTTCCAAAAGTAGGGCTGGGCGAGCCTCGCTCCTTTGGAGCGGGAGATTTGACTTTTGAGATCTTAAAAATTGTTTAGCCCGCAGAGCGTTCTATGGGCTAAAAGGTGAGTTTTGCTTTTGATCTATCACTTATCACTAATCACTTATCACTTATTATACTATGGGATTATTCAAAGGAGAATCAAAATTATCTTTGGGGATAGACATAGGAACCTCTGCTGTTAAATTAGTGGAATTAGAGAGAGAAGAAGAGAAGCTAAAACTGAGAACCTATGGAATTCTGCAATTACCCAAGAAATACTTCGAGTATTTAAAAGAAAAGCCGTTGGTTTTACCTTTTCCCGCTGAAGATTTAGCGGAAATGATTAGCGTACTGATGAAAAAGTCAAAAGCAGAATCAAAAAAAGCATATTTTTCTATCCCGGTTTATTCCAGTTTTTCTTGCGTAATAGAAATACCTAATATTCCAGAAGAAGAAATTGCAAGTGCAGTTACTTTTGAGGCAAAGAAATATATACCAGTTCCTATTTCCGACGTAGTTTTGGATTGGTCTATTATTCCATTTCCTTCAGGTTTACTTAATAGAGAAAAACAGAGCTCTATTTCTTTAAATTCACCTGCGAAAGATAAATCGACAAAAACTGATATTAATAGCCAGAAAATTCAAGTTCTATTAGTGGCTGTACCCAAAGAAACTATCCATAAATATAATAAAATATCTGAGCTGTGTAATATAAAAATTAAGGGCTTAGAGGCAGAAATATTTAGTTTGGCAAGGTCCTTAGTAGGGAAATCAAAGGATGGCATAGTTTTGGTAGACAGTGGAGCTCGTTCCACCAATATTTCTATAATAGATGGAGGGTATATTAGAGTGACCCATAATTTGGAGAAGGGAGGAGCGCAGATTACAGAATTAATTTCTCAAAAAATGAATATTCCTATAGAAGATGCAGAGGAGCTTAAGAGAAAAGGAGTTAATTCTGAAGTAAGGTCTATAATTTATTCTGTTTACGATTCTATAATCTCAGAAATTAGAAAAATTATTTACTCTTACGAAAATAAATATTCTCGCAAAATTGAAAAATGCGTTTTAGCCGGAGCGGGGACAGATATAGTTGGGATACGTGAGTATTTAGAGAGGCGACTGGAAAGGAATACTATAAAAGGCAAACCGTTTTCTAGAATTGTTTATCCATCTATTCTCAATCCCGCAATTGATGAAATTGAATCTTCTTTGGCGGTAGCTGTTGGAGTTGCTATGAAGTGATATTTTCTGTTATGGCCATAAAAAAAGACTTAAAGAAGAAAAAAACAAAGAAGAGAGAAGCGAGTTTGCATCACGGAACAAAGAAAGGCATAATAGTAGTGCTGTGTTTTACTTTTGCTCTAATAAGCATTTTGTCTTATTTCAATAAAGCTGGAATATTCGGTTTTTATTTTCTAAAAATTTCCAAGATTTTATTCGGTAGAGGATTTTTCTTAATACCTTTAGGGTTTATTTTAGGGGCATTGGCTGTAATTAAGTCATTCAGAAAACCTGTTTATAAATTTACTATTTTGGGGATCGGTTTATTTATTTTGAGTATATTGGGGATTTTCTATATTTTAGGACAACCGGGAGATTGGCAGACAACAGGCGGTGTCCTTGGATTATTTTTTGGATTTCCGGGAATGAAGCTTTTAGGTTTTTGGGCAAGTTTAATCATTCTGCTTGCTTTAATTTTTATATCTATCTTAATTATTTTTGATATAAGATTGCTTGAAAAGGTTAAAGAGAAAGAAGGAGAAAAAATTGAAGAGGAAAAGGCACCTAAAGATATTTTAGAATTTCCGGAAACAAAAGAATCTAAGGAAAAAAGCAAAAAAGAGCCCGGAATTTTAGAAAAGGTAAGAGATAAAATCAAAAAAGTAAAACCAAAGACAAAGTTAAAGGAAATTAAAATACCTCAGAAGCAACCGGATAATAAACAAACAGCCGGTTTTTTAAAAGAATACAATTCGTTTTCCAAAAGAAAAACAAAGGGTTTTAAATTGCCTCCTTTAAAATTACTGGATACCGATGTAGGAAAGCCGGTATCTGGAGATATCAAAGCAAATACGAATATTATAAAGAGAACATTGGGGAATTTTGGGATAGAAGTGGAGATGGCTGAAGTGAATGTAGGCCCAACGGTTACACAATATACCTTAAGACCTGCTCAGGGCGTTCGTCTTTCCAGAATTACAGCATTAACCAATGATTTATCATTGGCACTTGCAGCGCATCCTATAAGAATAGAAGCACCTATTCCTGGGAGATCATTAGTTGGGATTGAGATTCCAAATAAATCTTCTACATTTGTGCGTTTGGGGAATCTTTTTAAGGATTCTGTTTTTAAAAATTCTCCGTCTCCGTTACTTTTTGCCTTAGGAAGAGATGTAAGGGGTTTTCCTGTATTTACCGATTTATCCTTAATGCCGCACTTGCTTATTGCCGGAGCAACGGGGACAGGTAAGACTATCTGTCTCAATTCTTTGATATTATCTTTGTTATTTAGAAACTCTCCAGATATTTTGAAATTAATTTTAGTTGACCCAAAAAGAGTGGAGTTTAGTTTCTATAATAACATTCCGCATTTGCTGAGTCCGGTAATTACCAATGCAGATAGGACAATTAATGTGTTGCGTTGGGCAGTGACCGAGATGGAAAAGAGATTTGAGATTTTAAGAGAAGCAAGGACAAGAGATATAATTTCTTATAATAATTTTCAGCTGAAAAATAATTCTTTTTCAGAATTTATGCCTTACCTTGTGATCATAATTGATGAGTTAGCAGATTTAATGGCTGCCAAGGGCAGAGAAGTAGAAGCGGCAATTGTTAGATTAGCTCAGATGGCTCGAGCGGTAGGTATTCATTTAGTGGTAGCGACGCAAAGACCATCTGTAGAAGTAATTACAGGTTTAATTAAGGCAAATATTACTGCAAGAATAGCGTTTCAAGTGGCATCGCAAATTGATTCTCGTACTATTTTAGATATGGCTGGGGCAGAAAAATTGTTGGGAAGTGGGGATATGCTTTACTTATCGCCCGATTCTCCGAAACCAAGAAGAATTCAGGGATGTTTTGTTTCAGAAAAGGAGGTAAAGAGGGTGGTCAAGTATCTAAAAAAACAGGCAGAACCCGATTACCGGGAAGAAATTATTTCTTCGGTTGAACCCGAGGTAATTTCATCTGTCTCCGTGAAAGAGAAAGAATTTGAAGATGAACTTTATGAAGAAGCGAAGAAACTTGTTATAGAAACAAAGAAAGCATCTGCTTCTCTTTTACAGAGGAGATTGCGTATAGGTTACGCGAGGGCAGCAAGGTTATTGGATATGATGGAAGAAGAAGGAATTGTGGGGCCGCCCGAAGGATCAAAACCTCGCGATGTATATGTGGATAAGAGAGATGAGGAGGAGAGTGTATAATATCTCAAATCTCCCGCTCCAAAGGAGCGAGGCTCGCCCAGCCCTACTTTTGTTCCAAAAGTAGGGCTGGGCGGCAAAAGTCAAATCTACATCTCAAATCTCAAAAGTGCAAAGCTGCAGCGTAAAGCTTAAAACTAATTTATTCAAATCCTAAATCCAAAATCCCAAATCCCAAACAAATTCAAATGACCAAAATTCAAAATTCAAAACAGATACCCTTCTTTTCCCCAGAGGGAAGGGGGGGGAGGATTAAGGTGGGGGAGGGGATTTGAATCTTTGAAATTTGACATTATTTTTGGGCAAGATATAATAAAGTTGAGAGTAAAAAATTACCGTAAAATTTAGGGTGAATTTTCTCCACGACTGTAAAACCGTTGGAGGAGTGAAAAGCTGATTAATATTATCTAAAAATTTTATGACAAAAAAAACGAAAAAAGAAGAACTACAGGACAAACAAAAACTTTTAGAAAATACTGTAGA
>Ga0190361_1000261_pt1 | contig 22074 bp, 15 predicted proteins | sample 48721845_MG_FD_161273 | JGI IMG/M metagenome (GOLD analysis project Ga0190361, IMG submission 161273) | Hydrothermal vent microbial mat bacterial communities from Southern Trench, Guaymas Basin, Mexico - 4872-18-4-5_MG | ecosystem: Environmental > Aquatic > Marine > Hydrothermal vents >... | reverse complement strand
ACCAGTCGACTAAAATCCGAGGGAGGGGAGCCAGAGGTATTTATTGCTTTTTCTAAGGAAAACAAAGATAAAACAATTATCAAGATAAAACCCACCAGAGTAATGAAAGGAAAAGTCTTTTGAGCCAAATTTTTTTTCATGATTTATCCTCATATTAGTGGAAAAAATTCCTCCTCTTCTCAGCTCCATTTTACAGCTTTTAGGTAAAAATGGAAACTTGAGGTCAGGTTTTTGCCTGAGACAATTCCAGTTAGCTAAGTGTAGGAAGTGGCGTCATTCTTCATTTGTCACCTGCCAAGAACAAAATTTTTTTAACTCCATCTAATTTAAAACTCTTGCCCCTCTTCACTCCGACGCAAAGAAGGACAGGTAAATAAATAAATTAAATTAAATAATTAACAAGAAAGGGAAACGAGTTTCAGGGTTTAAGAAAACTCAGCCATCAACTTCTTCCCTTGGAGGAATTTTCTTTTCATCAAAGGGGAAAGGTGAAGACACCACTCGAACTCAATGACCTGAACTACTGAGGAGAAAATTCTGTTCAACAGATTGATTAAATGATATATTTAGTTTTCTTTAATAATTCTTAAAAGCAGAAAAATGAAACATAATGGTTTGACATTATTCGTCTCTTTGATAAAAGTAATAAATTATGGCCGAAACTAAATTTCCCGATTTGGGCAAAATTTCGCCTGAATTTTTTCAGTCAATTATTTATCCTCGTCTTGGTTCAAAAAGGGCTGAGGTTCTGGTTGGTCCTCAACATGGGGTTGATATTGGTATTATTCGGCTTGGCTCAGGGAAAGTCATGGCGGTCACCACTGACCCTATTTATGTTGTACCGCAATTCGGTTGGGATGAAGCAGCCTGGTTTGCTTGGCATATTTTAGCTTCCGATGTCACCACCAGCGGCTTTCCGCCGGCTTATATCATTCCTGATTGGAATCTACCTCTTACTGTTGATGAGAAGGCTTTTACTACCATCTGGGAAAGATGGCACGTCGAAAGCCTCCGCTATGGAGCCACCATTATTGCCGGTCACACAGCTCGGTATACGGGCACTGATTTCCCCATGGTGGGAGGGGCCACTTTTATCGCTGTTGGAGAAGAAGAAAAATATGTTACCCCCCAAATGGCTCAACCTGGAGATTATTTAATTATTACCAAGGGACCGGCTATTGAGGCCACGGCTATCATGGCTACTCTCTTTTACCAAAAAACTAAAAGCCGAGTCGGCCGCAAGTTAGCTGAAGCTGGCCGGGAGCTATTCTTTTCTATGTCTACGGTTGAAGATGCTTTGACTGTGGCCCAACTAGGCTTACGGACAGTCGTGACTTCTCTTCATGATGCCACCGAAGGCGGTGTTCTGGGGGGTGTTTATGAAGTGGCTGTAGCTTCGGGGACAGGAATATTTATTGATTTAGATAAAATCTCTCTGGCCCCGGCTATTGAGGCTATTGGCCAAGCTTATCATATGGACCCTTTTATTTCGATTAGTGAAGGCACTTTGATTATTACTCTTCGCCCGGAAAAGTCAAAGCAAGTTCTGGAAGCTCTCCAAAAGAAAAACATCCCAGCTTTTCTCTGTGGGGAAATTCTTCCCCTGAAGGAAGGCCGCTGGGTGAGAAGAAAAGGAGCCACGAAACCGCTTCAGCATCCCCGGATTGATCCTTTTTGGCGGGCTGTCCAAGAAGCTTCTGAAGAATAAGCAGACCGGCCCTCCGGGCTATTCTAAATAAAACTCTTCCTGATACTCCGGGAGGCCGAGGGACCAGCCTCTTTTTCTTATATGCTGACCCAGGCTTTCCATAGCCTCTTCTTCCCCGTGAACCAGAAAAATCTGTCGAGGCGGTGAAGTCAAGAAGTCGAGCCATTTTAATAGCCCCTGTTGGTCCGCATGAGCAGAAAAGCCATGAATTTGCCGAATTTGAGCCAACACAGGGTGATAGACTCCGTGAATACGAACTTCTCTTTGGCCTTCGATAATCAAACGCCCCAGAGTGCCTCTAGCTTGATAACCCACAAAAAGAATGGTCGATTCCGGTCGACTGATGTTGTGAACGAGATGATGTTTGATGCGCCCTCCAGTACACATGCCCGAACCAGCCATGATAATGGCCGGGCCTTTAACTTGATTAATCGCTTTGGATTCTTCTACAGTCCGGACAAAATGAAGCCCGGGGAACCTAAAAGGCGATTCGTTTTCAGCCAAAAGCTGGCGCGTCTCCCAATCCATAACTGCAGTGTGACGAAGGAAGACTTCTGTAACATCAACGGCCATCGGGCTGTCAAGATAGAGGGGCAGAGCAGGGATGTGGCCCAATCTAACCAAACGACTGAAATGAAAGAGTAATTCCTGGGCTCGCTCGACAGCAAAAGTAGGAATAACTAATTTCCCACCTCGCGAAACCGTCTCCATAACAATTTGTTGGAGAAGCTCAGGAATACTGCCTTCATCTTCGTGATTGCGGTTGCCATAGGTGGATTCCATAATTATATAATCTACGTGGGAAAAAACAGTCGGGTCACGAACAATCGGTTTTTGCCACTGTCCGATATCCCCGGAGAAGACAATATTTCTCTGCTGACCATTCAAATCTACCTTAAATTCAATCATGGCGGCCCCAATAATGTGACCGGCATCATGGAATTTAACACTAAGTCCAGAAAATAATTCGATTTCTTTTTCATAGGGAACTTTATGGACTAGAGGCAAAACTTTTTCCGCATCTTCGACTGTGTATAGAGGTATCTCTGGATAAGGGCCCCGGCGACCTTCCCGCTGATGACGTTTTTTCTTATAGGCAGCATCTTCTTCTTGGATGCGGGCCGAATCGAGTAACATAATGGGTAACAGGTCTTGAGAAGCAGCTGTAGCCAAAATACGGCCGGCAAAACCGTCCCGAACAAGCTTAGGCAACAAACCACAATGATCCAAGTGGATATGAGTTAAAAGAACATAATCAATTTCTTCTGGAGGAATAGAGAAATCAGCCCAGTTGCGAGCCAAAAATTCTCTTTCTTGGTAGAGTCCGCAATCGATAAGAATTTTTTTCCCTTGATAATTTAACAAAAAAGAAGAACCTGTAACCTGTCGAGTCGCGCCCAGAAATTTTATAGTTGTCATTTTTGGCCTCACTTAAAAGAAAAAAAGTCTAGCAATTTTGCCTCCTCTTGTAAACCAAACTTCACTGTCGCTCCCTTATTCCCCTCAGAATTGCTTTACCGCCAAGTTTAAACTTGACTTCAAGTAAATCATTAAAGAAAATGAGCCTGGGTCTGATGAAAGTCAGATTTAAATTAACCACTACTTATTTAATTACATCAAAGGGGTATTAATATGTCATGGATGGATGAATTTATTCCTCGACGAAAATTTCTGGAATTAAGTTTTAAGGGAGGATTGGCTTTAGCAGCTACGCCGGCTCTCCTTTCCCAATTGCTTTCCTGCCGAGGCTCAGAAATTAGCCAAGTCAAACCATCTATCGACCCCCAGTTACTCCAGCAGACTATTGCTTATGCCTTAAGGAACGGCGGAGACTTTGCTGAAGTTTACTTGGAAAATCGAATTTCCCGGCGAATTGTTATGGAAGAATCGAAATTTAAAAGCGCTGTTTTTGGTATTTCTCAGGGAGCTGGAGTTAGAGTAATTTCCGGTAATAAAACTGGCTATGCCTATACTGAAGAAATCAATGAGGCTAACCTCAGACGAGCTGCTGAAATCGCCTCCACCATTGCTCGGGGAAGCAAAAAAGTTCCGCCTCAAAATATTAAAGAAACCACTCGAGAATCGTTTATTACGGTCGAAGTGCCCCTTCAAGAGATAGCTGATAAGAAAAGACTAGAGGTTATCCAACGGGCCAATCAAGCTGGTCTCGACTATGACCCCCGCATCAAAATGGTTTTTATTAGCTATTATGATGAAATTCGAGGACGGGTTATTGCCAATAGTGAAGGGCTGCTGGTTCAAGATGAACTGCCTCTTCTCTTTTTTATTGTTCAGACTTTAGCCGTTGGGGATAAGAATCGACATTTAGGTCGAGAGAGGCTAAGCCGGCACTCTGGTTTTGAGATGTTTGATGAAGTCTCTCCAGAAGAAGTAGCTCGTCGGGCCGCTCGAGAATCAATCGCCATGCTGGAAGCTGAAGAGTGTCCCGCCGGCCAAATGGATGTGGTGATTCAAAACGGTTGGGGTGGTGTGCTGGTCCATGAAGCGGTTGGTCATCCTCTGGAAGCAGATAATATCGCCAAAAAAATTGGTGCTTTTACTGGCAAGTTAGGGCAAAAAGTAGCCGCTGATATTTTTACTATGGTCGACGATGGGACTTTGCCCAACCGTCGGGGGACAACCAATTTCGATGATGAAGGCACCCAAATGCAGAGAAATGTGCTTATCCGGAATGGAGTTTTGGAAAAGTATATGACCGATATTCTCTCCGCCAAACAGCTTCAAATGGAGCGCACCGGCAATGGCCGGCGGCAGAGTTTCCGTCATTTTCCTATTCCCCGAATGACCAACACTTTTATTGATAAAGGTCAAGATAAACCTGAGGATATCTTAGCTTCAACTAAAAAAGGTCTCTATGTCCAGAGTTTGAGCGGAGGGAGTGTCAACCCAATTACTGGTATTTTCAACTTTACTTGCCGGGAAGCCTATCTGATTGAAAATGGTCATAAAACAAAGCCGGTTAAAGGAGCCACCTTAATCGGGAGTTGTCTGGATATAATCCAGAATATCGATGCTATTGGCGATGACCTTGACTTCGGTCCAGGTATCTGTGGTAAAGGTGGTCAATCAGCTGAAGTCTCAGCCGGCCAACCCACGGTCAGAATCCGGGGGATAAATGTCGGTGGTACCAAGGCTAGAGGTTAAAAAGAAAGGAGCAAGCCATGGATTACAAAACATTAACTGAAGACCTGGTAAAACTTTGTTTAAAAAAAGGAGCCGACGCGGCTGAAGTCTATCTCGAAATTAATCGCCATCTCTCCATCGAAATCCGCAACCAAGAAATAGAAACAGTGGAAGAAGCGTCTTCCCACGGGGTAGGCTTTCGAGTTTTTACTCGAGGCAGGATGGCTTTTGCCAGTTGCAATGATTTCTCCGAACCAGCCTTGGAAGAAGCTATTACTCGAGCCATTAATCTTTCCCAGCATACTACTTCGGATGAAAACAATGTGTTACCTGAGGACAAAGAAAGCTCTCCGGTTAAAGGTCTCTATGACCCCTCATTAAAAGAAATAGATTTAAAGCGAAAAATAGCTCTAGCTATGGAAGCTGAAAAAATAGCTCTGTCTTTTCCCCAAATAAACAAAAGTGCTGGGGCCAGCTATGGTGAGTCGGAAAGTGAGATCTTTCTGGCTAATTCCAACGGCTTATCCAAAAGTTACCAAGAAAGTGCTTGTTCCTTTGGAGTGTCTGTGGTGGCTGAAAAAGGCGAGGAAAAATCTTCGGGCGGTGAGTATTGTGCCCGGCGTTTCTTCGCTGATCTGAAAAATCCAGAAGAAGTAGCTTCCAAAGCAGCCCGGGATGCTTATGAGATGCTCGGAGCTCGACTGGTCAAAACCCAGGAAGCCGCGGTCATCTTCGACCCTGATGTAGCCCGAGCTATCTTGGGTGGAATTCTGGGAGCCGTCAATGGAGAACGGGTTCTTCAAGGGGCCAGTTTTCTCAAAGATAAACTCAACCAAAAAATAGCTTCACCGCTGGTGTCCATAATTGATGACGGACTGTTGCCTAAAGGATTGGCCAGTCGGCCCTTTGACGGTGAAGGTGTGCCGACCCAAAAGAGAGCTATTGTCGACCAGGGAATTCTTAAAGGCTTTATGTACAATACGATTGTCGCTCGGCGGGCCGGGGTTAAAAGTACAGGTAATGCCTCCCGAGGAAGTTTCACCAGTCTTCCCGGCATCGGCCCCCACAATTTTTACCTCACGGCTGGGCCTCATAAGCGGGAGGAAATCATCAAAGCTACTTCAAAAGGACTGTTGCTTAAAGGGGTTACGGGATACGGAATTAACCCTGTCAACGGGCACTTTAGCGGCGGCGCTTCTGGCTTTTGGATTGAAAAGGGCCGCATAGCTTTTCCGGTTAAAGGCTTAACCATTGCTGGTCAGGCTTTTCAGATGTTGATGAGTATTGATATGGTAGCCGACGACCTGGATCTTAATCGGAGTTTAACTGGCCCGACTTTTCGTATTCCAGTCATGCAAATCGGTGGCCGCTAGAAATATTAATTTCTGAAAATTAAAACACCAGAATTTTTAAACTATAAAAAGGAGTTATTATGGGCAGGCAAGGCGCCAGATATTACCCTCATTTCATCTCTCTCTTTTCATTCTTCATCAGTGGTCTTGGTCTTCTTTTAATTTCTTCCTTCTTTTTTCCGGGTTGTCAATCATCTTCCCAAGTGGAGGTCTCTCTCAGCCGACAAGTCATCCGCACTTATCCCTTTTCTGACCCAGATCCAGTACCCATAATGGTTCGCTCTGGACTGTGGGGTCGCGGAGCTAGACTTTATCCCTATTTCTTTATAGAGAAAATGAGTCTGAAGCCTGAAGAGCGGGAATGGACGGTAGTTCGTCTGGAAAATCCTTTCCTCACGGTAGAAGTCTTGCCCGAAGTAGGCGGGAAAGTCTGGGGTGCTTTAGATAAAGGTACCGGCCGCTATTTTATTTATAAAAATCATGTCCTCAAATTCAGGGAGGTGGCCCTCAGAGGGCCTTGGACTTCAGGCGGAATTGAATTCAACTTTGGCATAGTAGGCCATTCTCCCTCGACTGCTTCCCCAGTAGACTACTTGGTTCGTCGAGAGACCGACGGCAGTCTTGCTTGTTATGTTGGCACTTGGGATTGGCCTTCTCGAACCCGGTGGAGTGTGGCGGTGGTTCTTCCTCCGGATAAAAGTTACTTTGAAACTAGATGTCTTTGGATAAATTACACCCCCTATTTCCAATCATACTATGTTTGGTTGAACGCTGCTGTCCGGGCTGGTGATGACCTCCAATTTATTATGCCCGGCCAATATCACCTGGGACATAATTATGCTGTTCCTCTCCGGCCCTGGCCCATTGATGAACAAGGCCGTGACTTATCTTGGTATAAAAATAACAATTTTGGCTCTTCAAAAAGTTATTTTACTGTGGGAGAATACCGGCATTTTTTTGGAGGCTATTGGCATCAGAGTAAACAAGGCTTCGGTCACTGGGCTCGTTATACAGATGTTCCTGGCCACAAAACCTGGATTTGGAGTCTAGCTAGAGATGGAGGAATATGGGAAAATCTTTTAACCGATAGTGACGGTCAATATTGTGAACCCCAAGCTGGCCGACTCCTTAATCAAAGTGACCACGAACATTTTTTTCCCTTAGCCACAGAAAGATGGAGCCAATTTTGGTTTCCTTATCACCAAATTGGCCCCATGAAAGCTGCTTCTCCTTACGCCGTGTTGAGCACTACCCGCCAAGGCGAGCATCAACTCTTAGTGGAAATTTTCCCTCTCCAAGATTTTGCGGCGCCATTAATTATCAAAAACAAAAAAAAGGTTCTTTATCAGGAAAATATTTCTCTGAAAACAGCTCAACCCTGGCGGAAACAAATAACTTTCCAAGAAAAGACCGATGAATACCAGATAGATTTAGGAAATAAACTTCACTATATTGCCTCTCCAGGAGCTTACCAATTTAAAAAACCCCTGAATTTCCAAAATTATGATCGCCGCACTCTCCAACGCCATTTTCTGAAAGCTCTTCGGCTAGAAAAAGGCCGGAATTTGAATGAAGCCCTGCAGGAGTATGAAAATATCTTGAAAAAAGCACCAGACTATCTGCCGGCCTTAACCCGAGCAGCTGAACTTTATCTCCGCCGGGGAGAAAAGGCTAAAGCTTGGCCATTGGCTCAGGCAGCGGTCAAAATTAACATGTATGATCCGGCCGCCAATTATATCTATGCTTTAGTCGCTAGAGGAATGGACTATCTAACTGACGCCAAAGAAGCCCTGACTTGGGCTGCCAGAGACGGAGCTTTTTGTGGAGCAGCTTATTCCCAATTAGCCGAAATTTTCTTGACTGAGGGACAACTGGACGAAGCTTTGGAATTTATCCAGCGGGCTGTGGAAAAGGACCCGAAAAATATCCCCTCGCTCCAATTACTGGCTCTTCTTCAAAGGAAAAAAGGTTGGGGGGCCAAGGCAGCCGCCAACTTAACTAGACTGGAAAATATCGACCCTCTTAATCCTTTTATTCAGCTAGAAAGATATTGGCCCCAACCGAGCCCGGCTCGATGGTCCAAAATAAAAAAATTTATTAAAAACGAATTCCCCGAGGAAACAATTCTGGAGATGGCTCTTTATTACCACCGTCTGCACCAAGAAGAAGAATGTCTCCATTTATTGCGGAAAATTGAACATTATCCCTTGGCTGCTTATTGGTTAGCCTTTCTCTTGAAAGAAAAAAATCGAGCAGAAAGCCGCTTTTATCTGGAAACCGCCCAATCATCCTCGCCTTATTTAATTTTTCCTTTCCGAGAAGAAAGCATCCCCGTTCTCCAATGGGCTATCGGTCAAGCTCCGCTTGACTGGAAAGCTAAATACTACTTAGCCTTGCTTTTCTGGAGTAAAGGACGGGGGGAAGAAGCGGAAAAACTCTTGATAGCCTGTGGGAATGCCCCAGATTTCCCGCCCTTTTATATTGTCCGAGGCACTTTTTTGAAGAATAAAAACAAATCTCAAGCTGAACAGGACTTTCGTTTAGCAGTGAAAATTGGGGAGAAAACATGGCGGCCCTGGCATCACCTAATTCAGTTCTATCTGGACACTGGCCGTTTCAGCCAAGCTCTAAAAATAGCTGACCAAGCCGGCCCTCTTTTCCCTGAAGAGAAATCAATTCAAGCTGATTGGGTCGAGGCTTTGATTCAAAATGGTCGTTTTCAGCCCGCCGCAGACATCTTAGATAAGACCACCTTTTTGCCCTCAGAAGGAGCCACTAAAATCCATCGCCTTTTTGTCAAATGTCATCTTTTCCTTGGCTTAGAAAAAATGAAAAAAGGCTATTTCCGACAAGCCATCCGTCATTTCCAACGGGCTAAAACTTATCCCGAACATCTGGGTACTGGTCAACCTTACGAACCAGATTGGCGCCTACAAGACCTCTTGCTGGGCCTCGCCTATCAAAAATTAGGTGAAAAGGAATTGGCCCAACGTCATTTTCAGAAAGTTAAAGACTACACTTTAAAACACTGGAGAGAAAAACGACCTTTCCATGCTCTGGCCGCTCTTTATCTTCTTAGAAAGGAAAAAATGATTAAAGCTGGTGAATTGTTGAAGAAATTTCCCCTGACTTCCCAAGACAAGCCCTTCTCTCAATTTTTATTGAAAGAGTTAAGATGAAAGATCAAACAAAATAGGGGAAGGGAAGAAGACGAAGGAAAAGAAAAAAGACACCTTAACGGTTTTAAAACAAACTCACCCAGACGCGGGCCTTCAGTAAAAATCGGGACTTAAGCTCTCGAGCAATTTAATCCGATAATTCAGAAAATATTAACCAAGTCCTCTCAAAATTAATAAGAAAAGCTTCAAATTAAAAACATTAATTTAATTTCTTTCTCCAAAAATTATTTATCCCGGAGTTTGGCTTCAATTAATGATTTCCAAACCAAATAACCTTGACCCGTAAGATGAAGCCCATCATTGGTATAATCCGGCTTAAGATAGCCTTCAGGAGTGGCCATCGGGGTAAATAAATCAATAAATTCCAGGCCAACTCTTTGAGCATATTTTTGCAAACGTTGATTAATTACTTTGATCTTTTTGGTTTTATTAACATGTTTAGGGAAAACTCTAAAAGTGGGGTTCACCGGCAAAAGACTTTGCAAATAAATATGAGTGGTGGGAGAAGCTTGCCTTATCCTTTTGATTATCAATTTGATGTTATTAACTATATATTCTGGAGTTCTTCCGCGGGCTAAATCATTGACTCCAATCAAGATAAATATTTTAGCCGGTTTAGAAGACACTACTTCATCCAGCCTGGCCAACACCCCATCGGTAGTATCCCCACTTATGCCTCTATTTTTGACTCGCCAGTCCTGAAAAAGCTCACTCCAGTTACCTCCATCGGTAATACTATCACCTAAAAAAATTATTTCACCTGGAGTATCAGGTAAAAGGCGAAAAAGACTGGTCCTTTGATGCCAATATCGGGAAAAATTATTTTTTTGAGTTTGGGGAGGACTGGAAAAAGTCCATAAAGAGACTAATAGAATCATTATCAATAAGATAATCCTTCTATTTAACCAACTTCTCTTGGCAGTCATAACTACCTCCCTTTTAATTCATAGAAGTTGATCCACCAATTTTCTAACCTTAAACTTATTCAACCAATTAATCAAGAGAACTTCGCCTTCCCCTGGGCAAAAAGAGATATATTTTGGCGAGGAAATATTTTGTTTTTCAACCAATAGGGAAGGGTTGTCTCTTTGCCTGAGTAATAAACGCTTTGGCTCTATAGTTTTGCCTGAATAAGTCGTATCCATTTCATTATCTCTTTATTTTTATTTTCCTTTAGGCCAACCCTAAAAAGTAGTTGCCTCAGACTATTTTTTCTTTTTTTCAGGAAAAATCAGGAAGAGTGTTTTAAAAAATTACTTTTTTCGGCCTAGGCTAATCCTCACCCTCTGCTTATCGACAATTAAATTAAAATATACAATATCGATTGATACTATCTTGACAGTAGAAATTAAATTAATTATTATCATTATTGTTCAATTGTTCAAATTAAAAATTAAAGGCTAGGTCAAGCCAGGAGAACTTTTTGAACATGAAAATCTGAGATGAGCAGCTGAAAGATGACCGGAAAAAAAGAAAAAGGGCCTTTTGTTGGGGGCCTTCAGTTGCAGCAAAAAACCTTAAAGTTGATCCAGCAAGCCATGTCTTCGGACAAAATACTCCTTTCTTTAGTTGAAATATTTACTGCTTTGGCTGACCCGACCCGTTTGAAAATAATTCAAGCTTTATCTCTAAAAGAATTACGTGTCTGCGATTTGGCTTATCTTATTGGCCTATCTATTTCGGTAATTTCTCATCAATTGCGACTTCTCCGCCACCTTCGCTTGGTGAAATTCAGAAAAGAAGGTAGAATGGTTTTTTATTCCCTAGCTGACGGACATATTGAAACTCTACTTCAGCAAGGATTAGAGCATGTGGCAGAGTAATTATCTTTTCTGGAAGAGAAGTATCCTACTTGGCCTTATTTCTATAAATATCCTTTTAACCATGCCTCTTGAAGATTTTTCTCGGTTAGCTATATGTTGGGGCTTAGATGGCTTTTTAGCTATAGAAGAAGTTCATAATTTGTCAGCTTGCTCTGGAAAAAACAATTAAAAAATTGGGTTATTCTCTGGCAAAAAATCGGGCTGCTTCAGCCACTAGCCTGCGTCTTTATGTTGAGGGTCTGGATTGTGCCGAAGAAATAAATTTAATCAAAAAAACCTTGGCTCACCAGCCGGGGATAAAAGAACTTAAATTTTTTCTCGTCACGCGGGAAGTTGAAGTCTATTTTGACCCGGAAAAAATTCAAGAAAAGGAGATTATCTCCGGGATCAATAAACTTGGTCTCAAAGCCGAACCGGTCGAGGAGAGGGGAGAGGTGGGTCGGAAAAAAGCCGAAGATATCGGTCATCGCAACCGCCGCTTACTGGTGTTGACGGCCATCGCCGGGGCCCTGACCCTTCTCGGAATATTTCTTGCCTGGTTGGGGATGAAAGAAGAGATCAGCCTGGCAATTTATCTCCTGGCTATCCTCATGGGAGGAACCCACATTGCCCGGAAGGGTTTAGCCGCAGCTCGCCATCTCAGCCTGGATATGAACTTCCTGATGACTATCGCCGTCGTTGGCGCTGCTTTCATTGGAGAATGGGTAGAAGCTGCGGCGGTTGTCTTCCTTTTTTCTCTAGCTCACCTGCTGGAAAATTATTCTCTGGACAGGGCCCGACGGGCTATTCACTCTTTGATGGACCTAGCCCCCCAAAAAGCCCTGGTGCGGCGGAAGGGCCAAGAAATCGAAGTTGATGTGGCCACCATCCAACTCGGCGAGCAGGTGATTGTCCGCCCCGGCGAAAAAATACCGCTAGACGGGGTGGTCCGCAACGGCCGGTCCGAAGTCAATCAAGCGCCCATTACAGGGGAATCCATGCCTGTGCTAAAGCAGCCAGGGGATAAAGTTTTTGCTGGTTCAATTAATCAGAGAGGCTCTCTGGAAATTCAAGTTACTCATCTCTCGGGCGACACCACCTTAGACCGGATTATTCATCTTGTCGAAGAAGCGCAATCACAAAAAGCTCCCTCTCAAAGCTTTGTCGAAAAATTCGCCCGCTGGTATACCCCTCTTGTGGTTCTGAGTGCTGTTTTGGTGGCGGTTATTCCGGTGGTTGTCCTGGGCTATTCTTTTGATGAGTGGCTTTATCGGGCTCTGGTTTTACTGGTCATTGCCTGTCCTTGTGCTCTGGTCATTTCCACGCCGGTAACCATTGTCGCCGGTCTCACCCGGGGGGCTAACTTAGGAATTCTGATAAAAGGAGGAGTGCACCTGGAAAACTCAGGCAAGTGGCAGACAATTGTCTTTGATAAAACTGGCACCCTGACCAAAGGCCAACCTGAAGTAATTGAGATTGTTCCCCTGGAGAACATGAGCCAAGAAGAAATACTTGGCTTGGCCGCCACCGTGGAAAGTCGCTCAGAACACCATTTAGCCCGGGCTATTAGGGAAAAAGCCGAAGAATGGCGATTAGCCGGGGAAGAGCCAACTGATTTCCAATCTTTAACTGGTCGAGGAGCTCAAGCCCGAATAAATGGTCGCCTTTACTTCATTGGTAATCATCGCCTTTTTGAAGAAAAAAAACTCTGTACGCCCGAATTAGATAAATTGATGGATAAACTGGAATCCGCCAATTACTCCCTGGTTATTATCGGAGACGAGACCAAAGCTCTGGGAGTGATTATTATTGCTGATGCCCTGCGGCCGGAAGCCTCTCGTTCTTTGCGGGAGTTAAGAGCCCTGGGGGTAAAAAAATTAATGATGCTCACCGGTGATAACCGGAAAACAGCCGAAGTCCTGGCCCGTCAACTGGAAATGGATGATTTTGCGGCTGAGCTTCTGCCCGAGGATAAAATCGAAGCTATCCGCCGTCTTATTGCTCAAGGAGAAAAAGTGGCTATGGTCGGCGACGGAGTCAATGATGCTCCAGCCTTGGCTATGGCCACCACTGGCATCGCTATGGGGACAGCCGGGACGGATGCCGCTCTCGAAACAGCCGACATAGCTTTGATGAAGGACAACCTTCTCGGCTTACCTTTGGTGGTTCAACTAGGTAAGAAGACCTTAAAAATAATTAAACAAAACATAACCCTGGCTCTGCTCATCAAATTCATCTTTTTTGCTTTAACCCTTCCCGGACTAGCTACTTTATGGATGGCCGTCTTTGCTGACATGGGAGCTTCCTTTATCGTTATCTTCAACGGACTTCGCCTTCTTAGGTTCAAGAATAAACTTTTGGATAGAGCTAGCCTGGGAAAATAAGATATTTTAACTCTGGACGGAGAGAAGCTATAATAAAAAGCCAAATAATATTTTAAAATTATTTAGTCTGAAAAAGACTTTTCTTATTAAAAAATAAAATGGCGGTCAAAATATTTTTAGCCGGTATAATGCAAGGTTCCCACCGGAAAGCTACCCTTTACAACCAGGATTATCGCCAGAAGATAAAACAAATTCTGGCTGGAATAAAAAACATTGAAATTTATTGCCCTTATGAAAACCATCCCCGCAGTCTTTCTTACGACCAGGCCAGGCTAAAAGAAGTCTTTCTCGAGCATCTCCGAAAAGCGGCCCACGCTGATGTCTTGATAGCTTATCTACCTGAAGCCAGTATGGGAACTGCTTTGGAGATTTGGGCCGCTAATCAGGCTGGGCGACTTGTTTTAACTATTTCTCCTTTGGCTGAAAATTGGGTCATTAAAGCTTTGGCCACTCACAATTTCCTAACTCTAGAAGAATTTGCTGAATTTGTCCGCCAGGGTGATTTCGAAGCTTTACTCCAGTCTCGTCTAAAGGCCCAGGAGAAATAGCTGCTAGGTATTGAATAAGAGCCAGCAAGGTTGAAATGAATAAGTTTCATCTTTTAGAGTTTACTCTCTCCGAACTGGAAGAGTATTTTTCTCACCACCACCAACCTCCTTACCGGGCAAGGCAGGTCTTCGGCTGGGTCTTTCACCAGACAACCTTTGACTTTCAGCTTATGAGTAATCTGCCTCAAAAGGTTCGCCATCAATTAACTCAGGAAATGACAATAATGGCCGGCAGTGAAGTTATCCGCCAAAAAGCTCATGATGGCACTCTGAAACTTCTCCTCCAATTTGAAAACCCCCAGTCAACCAGCCCTCACCAAGTGGAAACCGTCCTTATTCCTGAACAAAAACGACACACGGCTTGTCTTTCTACTCAATTCGGCTGTCCCATAAAATGTACCTTTTGTGCTACCGGTCAAGGCCCTTTTTTGGGAAATTTAACCACTGGTCAGATAATCGAACAGGCCTTGCGTCTTCAAAAAATCTTGAATGGTCAGGGGCAAAGACTTTCCCATATCGTCTTTATGGGCATGGGTGAACCTTTTCTTAATTACGAAGCCACCCTTAAAGCAATCCGCATCCTCCATGCGCCGTGGGGACTGGGTATTTCCGCGCGGCGCATTACTCTCTCCACCGTCGGCCTCCCCGCAGCTATCCGCCGCCTGGCTAGCGAAGAACTGCCGGTGAATTTAGCCATTTCCCTTCATAGTCCTTGGCAGGAAAAAAGAGAGAAGATAATCCCCCTGGCCGTGAAATATCCTCTAAAGGCTATTCTGGAAGCAGCTCATTATTATTTTCAAAAAACCGGACGGGAAGTCACTCTGGAATATTTAATGTTACCTGAGTTCAATCTCAGCCCGGCTGATGCCCGGGAACTGGCGGCTCTCGCCCGGCAGATAAGAGCCAATGTCAACCTAATTCCCTACAATCCCACCCGAGAGAGTCAATTCCGTTCTCCTCAACCAAAGGAAATAAGAAATTTTCTGCGCTGGTTGCGTCAGCTCAAGATAAAGGCTCACGTTCGCCGCAGCCGGGGCAGTGATATTGAAGCTGCCTGTGGTCAATTGCGTCAACGAAATGCAGCCCCTCCCTAAGAGCAGAGGGAATCTTTTTAACCTGATTATCCTGAGGTCAGTTGGGTTAATGCTTCTTTCAGATTGATCAATCCTTTCTCTAAAACTTCCTTCGGACCACCGAATCCCAAGCGAAAATGGTGAGGAGAGCCGAAAAAACTCCCCGGAACAACGGAAGTCCTGAATTTTTCCCGCAGATATTGGTTAAATTGGTCAGCCTCAAGGCCAACCAGTAAGCGGGGAAAACAAACCACTCCTCCAGCTGGTTCAACCCAAGTAAGCCAACCTTCACCGGCGACTTCTTCCATAAAATCTTTCACTAATTGGAAATTTTCTTGGCGTCGTTTCAGATTTTTCTCTCTGATCTGAGGCAGATAAGGAAAAATCAAACTGGCGATTTTTTCCGCTAAGAAAACATGCTCGACATGCACATAATCGAGAATAGTCCTAATTTCATTGGCCAGAGGCGAGGGAGCAAGTAGCCATCCACATCTCAAATCGCCCAATCCATAAACTTTGCAGAGACTAGCCGAGACAATTAAATTGTCAGCCCGCCCTAAGGCTGTCCATTTTTCAGGAGAAGGCAAGAAATCCAGATAAATTTCATCCACTAGAATCCAGGCCTTCTTTTCTTGAGCCATCTCAGCCATTTGAGTGATTATCTCAGGAGAAAGCAATGCCCCGCTAGGATTATGCAGATTGGTTAGAATAATCAACTTGACTCTCTCGCTGAGCTTGGCTTGGAATTCATCCAGGTCAATCTGAAAACCATTTTCGGAGCTACGATTAAGGGGTAGAACTTCTGCGCCTAAAGCCAAAGGAACTTTTCTCAAAGGCTCATAACCTGGATGTTCCACTAAAACAACATCCCCAGAGGAAACCAAAGCTAGGCAGGTCAAAAAAACTGCTTGTGAGGTACCTAAAGTAATCACCACTTCATCTGGAGAGACTTTGTATTTTTCCGCCACCTGACGGAGGAGGGGCGGAAAGCCGTAAGAATTTTCCCCATATAGTTCCAGTTCATTGAGAGCCAGAGGTTGAGGTAAATCTTGAAGTGATAAAGGTTCTACGCCGCTGCGACACAAGTCATATTCGACCGGGGATTTGCTTTTAAACCACTGAAGATAATTTATCCCACTGAAAGTCATTTTTGACCTCCTTTTTGAGTCAAGTAAAATAGAGGGAGGCCTCCCAAAATAATGGCTGTCCCCAGAAAAGATTTTCCTGGCGAAGAAACAAAAACATTAATGACTACGGCTGCAGAAATAAAGGCAAAGACCACTGGGACCACTGGATACCCCCAAACACGGTAAGGACGTTTTTTGTCCGGATATTTTTTGCGAAGCACAATCAGGGCCAAGGCGGTTAAACAATAAAAAATCCAATCTCCAAAAGTAATATACTGAAGCAACTGGCCATAAGTGTTGGTAAAAAGCAGAACTGTGGCCCAGAGCGACTGCAGAATGAGTGAAATATAGGGGGTTTGGTAACGAGGATGGATGCGGGCGGCCATAGGCAGAAAGGCTCTATCTCGAGCCATAGCTGCATACACCCGGGGGCCGGTCAAAATGGCTACACTGGTAAAACCAAAAGTGGAAATAATAATGGCCAGAGCTACAATTTTAGAACCTATTTCTCCTACCATAGCTTCCATCGAATCAGCTGCCAGACGAGTCGATTGGCTGATTTCTTCTAGGGGTAAAGCCCGAGTATAGACCAGATTCGACAAGATATAAACTACAACTACAATGCTTACTCCAGAAATAATGGCCAAAGGAATACTTTTACCTGGCTTTTTGACTTCTCCAGCCACAAAATTTAAATTCTGCCAACCACCATAAGAGAAAAGAGCTGGCATTAAAGCCAGACCGAACAAACTGATTATTTTAAGATTTAGGCCTTCAGGAAAAAGAGGCCCGAAATCTCGCACCGGAGCTTTAACTAGAAAAACCCCGACGACAATCAGGACAGCCAAAGAGAGAATCTTCATCACTGTGAAAACATTCTGGACCAAACTGCCAGGTTTGATGCCCAAAATATTAATATAAGTTAATCCCCAGATAAGCACAGACGCCAGCAAACTTACCCAGAAATCAGACATGGGTACAAATGTACTCACGAACCGAATACAAGTAAAAGCTACCGCAGCCAACGCGCCGGTTTGAATTGTGGTAAAGAGCGTCCAGCCAAAGAGAAAACCCAACCAAGGACGAAAAGCTTTCTCTAAATAAATATATTGACCACCTGAGCGAGGAAAAAGAGCTCCCAATTCGGCAAAACAAAAGGCCCCCAGAAAGGCAATGGCTCCTCCTAAAGCCCAAACAAAAAGCAACTGGCTAGAACTCTGAAGGAATTTGGCACTTTCGGCCGGATTCATGAAAATGCCGGCCCCGATGGTGGCGCCGGCCACAATCATGGCTGCATCAAACCAGTTTAGCTGACGGCGGTGAGAAGTCGTCTCATTCAGCTCTGAATTATGATGATCTGCCATCAAATAACCATCCCGCTGGGGCCTTTTTTTAATTGTGAGAAACTCCACTTGAAGGAAGAGTCTCTCTTTTCATCAAAATCTCGATCTTACTTCCTGTATCTTCAGCTAAAGCCGGAGCATATTAGCGTTAATTATAAGAAATTTATTGGGTCAAAGGAAACAAGAAATTCCTTCCTTCCAGAGTAGGGTCAGAGACTAGGTTGTGGGTATCAGAGCTCCGGCGAGTTGTGTCGCATAATTCTTGAGTGTCAGACACCATAATTTGGGTCTCTGACACCAAGTGTTGTTAAAATTTTGCAGACAATTTATGGCCCCAAGTTCCCAAGTTGACATCAGAGGTCAAGTTGACTATTCTTTCGGAGAATTGACCTGCCACAAAATTTTCAAAGGATAAAGCCATGAAAAGATTCACTTCAAGTGTCTCTCAGGACCTTTTTCTGATAATGGTCAGCTTTGGTATCCTCATCGGTCTTATCTTACCCTTTTTCACCCAATTTGTGCTTCAGTTGCCTTCGAGCCAAGTCCTCAATTTAACTTTTTTCATCATGTGTGTCACCGCTGGGATAATTGTCGGCATCTTCAACTTTTCCATTTTCCGGCTGGTGGTTTATCGTTTTCTCCGGGAAATGAGAAGCAAAATCAATGAATTCCGGGAGAAACTCAATAAATATTACTGGGACAGAACTCTCCAATGCCTCCCTGAAGAATGTCATCTTGATATGGCTTCTGCTGATGTGATCGGCAGTTTGGTTGAAGATTTTAACCACTTCATTGACACCATCTATCATCTGATTAAAACCGAACACATCAGTTCTGAATTTATGGAGAATCTCAAGAAAAGTCTCAAAATAAATGATGTGGCTGAGATAATCATCCAGTTCTTCCGAGATTATTTTGGGGGAGATGCCGCCGCCATTTTGACCTACGAACGAGGGCAATTTAATATTACCAAAACCTGGAATCTGGAGCTGGCGGCCGATAAAATTAATACTGATTACTGGTTCCGGGTGTTAAGAGAAGGCCGGGTTATCCTCTTAAAGGATGTAGCCGAAGATTTTCTGGCTATCAACATCGGTCTGGGGAAACTAAAACCCAAACACATTGCTTACATTCCATTAGTCTACCAGACCCATGATGTGGGTATTGTCATTCTTCTCTCCCGCACCCCTTTTCGGAAAGATTTTCAGAGCTTAGAAAGCCAGAATATTATTAGCGAAGCCACACCCTTTCTCTATAACGCTCTCCTCATGAAACGACTGGAACTCCTGGCAGCTATTGATGAGTTAACTGGCGTCTTGAATCGACGTTTTGGTATGAGACGATTGAAAGAAGAGTTGGAACGCTCAAAACGATACGGCTTGCCTCTATCCGTAGGGATGATTGATATTGATGATTTTAAGAAAATCAATGACACTTATGGCCATCAATGCGGAGATTTGATATTAAAAACCCTGGCTGAGTTAATCTCTCAAAACATCCGGGTCTCGGACTTCGTTATTCGCTACGGAGGCGAAGAGTTTCTGGTAGTGGTGCCCGGAGCTTCTTCACTGGATGCCATGAAAATTATGGAGCGTTTACGGCAGGCCGTCTCCACTTTGGCTGTCCATTACGGTGGTTATGAACTCCATTTCACTTTTAGCGGCGGAATCGCCACCTTTCCTTCCGATATCATCAGGGACCTAGGTACCTTGGTGCAGAAAGCCGACCAGGCTTTTTATCAAGCCAAAAAATCCGGTAAAAACCGGGTGATTATCGGTGGTTGAAACAGAGAGAAAATAAAACTATTAAAAGTAAAAGGAGAGAGCCTTTCATGAGCCGGTTTAATCGTCATCACTATCATTTGTCTCCAAAAAATTCTTTTTGGTTGGGTCTGCGAATATCTTTGTTTTCTTGGCCCCAAAGACCTTCGGGAAAAGTAGTTTTTTTCTTGCTTTTCTCCCTGACATTGCTGGCGATGGCCTGTCTTTGGTTGCGGCCACTCAATGGATTTATAGCCAAAGGGGAAAAAACAAATCCGTCTCGGCCGCCATCTTCGGCCCCTTTGTTGGAGGGTACACCTCTTCCGGTGCTTAACTACACTACCGGCCATTGGGACAGTGACCAATATGGCAATCATCGTGTTGTCCTTCGGGTAGAGAAGGCGGCTCCGGCAGTTTACGCCTTTATCCCCTGGCGACGCCGCGATAACCAACCAGAGAAGAAAAAACTTATCCTGGTTGACGCGGCCACCGGTCGGGAAATTACCAATTTCTTGCGCCTGGAAATAACCCGGGCTTACGGACGACTGCTTTTTGAGCCCGGTACGGTTCCCGGTGATTATTATCTCTACTATCTCCCCAATGTCATGACCGGCCGGTCCAATTATCCCACGGTGATCTATCCGGAACCTGATGAGAAGCCGGCCCTGGAATGGTTGACCCGAATCGGCTGGCCAGGCAGGAACTGGACAGAGCAATTCATCAAAAAATTTCCTTCAGTCCGTGTCCTGAGCCTCCAGTCGATTGATGACTTTAACAGTTTCTTTCCCATGGAAGTAATTGCCACCCAGGCTGAAGTAGCGGCCCTTTTAGACCAATATCCTGACCGGCCTTACTTCCTTTTTCCCGAAGACCGGCGCTGGCCCATCAGAATGAATTCTGACCTCCCTTATCGCTGGATTAAAAGGGGAGTGGTCGATGTTTTTCGCGGCCGGGCTCAACCCGGCGAATTCTACGCTTTCCAGATCGGCCTTTATGCCGCCCGGGCCGACATCGCCGACCTGGAGGTTTCTTTTTCTGACTTCCATCGGGTCGGTCAGCCAGGGATAACCATCCCCGCTGCCCGGGGGGTTTGTTTCAATACTGAAGGCACTGACTGGAAGGGGCGTCACTTTGATAAAGTTTGTGCCGTGCCTCAGGGCCAAGTCCAGGCTCTCTGGTGCGGGCTGGCTATTCCCCAGGACGTACCTCCTGGAACCTATCGGGGGAAAGTGATGGGTACTCCCCGTTTGGCGGCCACTAAAAATTCATCACCTCCCCAGAAAAAACAAAGGACTCCTTTAAAAGAGCAACCCACGACCTTGACCCTTGAGCTGGAAATATCCGGTCCTCCCTTGCCCGACCAGGGTGACAGTCAACCCTGGCGCCACTCCCGCCTGCGCTGGCTTAACTCAACTATTGCTCTTGATGATGAGGTGGTTAAACCCTTTACTCCGGTGGAATTGGCCGGCCTGGAGCTGCGTTGTCTGGGGCGGAGCCTTTATCTTGACCCGACCTGCCTGCCGGCCCGTATCCGGAGTTATTTCAATCCCGAAGTAACCGGCTTGACACCGGAACCCAGAGATATCCTGGCCCGGCCGATTCAACTCCTGATTGAAGATGAGGCTGGTCGGATAATGCCCCTCCAGAACCTGCAGCGGCGTCTCCGCCAGACCGGGCCGGGCCGAATAGCCTGGCAAAGTCAAAATGAAGCCGGTTCTCTTTTAATTGAAGTTTCAGGGGGTTTTGAATTTGATGGCTTTGTGGAATACCAGGTTAAGCTGACGGCCAGAAAAGAAGTGCAGCTCCAGGATATCCGCCTGGTGGTGCCTTTCCGGGCTGAAGTAGCTCGTTATATGATGGGCCTGGGGCAACGGGGAGGTTTCCGTCCCAGCCGGCTGGAATGGCACTGGGATGTCAAGAAAAATCAGGACTCCGTCTGGCTGGGTGACGTCAACGCGGGGCTCCAGGTAAGTTTTTATGATGAAAATTACCAGCGTCCCTTGAACACTAATTTTTATCAGTTAAAACCATTGATTCTGCCTCGCTCCTGGGCTAACCAGGGTCACGGCGGTCTCCGTCTCGGAGAAAAGGGGAATGAAGTGATTCTCACGGCTTTCAGTGGCCCCCGCCGGGTGAAGAAAGGAGAGGTGCTTTATTACAATTTCAATCTTCTGATTACGCCTTTTAAACCCCTGGATTTAAAGGGGCACTGGCAGCGCCGCTATTATCACCGCTATGAGCCGGTCGAAAAGATAAAGAAAACTGGGGCCAATGTTATCAATGTTCACCACGCCACTGAGATTAATCCTTTCATCAACTATCCTTTCCTCCGGGTTCAAGCCATGAAAGACTACATTGACCGGGCCCATCGCCTAGGCATGAAAGTTAAAATTTACTACACGGTCAGGGAGTTAACCAATCGAGCCCCCGAGCTGTTTGCCCTGCGGAGTCTGGGTACAGAGATTTTTGCTGACGGCCCTGGCGGCGGTTTCTCCTGGCTGCAAGAGCACCTGGTCGACCATTATATCACCGGCTGGTTTGTGCCTCGCTTGAAAGACGCGGCCATCATCAACAGCGGCACTTCCCGCTGGCATAACTATTACCTGGAGGGCCTCAACTGGTTGGCCAAAAATGTGGGTATCGACGGTCTCTAT